>ERZ724521.679-NODE-679-length-15448-cov-5.303969_pt1 | contig 15448 bp, 10 predicted proteins | sample MGYA00376054_ERZ724521 | MGnify/ENA primary metagenome ERZ724521 (study PRJEB28724, sample SAMN07190883) | activated sludge metagenome | isolation source: activated sludge of sewage treatment plant in Hong Hong | place: Hong Kong | collected 2016-03-17 ... | reverse complement strand
GAAAAAACGGAGCCCTACGATCTCTTCGCTTTTCAGCGTTCCTTTCCAGATCGCGATTTCGACTGGCAGGGCTGGCGAAAAGCGATTGCCACCGCCCGCCAATCGGCATCGGCCGCAGAAAGCCGGGGTATTTCAGGCTGCGGCGGCAATCCGGTGAACTGGACCCTGCAGGGCCCCGCAAACGTCGCAGGTCGTGTCAATACCCTGGCCATAAAGCCCGGCGACGAGAATACTGTGCTGGCCGGTTTTTCGGGCGGCGGAATGTTCAAAACAACAGACGGCGGCACCAACTGGCACCCCGTGTTCGACGACAATCCCGAACTCTCGATCGGCCATATTGCATACGACCCGAACAACCCCGACATCGTCTATGCCGGTACCGGCGACCCCAACATACCCTCCATCGTATTTAATGGAAACGGGGTGTACAAGAGCACCGACGGCGGCGAAACCTGGCAACATGTCGGCCTGGAGCAGCAGGGCATTGTATCGAAAATCCAGATCGACCCAACCAACTCCCAGATCATATACGCCGCAACGATGGGCAATCCATACGTGCGCAACAACGACAGGGGGGTCTATAAAAGCACCGACGGGGGCGCCAACTGGCAGCAGGTGCTGTTCGTGAGCGACCAGGCCGGCGCCAGCGACCTGGAGATAAACCCCTCGAATCCGCAGATCCTCTACGCTTCTTTCTGGGACCGTATCCGCAGCAACCAGGAATCCATTGTGTATGGGCCGCACGCGCGCGTGTACAAAACGACCAACGGCGGGGCCAACTGGACCCAACTCGGCGGCGGACTGCCTACCGGCGTGATGGGTCGTACAGGACTCGCCATCTCGGCACAAAATCCCGACAAGGTTTACGCCGTCTACATTGATTCCCTTTCCACGCCCGGCGGTTTGTATAAAACAACCGATGGCGGCGCCAACTGGACCTCTGTAAACATCGACGCGCTCGAAGACAAGTGCAGCGATTTCGGCTGGTACTTCGGCAAAATCTGCCTGAACCCGAACAATGACGAAGATGTTTTTTTCCACGCCATCATTCTCTGGCGAAAGCTGCCCGGCAGCAATACCTGGTCAATTGCCTCGGGCGGCCATGCCGACAGCCACGACCTCGTGTTCGCCCCCTCCGGTCGGCGCTACTGGGCAAACGACGGCGGGGTATATCGCAACGATTCGGGGCAGGCCGGCGGGTGGACCAAATGCAAGAACCTGCCGACCACACAGTTCTACCACACCAACTTCAACCCGCATCAACCGGATACCTACTGGGCCGGCGCACAGGACAACGGTATTCAGAAAGGCAACGGGACCGGCCTCAACAACTGGGTCATGGTCTATTCCGCAGACGGGTTCCGCAGCGTTTTTCACCCTGCCGACCCCAACATATTCTGGGTAGAAATCCAGAACGGCAATGTGCAAAAAACGGAGACCGGCGGCGATTCGTGGCAGTTCGGGCAAACAGCATTCGGCACGGGCGACCGCTGCAACTGGGATGCACCGTTCTTCATGAGCACCTTCTCCCCTGAAAAACTTTACGCCGCGACGTACAGGGTGCTTTTTTCCTCCAACGGCACTTCATGGGGATCCATCTCGGGCGACCTCACCGACGGCATTGTATTTGAACCGCGCTTTCACACCGTTTCCTGTCTCAACGAATCTCCGGTGCTGGAGGACAAACTCTTTGCCGGCACCTCCGACGGCAACGTGTGGCGGCGCGAACCCAATACAGGCTGGATCAACATCACTGCCGGATTGCCGGACCGGTATGTCACGGCTGTGCACGGTTCGCCGACCTCGTCCAGCCGTATTTTTGTAACCCACTCGGGATTTCGCGACAACGAATATATCCCCCACATCCACCGTTCCGACAACAACGGGCAAACCTGGCAGGATATCTCCGGCGACCTGCCGCAGGTTCCGGTGAACGATATGCTGGTTCTTCCGGGCCATGCCGACAGCATCCTGTTTGCCGCCACGGACGCGGGGGTTTATGTCACCCTGAACGGCGGCAACGCCTGGGCACGCCTGGGCGCCAACATGCCTTTTATACCCGTATTCGACCTAGAACTAAACCCCGTACGGGAAGAACTCGTAGCCGCTACCTTTGCACGAGGCGTGTGGACGTTTCCTCTGGATTCCGTATCCGTACAGCAAAACCAGGCAATCGTTAGTGTGGGCGGCTTTGTCAAAACAGAGACCGGAGCAGGCGTAACCGACGTATCGCTCAGCGGCCAGACCACCGATGGAAACGGCCAGTTCAGCATACCGGGTTTACCGGGTTGCCAACCCTTTACCGTGACCCCGTATCGAAACGACCTGCCGCTCAACGGCGTCAGCACATTCGATCTCGTACTCATTACCAAACATATTCTCGGGCTTGAAGCGCTTCCTTCTCCCTACAAAATCATTGCGGCCGACGCCAACAAGAGCCAGAGCGTGACCACTTTTGATGTGGTGACGCTGCGCAAACTCATTCTGGGTATCGACACGGCGTTCACCGGCAACACCTCCTGGCGCTTTGTTCCGGCAAATTTCAATTTTCAGGACCCCGGGAACCCACTGCTGAACCCATTCCCGGAATCTGCCACACTTCAGTTGCAGGCAGCGGCCGTGAGCGGAGCGGATTTTACGGCCTTGAAGGTTGGCGACGTAAACGGGACGGCTGATCCGGCGTTTACCGTCGCTCCGGACGATCGCACGACCGGGACCTGGCCGATCCTGACCGATGATGCCGCCCTGACCGACGGGGCGCTCGTAACAGCAGTATTCAGTGGAAGCATGAATGGTATGGCAGGCGTGCAGTTTACCCTCCAGTTCGACCGGGAAAAACTCGCCTTTGAAAGGCTGGAGCCGCTCCTGCCCGGGCTGTCGAATGACAATTTCAACATCAGCAGGTCGGCCGCTGGCGTATTGACGGTTTGTTTTGAAAATCCGGAGGTGTATAAAAAAAGCAGTCCCTTCAAAAACAGCGAGGCCGTACCTGCACTTTTCCGCCTGGTGTTCCGGGCCAAAACGGCGGGGCGGTTGCTCGAATGCCTGCAAATTGGCGGAATGCCTACCCCGGCACTGGCCTACGAGATATCCGGAGTCGCCTTGAAGCCGGTTCTGGAGTCGGGGCCGCCGACAGGCATGTCCCCGGCGGTCGACGTCTGGCCCAACCCGTTTGGCCGGGACGGCGTCCGGTTAGACCTCCACGGTATCGGCGAGCGCGGGTGCATACTCGAGATTGTCGACAACACGGGCAAGGTTATCTGGGAAAAACGGTTTGGCAAGGCAGAATCTTCCGGTTCTGTTCAGTTGCCCGCGTCTGTATTCCCGGGTCAGGGAACCTACTTTTACAGGCTCAGCGCTCCCTCCGGCGGCGGGTCCGTTTCGGGGAAACTGGTTTATGCCTTCTGAACGACGCCTTCCTTGCGAATGTCGTCGAGGTCTTTGCACCCGGAAAGCGCCATGGTAAGTTCGAAATCTGCCATCCAGTTTTCCAGCAGTTCTTCCACACCGGCCTGCCCGCCGAGCGCCAGCGCATAGCAGTAGGGTCGGCCGATGCCCACAGCACTGGCGCCCAGCGCAATGGCCTTGAAGGCATCAGCGCCGCCGCGCACGCCGCTGTCGAACAGCACCGGCGCCTTCCCGCGTACCGCCTCCACCACACGGGGCAGCATTTCGATAGCGCCGGCAGAGCCGTCAACCTGCCGCCCGCCGTGGTTGGACACATAGATGCCGTCGACCCCGTAATCGAGCGCTTTTTTGGCATCGTCGGGATGCAGGATACCTTTCAGGATAATGGGCAACCTGGTATGCTCGCGCAAAAAAGGCAGATCGGCCCAGGTGATATTGGGTCGGGAGTAAATCTGGGTAAACTTTCGAACAGCCTTGAGCCCGCGACCGGAAAGAAGGTTTTTCCAAAAATTGCCCGGATGCCGCCTTGTCGCAGCAATCAGGGTGCCGATAGCAGCCGGCGTTACGGGAGTATTCGGGCGCGGCGTGTGGTCGGGTGCATCAAGCAGGCGCTGAAAAACAGGGTCAGAAGTATACTGGGCAATACCCATACCCCGGAGGAATGGCAGCGAACCCCGATCCAGATCGCGCAGGCGCCAGCCAAGCATGGTAGTATCGAGCGTCAACACAATTGCCGAACAGCCACAGGACTCAGCGCGCTGCAACAGGCTCACCACCAGTTCGTCGGAACGGCTCCAGTACAATTGAAAAAAGTGCGGCACACTGCCCATAGCGGCGGCGCAAAGTTCCATAGGCGTCGAAGCCTGGTTGGAAAAGGCAAACGGAATACCGCAGGCCGCGGAGGCTTTTGCCACAGCGAGATCGGCATCGCGATGCGCCATTTCGAGCACGCCAACCGGCGCCAGGAAAAAAGGTGCGGGAATATGGTGTCCGAACAGGGTCGCGGAGGTGTCGCGTATATCCACGTTGCGCATCATGCGTGGAATGATCTGCCATTTGTCGAAGCCGTTTCTGTTGGCGGTCATCGTGCGCTCCAGACCCGCTCCACCGGCCACATAGGCAAATGCCTTATGGTTCATCTGTTCTCCTGCACGGCGCTCCAGTTCGACCGGATCGAGGGGGATTCGGGGGGTGATTCCAGCCGCGCCGGCCAGGTAAACGGCGCGTTGCCGATCGGCTGCATTTGTTTTTTTCATAAAAACTGATTTGCTTTGGGTTGGTTTTCAGTGATTTCTGCGATTTTGGCCAGAATTCCCCTGCCTGGGAAACAAAAGACCGGTAAGCAGTCGTTACTACCTTTGTCAACAATAAACAGTGGATAACATCTAAACTTCAAGACATGATGCGCCACACCTTTTTTGCTCTTGCATGCCTTTGTACCCTGATATTCAGTGGTGCAACATTGAGTTCATTCGCCCAAAAAGCAAGGGTGGAGTACGGTAAATGCGGCTATTACGCCGACTCTTTCCAGGATCGCCCTACTTCCAATGGCGAAAAATACGATAAATACGCGCCCACCTGTTCACACAAAAGCCTGCCTTTCGGCACCGAGCTCCGGGTGACACGGATGGACAACAAGAAGTCTGTCGTTGTCCGGGTAAATGACCGCGGACCCTTCATCGAGGGATATGTTGTCGACGTTTCGGGGGCGGCAGCCAAAGCGCTGGATTTGATGAAAGTTGGTACAACGCGGGTCAAGGTAGAGGTGCTGGGTCAGGAGGAAGCAACATCTGCCGGAACAAAAAAGGCGGCCCTTTCCACTTCGGGCAATACCAAATTGCTGGTTTCGCACAAAGGTGAAAGCGCTGCAAAACCGGTGACCTACAATCAGGAAGACCCCAAGCCTGCCGAAACCGAAAAGGCGGCCGGCACGGGTACCGCCGAAAAAGCGGCCCCTACGACGGAACTGTACAAGGTAGACATCAAAAAATCGGAAAAAAGCGGGTTTGGCATCCAGATCAGCACCCTGTTCGACGCAAACAATGTATTGCCCATCATCAATACCTTACAAGGCCAGTGGCCCAACAAGGTGATGGTGGCCGTTTCCAAGGATGAAGCCAATGAACAAACCGCTTACAAAATAATCGTAGGCCCTTACACCTCCAAAAAGGCAGCAGAGACGCAGCAGAAACTGGTGTCCAAAAAAGGATACAAGAAGACCCTGATCGTTGACCTGGGAGAGATGTAATTGCGCTTTACCCTGATGAAAACCCAATAAAAAGCCCTCCTTTTAGAAAATCCTAAAAAGAGGGCTTTTTTATATGAGTTACCGGAGGTCAGGCCGAGAACGAGGTGCCGCAGCCACAGGTGGAGGAGGCATTCGGGTTATTAAAGGTAAACCCGCGGTTTTCAAGGCCCGTAACAAAATCGATCTCCATGCCGAGCAGGTAAATGGCATGGGCTTTATTCATAACGATTTTCAGGTCGTTGATTTCAAAAGTATCATCATCGTCCTTTTGAAGATCAAAACCCAGCACGTAAGAAAACCCGGAGCAGCCGCCGCCCTTGACGCCAACACGCAGGCAATAGTCGGAAGGAATATTTTCCTGCGTCCGGATTGCATTGAGCTGTTGAATGGCGCCATCGGTGATCTGAATAGGCGTGGATGACGTGATCGGTGATTCGAGTAAAGTTTCCATAAAAGAGGATTGCATGATTGAAGATGCAAAAGTACGGTGTGAAAACGAATGAACAGCCAAAAATGTTTAGCGCAGGCTGATTACCTTTGCCGCCCCGTATGAAAAAACGGCACCCGATTATATTATGGAATTGTTTTTTGAACTCCTGAAATACACAATCCCGGCTTTGATTGTGTTTGTTACGGCATATTACCTGCTGAAACTGTACCTGGACGACAGGCTTCGGTACGAACTCGCAGCCCAGCGCAGCGAATCGCTGAAGATCACGCTCCCCCTCCGCCTGCAGGCACTTGAACGGCTGGTCCTGCTTTGCGACCGCGCCTCCATTTCCAGCACGCTGCTCCGGATCCGGATGCCGGGCATGACGGTCAATGAACTGCGCGGCGCGTTGATGCTGGCCATCAGTCAGGAGTTCGACCACAACACTTCGCAGCAACTGTATGTATCGGATACCTTGTGGAAAATTATCTCCTTCGCCAAAAATGAAACACTCACCATCGTCAGCGAGACGGGTGCAGACCTTGACCCGAAGGCTGACAGCCAGGAATTGGTGAACGCGCTGTTCAAGGTACTTGAAGAAAGGGAGGGCGCCAGCACCCTGGAGAAGGCCATCGTAGCCATCCGTACCGAAGCGGGGCAGATGTTCTGAACCATTCCAATACCTGATATTTACAACGCCTTGAAAACGACGGGATTGGGGTATTTCGGCAATTTAATAACAATACATTTACAAAATTGAATCCTGCTGAATCGCCCAAATTTTTCCGGGTTCCCCGGGTCGTCTCAATGCCAATCGGAGCGTCGCTTTACCGGCGCCAAAAAGCGCCTGCTATCCGTTGAGCCTCAGTCGTTTCCGTCCTGTTTTCCCGCCAATGCTCCATCTCCGCACCTGCAAAAAGAGCCCCTACGACCACTAAATTAAATGCGTATTTTTTTAGATATTTCAGAATAAACTTCTACTTTTATTGAATAATATCCAAAAAAGCGCGGCGATAAGCGCTTTTTGACAAATACAGCCCCAGGCCTGTTTTGGGCCGGTCGCCGCCTTCGGACGAAAAAACGCCCCCATCAGGTCACCACAACACTCATTTTGAAACGACAAAAATTTTTTGTCGAAAAAACCGAAATCTCTTTCGGGGTTACGCGAGAAAATGCCAATCTTTGTCTCCCTGCTCGACTGAACAGACACACTTCGATTAAATTGTTTTGGGACTTTCCCAACTTCCAAATGCTACATCAGGTATGACGAGAGACTGCCGGATGGTATGGGACGATTGTCTGCGTATCATCAAGAAAAACGTAAGCCCACAGAGTTACAAAACGTGGTTTGAACCGATCAAGCCGGTTCGGCTGGACAATGAAGTCCTCACGATTCAGGTGCCCAACAAATTCTTTTTTGAGTGGCTTGAAGAAAACTTTGTACAGCTCCTGAAAAAAAGCATTCGTCAGGAGCTTGGCGACCGCGGGCGTCTGGTTTACCATATCCCTGAAAACGGCAACGTGCAGGACCCGGCACTTATGTCGCAGCAGCGGATCAGCAGCAAACCTTCGGCAGACAAGGACAACGAACCGGTGCCCGGCGTTTTTGATGCAGAGATGATCAAGAATCCTTTCATTATACCGGGGATCAAGCGCATCAAGATTGATCCGCAACTCAATCAGGAATATACCTTTGAGAGTTTTATCGAAGGGGACTGCAATCGCCTTGCGCGCAATGCCGGTTTGGCCATCGCCAAAAAACCCGGCGGCACCGCCTTCAACCCGCTGGTGATATTCGGCGACGTCGGTTTGGGAAAGACCCACCTTGCGCAGGCTATCGGCAACGATGTGGTGCGCATGCATGAGTCGAAGGCCGTCCTGTACGTCTCTGCAGAAAAATTCACCAACCAGATCATACAGGCCATCAAGAACAACTCCGTCAATGACTTCGTCAATTTCTACCAAATGATTGACGTACTTATCATCGACGATATCCAGTTCCTGTCGGGCAAACAAAAAACCCAGGAGATATTCTTCCATATTTTCAACCAGTTGCACCAGGGCGGCAAACAGATCGTACTCACTTCCGACCGGGCGCCGAAAGACCTGGAAGGCATGGAAGACCGGCTGATCTCCCGCTTCAAGTGGGGGCTGAGCGCCGACATTCAGGCGCCCGACCTCGAAACACGCATGGCGATACTCGAGGCAAAAATGGAAGACGAAGGCGTGGATATCCCAAGCGATGTACTGGAGTTCATTTGCTATAACATTAAAAACAACATCCGCGAACTGGAAGGTGTTATGATCTCCCTGCTGGCCCAGGCCACGCTCATCCGTCGCGATGTGGACATGGAACTGGCAAAAGAGGTGATCCGCAATTTCGTGACCACCATCAATAAAGAAATAACGGTGGAATTTATCCAGCAACTTGTGGCCGAGCACTTCAATGTGCCCGTTGACAAACTCCACCACGAGACGCGCAAAAGAAATATCGTCATCGCCCGGCAACTCTCCATGTACCTGGCGAAAAAACTGACCAACAAATCACTGAAATCCATCGGCGAACAATTCGGCGGACGCGACCACAGCACGGTCATCTATTCCTGCAAGGCTGTTCAGGACATGATGGATACCGACCTGATCTTCAAGGACACCGTAGAAGAAGTGGAAAAGAAACTCAAAATGAGCCTGAATACCTGAAACCTGCCCAATTACCGGCCAATATCTACTTCAGAACGTCCTGCCAGAACTCCTGTGCAGGACGTTTTTTTTCTTGGCTGCATCTTTTTTCCGGCAGACGCAACCCGATCACCGCGGCCAACGTGTAGTATATGGAAGAACACGACGTGAATCTAGATCAAATCCTGGAAGGTTGCCGCAAGAACCATCGGGCAAGTCAGCACCAGCTGTTTGCCCTGTTCTACAATTATGCCATGACCATAGCGCGCAGGTACACCGGCGACACGGAAAATGCCGAAGAGGTCGTGAACGATGCCTTTTTCAAGGCTTTTACCAAAATACATCTCTACGCCGGAAACCAGCCTTTCCGCTTCTGGCTGCGCCGGGTAGTCATCAATACCGCCATAGACCGCTTGCGTGCAGGTTTGCAGGATATGAAGGTGACCGAATTGTTGCCCGGGCATGAGACAGAATCCGAAAACGGAATTGTGGAAGACATGACCCGTGAGCAAATCCTGGGCATGACCGACCGGTTGCCGACTGCTTACAGGACAGTATTCAACCTGTTTGTGGTGGACGGGTTTTCTCATGAAGAAATTGCTGCCACGCTGGGAATCAGTACAGGCACCTCCAAATCCAACCTTGCCCGCGCAAGGCAACATTTGAAAACAATATTGGCCAACGACCTTAACTATTCGGGAAGGATATGAGTGATTTTGACAAATTTTTTGCCGACAGGCTCAACGAGGAAGCAGATTTTCCCCGAAAGGGCAAAAACTGGAAGACGCTCTCCGGGCGACTCGACGCATACGACGCCGGTATGCAGCGCATTTCCCGGCCCCGGTTGCGATACTGGCAGGCTGCTGCTGCGGTGTCGCTGCTTATCACGGCCTGGGCGATTGGAAATGTGTACCTCCTTCGGGAAAAAAACACTGCGCTTCAGCAACAAATCAGCACCTTGCAGGAGGCCCTGACCGAAGTGGCGCCGATACCAGCAGGCGCCGAACGGGCCCCGGGCTCCAAAACAAACCAGGAAGGCCATCCCGCTACCGAACCGGACGCCATACTGCAGCAAAACAACACTAACTATATAAAAGAAAATATCACTGAATCCAGCCATACACACAACAGCAACACGCGTCCTGATTCGGAAAAATCGGGCACAAGCGACCTCGCCCGAAGCAATCAGGCGGGCATAAAACCGGAAAAGCAGTTGCCGCAATCGATTCCCGGAATAGCCGGGATGGAACCGTCACCTATACAAAACCCTGAGAGCACGGATCAAGCGGATGTTGAAAAAATGGCCGACCTGTCGCTTCTGCCGGGAATTGATCCTGTTCCGGTTAGCACGGGCAAACAGCCGGCAGCCATCGCAACACTTACGACTGTTGCGATGCCCGGCGCCTCCGCTGTTGCCTCAAATCTGATCAAACCGGTGCAGGAACCTTCCCGTTTCAAGGCAGGGCTGGATGCCATGATCGGTTTTGCACAGCCCCGTGAGAAAGGCGTGTCGATGATCACAGGCCAGGGACTTAATATCGGTTATGCCGTTGTAAAAGATGTATGGCTGACCGCTTCGGCCGACTGGCTTCGTTTCGATGTAGTGACAGAAGAATACCGCCCGCATGTGCACGGACACCAGCATGACCCACCCATGCCGCCACAGCATGGCGGACAACCGCCTAAAAAACTCATTCGCGTGGAAAGTACGCAACGGCAACAGCATTTTGCCCTGGGCGTCCAGTACAGGCTGCCCCTGCGGTCGAGGTTTCGCCCTTCCGTTCGTCTGGCCCATACGTGGGTACGTGTTTCGCCCGAACTGATCAGCTTCAAGTTCGACGACCAGCATCAGGGAGGCCCCGGCCCCGGTAATGATCCGGAGTTTTTCGTACAAAAAAGGGAAGCCCGACACCTGAGCAACGTGTGGCGCCTGGGCGCCGGGCTGGAGTATGAAGCCCCGCGTTGGGTATTCGGGCTGTGGACCGACTATTCCAAAAATCTTGGCGGCGCCGACCCGAATTTCGACATTCTGATGTTCAAGGCTGGACTTCAGTACAGGATCAACTGATCGGAAGATGACTCAAAACTGTCGCGAAGTAGCAAATTGAAAGCGAAATTTGATACCGACGCAACCACCCTGCGGCAAAGCCCGTGCTGTACAGCAGCATGGCAATTCAGCGATGCCAAAAAAATTCAAATCTGCTTTCAATGAAAAATTTCCTTTTCCCGATCCTCGTATTGCTTTTGGTGGTTTACTCCTGCCAGAAAGAACCGGCAATCCTTGATGCTGCCACTCAAAGCGATCTCGGGCTCGCCAGCACAGACCGCGGCGGCGGCCCGCATCACTGCGATTCAATTCACCTTGATTCCCTGCATCTTGATTCGCTGGACTGGCACCACCAGGATTCTATATGGCATAATCACCTGGACAGCCTGCTGCACCACCATCTTGACTCGTTGACCCATCATCATCTCGATAGCACCGGGCATATTCCCCACGATTCGCTGGACGTACCGAATGGTCCGCATCACGGCGGCCCGCACCATGGCGGACACCACGGCGGTCCGCACGGAGGCAACTGATCGATTATACGACATTAGTTTTCAATCATACTTCTGCCAAAAGTTCTATTACACCAATCATGCGAGCGCTTCCCGGATCACAGCATCCGGGGGGCGCTTTTCAACATTTACTTATTAACATGAAATTCAGATTATTGCCTGCCCTCCTTCTTCTTGCCGCCGCATGGTTTTTTCTTACCAACGCCAGGCGCGAACCCAATAACCCTCCCACAGGTCGCACCGGCGCTCCCGGCGAAACAACCTGTGCCGAATCAACCTGCCATAGCGGTGGCGGCTTCATTGGAAGCGTAAGCCTCAGCGGTATTCCGGACACGGTTATTTCCGGACAGAGTTACATCGCTACCCTGACCAATACGTCGAATGCCGTACGTGCCGGATTTGAACTGACCTGCCTCGACGGCAGCAACGCCATGTGCGGCTCACTCGTCGCAACCGCCGGCGTTTCGATCGGCAGCGGCAGCGGTGGTCGAAAATACGCCAGACAGTCGTCGCCGAAAACACTGAGCAACGGCAGCACTTCCTGGAACTTCACCTGGAAAGCCCCGGCTCAGCCTACAAGCGATAGTGCCAGATTCTATTTTGTAAGCCTCTGTGCCAACGGAAACGGCAACAAAACGGGCGACAACGTATTAATAGCGACAAAAAAAGTTGTTTTTCAGATACTTACACCTGTAAACGAGCCCGGAAAAACGGCGGCAGTATCTGTTTACCCGACCCTTGTTGAAAAGATACTCCATGTCGATCTGCTCGAAAGCACCGGAGGAAAATTGACGATCCTGGATATGCAGGGCAAACAACTGATCACCGTCAGCACACTGGAAGCCCGAAATGAAGTGAACGTCGGCGACCTGAGGGCCGGCAGTTATATCGCCGTCGTTAAAACAGCCGGTAAAACGGCAACACGGAAATTTGTAGTGCTCTGAGTCCTGGTAGGGAATCAAATTTGATGGGGTTCCCGCAGATTTTCGCTGAAAAACCTCGCAGAAATGCGCAGAATATTATCGATCTGTGAAAATCAGCGGCTTTTTTCTGCGGGAACCCCATCAAGTATTACCTGATTTACCAGGTACCCGGCAACCATTCCGGATGCCGTTTGTTTTTAAATCAACCGCGCAAAAACCGGAAGCAATAACGGCACGTATATCTGTTTTGAATTTGCCACAGGCAATTTTTAAACAAACACTGCTCAATGTTTTCCGGAATGAAGAACAAACCTTACCCGCGACTTATCGCCCTGCTGGGCTTTCTCACCTGTACTTTCAGCCTGTATGCCCACAACGGCTCCATCAGTGGCCGGATTACCGAAAACGGCGCCGGAACGGAACTTGTCGGCGTCACGGTACGACTAGAACCCGGTGGCTTTTACACGGCAACCAACACGCTTGGGTTCTTTAGTTTCAGCAACCTCGCTTCGGGCAATTATACCCTCACCGCCACTTATATCGGCTTTGAAACCAGCATTACGGGCGACATAAATGTCCGCGATTCAGAGACTACCACCCTGCGGATTGAAATGAAACCAAGTCCGGTCAGTCTGCACGATGTGGAGATCACTACCGCCGTCGCACAGCCTTTTCAAAGCATCAGTGCCCTCGACATCCGCACACGTCCCATCACCACCTCGCAGGAGGTGCTTCGGCTCGTGCCGGGGCTGTTTATCGCCCAGCACGCCGGCGGCGGCAAGGCCGAGCAGATGTTCCTGCGTGGTTTCGATATCGACCACGGCACCGACATTAACCTGACCGTAGACGGATTGCCGGTCAACATGGTCAGCCATGCCCACGGGCAGGGTTACGCCGACCTTCATTTTGTCATACCGGAGATCATCGGCAATGTAGAGTTCAAAAAAGGGCCTTATTACGCCGATGCAGGCGATTTTACGACTGCCGGACTGGTGCGTTTCAAAACCTCGGATGCCCTGGACAACAGTTTTGTAAAAGTGGAAGGCGGGCAGTTCTCCACGGCAAGGGCCGTGGGAGGCTTCAACCTGCTCGGCAAGAACGCCGCCCGCCGCAACCAGCATGCCTATATCGCTACCGAGACCTTTTTCTCCGACGGCTATTTCGACAGCCCGCAGAACTTTCGGCGCCTGAACCTGTTCGGGAAATACAGCGCCCTGATTGACGATGAACAGCGCGTCAGTTTTTCCGCGTCGGCATTTCAAAGTTCTTGGAACGCCTCGGGGCAGGTGCCCGAACGCGCCGTCAATAGCGGGCTGATCGGACCTTTCGGCGCAATCGACGACAACGAGGGCGGCATTACCAGTCGCTACAACTTCAATTTCGAACACGTAAAGAATCTCAAAGGCAACGCCTTGTTTAAAAACCAGGTCTACTACACCGATTATGCCTTCGAGTTGTATTCCAACTTCACCTTCTTCCTGAACGAACCCGAAAAAGGCGACGAGATCCGCCAGAAAGAACACCGCCGCATTTTTGGCTACAACGGCGCCATTCAACGGGAAGGGCTGCTTGCCGGCAAACGACTCTCTACCGAGGCGGGGCTGTTCCTGCGCAACGACGACGTGAACGATGTAGAACTCTCGCGCACCCAACAGCGCCGGACTACGCAATACCCCATTGCGTTGGGCGATGTAAACGAAACCAATGCGGGCGTGTACGGGTCCGCCTCCTGGGGAATAGCGCCGCGCCTGACGCTGAACGCCGGAGCGCGATTCGACCTCTTCCGCTTTTCCTATGAAAACAAACTCGACTCCCTGTTCGAGCCTGGACAGGTTTCGGCATCTGTTTTCAGTCCGAAACTGAACCTGTACTACGACCTCAACAAAACCCTCCGTTTGTACCTCAACAGCGGCTACGGCTTTCATTCCAACGATGCGCGGGTGGTCGTGCCGCAGGAAGGCAGGAAAATACTGCCCAAAGCACTCGGTGTCGACCTGGGCGCTATTTTCAAACCCTCCCCTGCCCTGCTCGTCAATATAGCCGGATGGTATCTCGCACTGGATCAGGAGTTTGTATATGTAGGCGACGAGGGCGTGGTGGAGCCCGGCGGCAAAACCCGCCGTTTGGGCCTCGATATTTCGGCCCGTTTTCAGGTTCTCCGATACCTGTTTGCCGATGCAGATGTCACCTGGTCGCACGCCCGGTCGGTCGAAGAACCCGAGGGCGCCCGATACATACCGCTTGCCCCGCAGTGGACCGGCACCGGCGGCATCAGTTGGGACAAGGGCCGGGGGATGTTCGCGAGCCTTCGCTGCCGTCTGCTCGGCGACCGGGCTGCGAATGAAGACAACAGCCTGACGGCAACGGGCTACTTCTTGCTCGACGCTGTGGCAGGCTGGAAAAACCGCAATTGGGAACTCGGGGTTTCGGCCCAGAATCTCCTGAATTCAGCCTGGAAAGAGGCGCAATTTGAAACGGAATCGCGTTTGCCTTTTGAAAGCGAACCTGTCAGAGAGATCCATTTTACGCCCGGTACGCCGTTTTTTGTAAAGGGGTTTGTCACTTTTCATTTTTGACCTCGGCGAGGTATCTGAGCCCCTCTTTTGTCATGATGTGATCGACCGTCCGATCATGCCTTGTCATGATGTAATCAACCGTCCGACCTGCGGTAGGCAACGTTCGCATTTACCCGCCGTATATCGGACAGGTGTTTTCAACATGACAAAGGAACGGTGGAACGGTACCCGGGGGCTCATCTCACATAAAAACAAAACCAATGACACCCTTATGCCTTGTCATGATGTAATCAACCGTCCGACCTGCGGTAGGCAACGTTCGCATTTACCCGCCGTATATCGGACAGGTGTTTTCAACATGACAAAGGAACGGTGGAACGGTACCCGGGGGCTCATCTCACATAAAAACAAAACCAATGACACCCTTATGCCTTGTCATGATGTAATCAACCGTCCGATCTGCGAGGGCAAGGTTCGCATTTACCCGCCGTATATCGGACAGGTGCTTACAGCAGGACAAGGGAACGGTAGAACGGTACCCGGAGCAGATACCACATCAAGACAAAATCAACGACACCATCATGCCTTGTCATGATGTAATCAACCGTCCGATCTGCGAGACGCAACGTTCGTTTTTACCCGCCGTATATCGGACAGGTGTTTTCAACATGACAAAGGAACG
>ERZ724521.676-NODE-676-length-15462-cov-3.685662_pt1 | contig 15462 bp, 15 predicted proteins | sample MGYA00376054_ERZ724521 | MGnify/ENA primary metagenome ERZ724521 (study PRJEB28724, sample SAMN07190883) | activated sludge metagenome | isolation source: activated sludge of sewage treatment plant in Hong Hong | place: Hong Kong | collected 2016-03-17 ... | reverse complement strand
CTGCGGGTCAGTGTATTCAATAAAATCACACACTTGCGCCTGTCGTATTTTGACAAAACGCCGATAGGCAATCTCACCACCCGTACGATCAATGACATCGAAACGATCAAGACGGTTTTTTCCGAAGGCGTGATCACCATCGTCGCCGACCTGCTCAGCATTATCGTGGTTGTGAGTGTCATGTTTTACACCAGCCCAAGGCTCACCTTGATCTGCCTGCTCACGATTCCTCTGATCGTCGCCGCCACCTGGGTGTTTAAGCAAAAAGTCAAAGTTTCGTATCAGAAAGTCCGCGCCCAGATCGCACGGCTCAATGCCTTTCTGCAGGAACGAATCAGCGGCATGCCGGTCGTCCAGATCTTTAATGCCGAAAACCAGGAACGCGAAAAATTCAGATCCATCAACCGGGAATACACGAAAGCCAACCTGGATTCGATTCTCTATTACGCTATTTTCTTTCCCGTCGTAGAAATCATCGCGGCCATTGCACTAGGCATGATGGTTTGGTGGGGTGCCCGCAATGTCGTCGGTGGATCCGTCTCCATGGGCGCCCTTATCGCGTTCCCTGTATATGTCAATATGCTCTTCAGACCCATGCGTTGGTTGGCAGACAAATTCAACACGCTGCAGATGTCGTTGGTAGCCGGTGAGCGTATCTTCAATATTCTCGACAGCGATGAGTTGACCGAAGAGACCGACAATCCTGTCCGGCAGGAGACGCCTTTCAAAGGAGAGGTTGAGTTTGACCACGTCTATTTTTCTTACGATGGTGAAAACGATGTCCTGAAAGATGTCTCCTTCACGATTCCGGCAGGACAAACGCTCGCTATCGTGGGCAGCACAGGATCAGGAAAATCTACGATCATCAACTTGCTCAATCGCTTTTATGAAATCCGGTCAGGACACATCCGCATTGATGGTGCAGATATCCGCGATTACAAACTCGAAGAACTCCGGGACCGACTGGCCATCGTACTGCAGGATGTCTTTCTCTTTTCCGGAAGTGTTTGGGACAATATCTCTCTGCGCAATACCAACATCACCCGCGAGCGGATGCTCGAAGCCTCGAAGATCATCGGTGCACATAGTTTTATCGAAGCGCTTCCCGGCGGATATGATTATATGATCTCCGAACGCGGGGGCAATCTCTCCATGGGTCAACGGCAGTTGATCTCATTCGTTCGCGCACTGGTCTATGATCCCGAGATCCTCATCCTCGATGAAGCCACTTCGTCCATCGATACAGAAACGGAAACGGTGATCCAATATGCTATCGAAAAACTGATTGAAAAAAGAACCTCCATCATCATCGCCCACCGCCTGTCCACTATCCGCCACGCAAACCGTATTTTAGTGCTGGATAAAGGAAAAGTCATCGAGTCCGGTACCCACGACGAACTCATCAGGCTTGATCAAGGAAAATACAGAAAGCTGTATGACATGCAATTCAGAGTAGCCGCCGTCGGATAAACAAATACAAATGGTAGAAATATTTGTAAGGTCCATTCGTGAATGGACCGCCGGAAAATCTGCATCATTCCTTCTAAATCATTTAAGCCTATAAGCACATAAGCACATTAACAAATCAACATATTGACCAATCAGCATTTCAACCAATCAGCACATCAACCAATAAATCATCATATACCATGCAAACTCAAGGATTCAGCCTGCGTTTTAACGGAATCATCGGGTTCATCTTTATGGTCCTGATCATGGTGGCCTTGTTTTTTATCGCCAAAGGGATCTTCACATTACTGGCCTGGTTGTCTCCGCTCCTTTTGGTAGGCGCGCTGCTGATCCATTATAAAACAGTGTTGAACTATCTGCGATTTATACTGGGGTTGTTGCAACGGAATCCTCTCTCCGGCATTATCGCAATCCTGCTCAGTGTATTCGGTTTTCCTGTGGTGGCAGGGATCTTGTTTGGCAAATCCATCCTCGATCGAAAAGTAAAGAAATTGCAGCAGGCGTATCAGTCTCAAGAAGCGACCGAATATGCCGAATACGAAGAGGTCGTTCATCCGGAAACGGAATCCTTTGAATTACCTCCGTTGAAAAAAGAAATTCCTTCGGCGGAAACCACATCCAAAAAGGAAGATCCCGCTAAGGAGGAAAACAAATACAAGGACTTTTTCTAAAGTCCCCTTCAGGCCATGATCTTCACCTGTATAGCCATCGCCTTTGCATGCGCCTATGCCTGGCTACAGGGATATTACCTCTGGTATTGGAAACGATCACCTCGATTGTCGTTGTCTCCACTTGTTGACAACTCCATAGCCGGCGTGAGTGTCATTCTGGTCGCCCGCAATGAAGGCCAAGTGATTGGATCCTGCTTACAGGGACTTTTACAACAAGATTTTCCATCGGATCGGATGGAGATTATAGTGATAGATGATCATTCGACTGACGATACCGTGCATCAGGTGCAGCACTTTGAGGATGCGCGTATTCGCTTGTTCCATCTCCATGACTATCCGGATTATATACATCCACCTGCCTTTAAAAAATCAGGCATTGTACTCGCAGCGGATCAGGCTAGGTTTGATCTTCTCGTGGTAACGGATGCTGACTGCCTGCTCCCAGCAGCCTGGCTGCGGACCATCACAAATCCATTCACGGACCCTAATCTGGTTTTCCAGACAGCACCTGTTCTGTTGAACACGTCCGGATCATGGGTGGAAAAGATGCAGGAGATGGAGCAACTGACCCTGATGCTGATCACCGGGGCAGGTATCACCTCAGGACTTCATGACATGGCCAATGGAGCCAATATGGCCTTCCGTCGATCAGCCTTCCGTGCAGTGGGTGACTTTGCCGGCAACTGGTCCTATGCGTCAGGAGATGATATGTTTCTGGTGGAAAAAATGAGGGCTCAGTTTCCGAAAGGAATTGCCTTTGCCAAATCCATGGACGCAGTCGTGGAGACCCAGGCAAAAACGACATGGCAGGATTTGTTTCGACAACGCCTGCGATGGGCCGGAAAAAATAAAGGCCTCAGCCATCTCACCATTCAACGAATCTGGATGTTTGTCGGCGCCTATCACTTGCTGTTGGTAGTGAATCTGGTGGCGGCATTGTGTAATCATATGCCATGGATGACTTTTGTTATTCTGCTTTTATCCAAATGGTTGTTTGATTTTGTTGTGGTTTATTCTGCTGCTTCCTTTTTCCGACAGAGCAGGATCATGATGTATTTCCTTCCGTTACAGCTGATGTATGGATATTACCTTTTACGCCTTGGATCGTGGATGTTGATTGGCCGTGAAGGCGACTGGCAGAGGGCAGAGAGCAGAGAGCAGAGGGCATAGAGCATGGTGTGTCCTATGCAATCTGCCCACTGCCTAGCTCCCTTCGGTCGCTGAAGCGCTTCTCCGCGCGCAGGAGACCTTTCACTCCCTAGCTCCCTTCCGCCGTTCCGCCCCTTGCGCCCTTTTTGCTCTATGCTCTCTGCCCTATGCCTTCGGTCGCCGAAGCGCTTTTCCGCGCGTAGGAGACCCCTCGGTCGCCGAAGCGCCTTTCCGCCGTTCCGCTCCCGCTTAATAGCTTCGCTGCATTGCGGGATCCTCGCGACGCTCGGACCTTCTGCCCTTCCGCCTTTCTGCCCTTCCGCCCTTTTTGCCCTTTGCTCTCTGCCCTTTGCCCTATGCTTTTTGCCCCTTACCTTTGCGCCCTTAATATCTTACGTACATGAGTTTACTGGTGATCGGCTCTGTGGCCTTTGATGATATCGAGACCCCATTTGGTCGGGCAGAGAAAATTGTCGGCGGTGCCGGAACCTACATTTCCTGGGCTGCTTCGTACTTCGTCCAGGACATCAGTATCATCTCCATCGTTGGAGAAGATTTTCCGGAGAGCGAACTGGAAGCGCTGGAGCAAAGGGGCGTGGATACCTCAGGGATCAAAGTGATCGAAGGCGGCAAATCCTTTTTCTGGGCCGGCCGCTATCATCACAATCTCAATGCCAGGGACACCCTCGTCACCGATCTCAATGTGCTGGCCGATTTTGACCCCGTGCTGACCCCGGCACAAAAGGAAATGGATTTTGTCATGCTGGGCAATCTGACCCCGGCGATCCAGATGAGTGTCATCCGCCAGATGGCCAGACCTCCAAAGGTGCTGGCCCTGGATACAATGAATTACTGGATGGACAGCGCGATGACCGAACTCCTCAAAGTGCTTACTCATATCGATCTGCTCATCATCAATGATGAAGAAGCCCGCCAGCTTTCCGGGGAGTATTCACTGCTCAAAGCCAGTGAGATCATCCGGGAGATGGGCCCCAAATATCTCGTGATCAAGAAAGGCGAACATGGAGCGCTGCTCTTTGGAGAAGACCAGGTGTTTTTTGCCCCGGCACTTCCACTCAATGAAGTCCAGGATCCTACCGGTGCCGGCGATACGTTTGCCGGTGGCCTGATGGGCTACCTGGCCAGTCGCAATACGATTCATTTTGAAGCACTCAAACAGGCGATCATCTGCGGATCCGCCATGGCATCCTTCTGTGTTGAAAAATTTGGCACGGAGGCCCTGCGTAACCTCGACATGATGGCATTGCAGGACAGGCTCGATAAATTTACCCAGCTGGTCAATTTCGAGGCCCCTGTATTGTAGACAGAACCTGAGGTTTAGAAAACGAGCTTGAAGTTTTTATAATACACCCATACGAGGAGTATAATAAAAAGCAGAAAGAAGAGGACAAAAGTGAGGAAGCAACTTCCTTTACGACCGTAGTTTTGGCTTTCCATCTCGTACATTGAATAATTGCGGCTAAGATAGCCATAATTCAATATTTCTGCCATTTCCCTGCCCAGCAGTGAAAATATTTACCATCTGCAGCCCTTTAACCGGTGCTATCTAGCCAATATATCTGCCTGGCATTCAGGACGCAAAACGGCCGGAACGGATGTCACACCCGCCCCTTTCGGTTGGCAAACCCAAATACACTACCACACAATCCTCCGATAATATGGGCAAACTGGGAAATCTGGTCCGTAGCCAGGCTGTTGATCACCTCCTTTCCGATAAAAAGCAGGGCTATCAATATAAAGGTCACCGGAATCTCCCCGCTCCGCGTATTGGTAAAACTCACCAGCAGGATCAGCATAAAGACAATACCGCTGGCCCCCATCAGGCCGGTATGGAAAAAAAGGATGTTCAGAATCCCGGTCACCAGGGCGGTGATAAGCATCATGATCAGGGTCCGCATATCCCCGTATTTCTCTTCCACGATCGGGCCCAACAACAGGATAAAGGTGAGATTACCCATGAGATGCTCGACATTGGCATGCCCGATGACATGGGTAAACAGAGTCAGCATGGAAAGAGGCTGAGCGGTAGACACATGGCCCAGGGTAAAGTATGGCATGACCGTTCCCGCCAGCAGTTTATCCAGTACAAATACACCTACACAGATCAGTGAAAAGGTCAGGATGACAGGGGAATTGAATTTGAGTTTCATATCAGAGGCTTTATAAGGTGAATGTAAGGGATAATCGGGGTGTTGTGGTAAGTCTTTAGATGCGAACAGGCGAATGCAGGACGTATGGCAGGAGATTTCAGATTTCAGATGCCAGACTTCAGATGCCAGACGTGGGATACACGATGTTTAGCTTATGTAGTAAGACCAGGGAGGTAAACACAAGACCTCGTGGCCATGCACATTACTTATCACTTTTGGAAGTATTGAAAAAAGTACCTCACCTTCTCCGGCATTTGTCTTTCATCTTGCATCTTAGACCTAATGTGTGATCTCTGATGTCTGACATCTGACGTCTGATGTCTGGCATCTAAAAGTTCTGCTCAAAACAAAATTCCTCGTGGCACGTTGACGTTACAGTATATTACTTAACCATGTACTTTTACAGGCCAAAAGGTGGACTATGAAGCGTAAGTATTTAATCGGCGGGGTATTGGGATTGGTGCTGGTAGTAGGTATTGCGGCTACGTATCAGCAGAAGGGTCGTTACTTTGATATCATCAAAAACCTGGAGATCTTCAGCAATCTCTATAAGGAGGTCAATTCCAATTATGTGGATGAGATTGATCCCAACAAACTTATGAAGGTGGGCATCGATGCCATGCTGGCCACCCTGGATCCGTTTACCAATTATTTCTCCGAATCCCAGATTGAAGGCTGGCGGTTTAAGAATGAAGAAGGGGAAGCCTCCTCAGGACTTAAAGTAAAGAAAATAGGTGCTGACCTGGTCATCAGCGCCATTATAGAAGATTCGCCCGCACATGAAGCAGGACTGAAAGTCGGAGATGTGATCAAATCTGTCAATGGCGAGACCACCGATAAAAGATCGGCCGAAGATGTGACCGATATCATCAGCGGGATCCCTGGCAGTGAAATGAAACTTTCTGTTCTCAGGCCCGGGGAAACGATTGAAAAGCCTTACACGATCATCCGTGGCGGCATGGATGGTAAAAACGTGCCGTACTCCGGTTTGGTAGAACCCGGCATCGGATATATTTCCCTGACCACCTTTACCCGCGATGCGGGCCGTAATGTGGCCGATGCTTTACGTGATCTGAAGACCGATCATCCTGACCTGAAGGGCGTGATCCTGGATCTGCGCGGCAATGGCGGTGGGCTGTTGCGCGAAGCCATCAATGTATGCAATGTCTTTATCCCTGCCAATGAAACGGTCGTGACCACGCGAAGTAAAGTCGTAGAGGCCGATCAGGAATATAAGACACGCAGCGAACCGGTCGATACCACCATCGGTCTTGTGTTGTTGATTGATGAAAATTCAGCATCCGCATCAGAGATTGTTTCCGGTGTCATGCAAGATCTGGATCGGGGCGTGATCATCGGGCAATTGTCCTATGGCAAAGGCCTCGTGCAAAACACGTTTGATATCGGTTACAATGCCAAAGTCAAACTCACAACGTCTAAATATTATATCCCCAGTGGCCGGTGTATTCAATCTGTAGAATATAAAAACGGCGAGCGCGTCCATATCCCGGATGATAAAAGGGCAAAGTTTAAAACCCGGGCCGGACGTATCGTGCTTGATGGGGGCGGTATCCAGCCGGATGTCCCGATGCCTGCGGAAAAGCAGCCACTGATCGTCAAGAAACTGGTACAGCAGGATATCATCTTCAACTATGCCACGAAGTATTGTATAGGTGTGGACAGTATTGCACCGCTGGAAGAATTCCATTACAAAGACTTTACCGGCTTTACGACCTTCCTGGGTCAAACGGACTTTAAATTTGAGACGGAGACGGATGATGCCATTCGCAAACTCAAGGAAACGGCGGCCAATGAATTGTATTCGTCCAATGTGACCAGCGAAGTGGATCAGCTCAAAGCCATAGTGGAAAAGGAAAAATCCGGACAGGTCAGCCAGCATGAAAAAGAAATTCTTCAGGCTATCGAACGGGAGATCCTGGGACGTTACTATTTCGAAACCGGCCTGGTTCGCCATCAGCTCAAAAATGACCCTGAGTTGGCAGAGGCCATTAAAGTCCTCAATAATCCCGGGCAATATAAATCCCTGCTTGCCGGCAAATAAATACCAAAGCTTCAGGAGATCCCGGTGTTAAGCCAGGCTTGCGAAGCCAGGCAAAACCATTTGGGTGCAAATGGGGTTCTAATTATGTAGGTTATGACTGGCCACTAATGATCATATGTATATACTTCACATAGAAACATCCACATCCATTTGCTCGGTTGCACTCAGCAAGGATGACGAGTTGGTGGCCTGTGATGAACGGTCTGAGGGGATGAATCACGCCGCTTTGCTGGCACCACAGATTCACCACCTATTATATGATGTCTCCGTCAAGCCTGGTGAGTTGTCAGCGATTTCTGTGAGTTCGGGTCCCGGTTCCTATACGGGTTTGCGTGTTGGCAGTTCGACGGTTAAAGGCATGGCTTATAGCCTGGGGATTCCGGTTGTGTCTGTTCCTACTCTTTTTGCCCTGGGTCAGGCGGCACTGGAACGTAATCCGGATGCTGCGTGGGTATTACCGATGATTGATGCCCGGCGTCGGGAGGTCTATGCATCCCTGTATGATACCTCTATGCAGGAGATATGGCCGGTTTCGTCGGTGATCCTGGATGAAGATTTTATCAAAGGCAGTCTTCCTGCTGAAGGAAAGCTGGTCTGTTGCGGAGATGGAGCTCTGAAGATCGGGGACCTGGCACTCAAGACCGGGCATATGGCTATAGCTAGTGACCTGTTGTGCAGTGCCCGTCACCTGGTCCGGCCAGCTTTTGACCTTTACCACCGGGGCGTGCTGCATGATCCCCTGCATTTTGTCCCATACTATCACAAACCACCCAATATCACAGTGCCAAAAAACGAAGGATTCGTGGGCCGTTAGGCGCTTGCGAACGGAGTGATACAGGATTAAATATGCAATTGCATTTGTATATAAATCAAATGCATAACATAACTTACTGGTTTTGTGGATATTAATCATTGTTAAAATCAATATGGTACAGTTTATGATAATTCATACATGAATCCGAATAATCTCGCTCATGATGAAAAAGAAGACTGAAATTGTAAGTTTGAGAAAAGGGACCAGCGAAATCGAATTGAACTACGCTGATCTCAGAAAGGCCGTATTAGTGCTCCGCGCAGTAAATCACAAACTCAGGCAAAGAGTTATTGATCTGCTCGAAGAACATGCCACCATGACTGTAACTGATATTTACATTAAACTCCGCCTTGAGCAGTCTGTGGCTTCTCAGCACCTGGCTATCCTCCGCCGGGCAGGGGTGGTGCTCACGGAGCGCCAGGGTAAATTTATCTACTACTCCCTGGACAAGGACCGGCTCAACCAGATCTCTAAGCTGGTCGAGGAGCTTGCTGGCTAAATCTTTGCTTTAGGTAGCCCTTTTAAGGGGCTGATTATGTGAAGATTAAAAAAAATTATTCCCCCCAATTTTTTTTACATATCCTTGGTTTTCAGACATTTAGCTTACACCTCGTGATTGCCACGGGGTTACAAATGTATTTTTTTTGTAATATCATTTGGTTGAGTCAAATCTTAATTGCAAATTTGTTGCTAAGGTTTAACTCAAAATAAGGAAATGTATGAAAAGGACTAAGGTCACCTTTCAGCAGGAGAAGCTTACGGTGTCTACAGAACTTATGCGAGCGTTAGCTCACCCCCTCCGGCTTAAGATTCTGGAAATTTTGGATCAAAACAGAAACATCCAGGTCAACCAGATTTACAACACCCTCAAGATTGAGCAGTCCATTGCCTCGCAGCACCTTCGGATTCTGAAGAACGCTGGAGTTCTGGTAGCCGACAAAGACGGTAAGTATATGCACTATACGATCGACTATCAGAGGGTCAGCAATGCGGTGAAAGCCATCAACCGGTTTATGGGAAAGTAACCCGGTTGTTTCACCAAACGATTACCCAAATTCCCATCCCAAATTCTTTTTCTTTCGGGCCTCTTCCGGAGCGGATGTCTATCCGTGGTACGGACATGGTCTCCCCCCAAGTCCAATTCAAACAGGGCCCTTCACGCTCCAAATATTCTTTGACCGGCAAACTACACCGGGCAAACGTGGTTCCCATGAAATGCTGGTAATATCCGGCTTGCTTAAGCCGTCGGCGTTTCAGAAGACTGACTGTCTGGCACAGGTTCGGCAGGCTCTTGCTCGTGCTTCGACTTGAATATCCTGCGATGAAATAACAGCAGGGTGATCACCCCTGTGGAAATAGAGGCGTCTGAAATATTGAATACCGGTCTGAAAAACTCAAACCGCTCCCCGCCCCATATCGGGAATCCCTGCGGCAAGGTCGTATCAATCATCGGGAAGTAAAGCATATCCACCACCTTTCCAAATAAAAACGGGGCATATCCCCCACCCTCCGGAAACAAGGTAGCCAGCCCACCATGATAGGGCGTACTGGAAAAAATCAACCCATAGACCGCGCTGTCTATGATATTGCCCAAGGCCCCCGCCAGGATCAATGAAAAGGAAAAGATGACACCAAGGGTTTCCTTAGCCTTTACCAAAGTATGGATAATGTAGATGAGGAAGCCCACGGCGATCAGACGGAACAAACTCAGGGCGAGCTTACCCCAATCTCCACCCAGGGAGAGCCCAAAAGCCATGCCTTCATTTTCCACAAAGTGGATCCTGGCCCAGGAGAGGCCCAGGATGCCAAATTCTTCCCCGTATTCCATATGGGTTTTGACCCAGATCTTGAGCACCTGGTCAAGGAGCAGGACGATGAATACGGTGAGCAGAACCGCTCGCGTACGATTAGACATAGACAGCCATTGGGCAAACTCCATCAGCGAATCGGTAACCTGTTGACCCTGGAGGTCGGGTTACGCCATCAACGCCTGGGGTCAGCGGTAAATTAATTCTGGGCTTGTTTAGCTTCGATAGACAAAGTGGCATGAGGGACAGCACGAAGCCTTTCCTTGGAGATCAGTTTGCCGGTCTCACGGCAGATCCCATAGACCTTATTCTTGATCCGGATCTTGGCGTTCTCCAGGTGCTGGATCAGTTTCTGCTGACGTGAAGCCATTTGGCTGACCCTTTCACTTTCAAGGCTGCTGAGACCGTCATCAAGACCTTTGATCTTGTTGTCCGGGTTTTCGGCCATGTCTTCCAGTTGCTTGAGATAAAACTCAAGCTGCTCGCGGGCGACGATCAGTTTCTGATCGATGAGTTGGTCAAACTCCTCAAGTTCTTTGTCACTGTATCTTGTTTTCTGTGGCTCTTCATGCTTGACCACAGTTGGTTTCAGATCTTTAGATTCTGGCATTTTTTCGGTATGCGTTTTTGCTGGTGCAGAATATGGTTTGGAAACGACAGGAGCCGGTTCTTTAGCGGCTACTACAGGTTTGGCCGGAGCTGTAGGGGTCACGACCGGTTTTTTTACAGGGGCAGGCGCCTTGGCTGCTTCCGGAGCCTTGGGTTTGCCAGGAGCGACCGGCCTGGAGGCAACCACCTTGGGCTCGGGCTTTTTGGCAGCTGGAGCGGTCGGTTTCACCGCAGGTTTCACAGCAGCTTTTACAGCAGTAGCGGCTGTGGATTTGGCCACAGGCTTAGCTGTGGCTTTCACCACTGGCTTGGCCACTGGCTTGGCTGGTGATTTAGCTTTGGTTACTGCTACGGATTTTTGAACGGGCTTGGCTACCGGCGCTTTGGAGGCTTTGGGAGCGGCTGTAGCCTTTCCTTTGGGCGCAACCTTGGCTACTGGCTTGGCCTTGGTCACCGGTTTCTTCACTGGCTTGGCTGCTGGCTTGGCTGGTGATTTAGACTTGGCTACTGGCTTGGCTTTAGCAGGGGCGGCCTTCTTTGGGGCAGCTTTTTTAGGTGCAGAAGCTGGTTTGGCCTTGGCTTTTGCCTTTACAGCAGGCTTGGGGGCAGCTTTCTTTGGAGCTGCTTTCTTAGCCACAGGTGCCGCTTTCTTAGCTTTTGCCGGAGCTGCAGGCTTAGCCTTAGCTTTGGCCTTGGTAGCTGTGGCCGGCCTGGCTATCGATTTGGCTTTAGCCTTTACAGCAGGCTTGGGAGCAGCTTTTTTCGGGGCCGCAGCTTTAGCCTTAGCGGATGCCGGTTTTGATGGTTTCTTACTTTTCTGAGTGGCCATAACCTCTCCTGTTTAAAAGTTAAAAAGTGGATTTTCAGCGGTTTGTCTCCCGGCAGGCACCAAATGCGTATGGTCACTTTGCCTAAAAACGCCGCAAATTTAACTGAATGCACCTAAAACACACTATTCCTTTATGATTAAGGCATCTTTTGCCCTCAAAAAATGAAAATATTTGCCAAAAAGTTCTGAATTCCAATTTTTATTAGCCGAAATATCCATTTTTCAAAATCAGCATATTGATTCATAGCCATTTATGCATATATTTATTGTACCAACTTAACAGGCTGATAATCTTACAATTAGCGTATTTTGGGCTAAATCACCTCCGGAGCCCATCTTGAAAGGCCCTGCCCGTGGATTCTTCTGATCCCGGATTCAAAGGGCTTGAGGCAACGGAACCCAATGACACGGGACCTGCAAAAAAGAGGTTTGCCTTATCTTTGTCCCCTATCAATGATGGAGGCTATGGGAAAGCTACTGCACAACAGGGTCAACAAAGATGAACTCCGAAAACGGGTCCGGGAGGATTCAAAGCCACGGACTACGTTGTCGTTTTACGCATATGCTCGCCTGGAGGATCCACACCGTTTCAGGGATGAGTTCTATGAGGGATTGAGCACGCGGGGTGTCTTTGGACGTATTTATGTGGCTTCGGAGGGCGTCAACGCCCAGATTTCACTTCCTACAGATCATATGGATAGCTTTCGCGATTACCTCAACACCATCCCCTTTCTTCAGGGTATACGACTCAATGTGGCCGTAGATGATGATGGTAAGTCATTCTTTACCCTGGCCATCAAGGTCAGAGAGAAAATTGTGGCAGATGGCCTCAACGATGAGGAGTTTGATGTCACCGACCGCGGCATCCACCTTTCAGCAACTGACTTCAATCGCTTGACCGACCAACCAGATACGATCGTGGTGGACATGCGTAATTACTACGAGAGTGAAGTCGGTCACTTCAAGGATGCCATCCTGCCTCCAATGGAAACCTTTCGGGAAGGCCTGCCTATGGTCGCAGAAATGCTCAAACCCTCCAGGACCAAAAACATCGTGATGTATTGTACCGGGGGCATCCGATGTGAGAAAGCCTCGGCTTATATGAAATACATGGGCTACCCTAATGTCTACCAACTGGACGGCGGAATTATCGAATATACCCGCCAGGCTGAACGCCAGGGCCTGCCGAATAAATTTGTAGGCAAAAACTTTGTCTTTGACGAGCGCCTTGGGGAACGCATCTCTGAAGATGTGATCGCCCATTGTCATCAATGTGGGGAGCCTTCTGATGACCACATCAACTGTGCCAATGATGCCTGCCATATCCTCTTTATTCAATGCCCGGAGTGCCGGGATGAATACGAAGGTTGCTGCTCCATCGAATGCCGCGATTTTATGCGGCTACCTGCCGATGTTCGCAAAGAAGAACGCCGTCACCGGGTATTTAATGGAAGCCGCATGTCCAAAAGTAAACCCGGAATGCTTCACACAGAGCAATAAAGTAGGGCCTGCCCATGAAACCACGGGTCAATAGATAAAATACATCTTCAATCTGAAGACCGGCAAATTCGAATTGCCGGTTCCCCATGCCAGCTGGCTGTTATTACATGCCCCCGGGCAGATCGTTGGGCCAATGATTGAGTGCGTCGATGACCCCACCCATCAGAGCCAGGCAAGCGATCCAGAATCCGCCATTAATCAGGATATACGTCCAATTGCGGCGATCAAAAAGTCCATTGATAGTCATGATCGGGAGTGCAATCATGATTCCCATAAGGGTACCATGAAAGGCTCCATGTTTGAAGGTGTCAAACGCCCCCTCTTGGCCAGGTCCATCTACATTGAAGAGGAGAAAATAGGACATCAACACGGACATCAGCAGGGAGATACCAAAAATCTTGGCCATGTTGGCCGACTTCATATCCTGATCGGTCAGGTTGGCAGCCTTCATCCAGGCATTTCCAAAAACATTTTTGTGATACCAGACAAATCCAAGCATCAGGGGAACCAGTGAGGCCAGAATAATGGCCAGAAAATTAGGTTGTGGCATATGGTATGATTTAAATGATGACCCATTAAAAACACGGGACAGGGGTATACCCGATCCTGTAAACGCTCATAGAAGTCACAGTATGGACTAACTCTTTTCCACGTAGAATTTCAGCGCTTTCAGACCCTGATCAAATTGCTTCTTAAGCTCGCCTCGCATCATCAGCCCGAAATATTTATTCCAGGGCATCATCCCTACTTCGTCATGCATGCTCCAGGTGACTTCGATATTGTCGCCTTTATGCGCAAATAAAAATTTGGAAGTCGCCTTGCCCTTTCCGTTAAAGTCAATGAGGGTCTCGATTTCTTCATTGGTCACCACCTTGGTGAGGGTGAGTGTGCCATTTCCCAATCGCTTATCCTGAGATTCCCATTTATAAAAAGCATTCTGGCCCATAGGAGGATTGCTGAATGTCATGACCATCGTAGGGTCCATACGCTTCCACGGATCCCATTTTTCCCAGTTGCGCAGATCATTGACATGATCAAAGACCCGGTCAACCGGTGCACTGATTTCGATAGATCGCTTAACTTTGATTTCTGAGGGAAGGAGGAGGGAAAAGAGGGCCAATCCGAGCACAAACAGACCAAGCCAGAGCCCTGCTTTTTTCAATGTGTTTTGCATAGCCGGTTATTTAAAACCAAATATCGCAAAAACTACCTGCAATACAGGTATTCCCCGGAGTTAATTAGGGTCCTTGAAGTCCTGACCAAAAAGAGGGGATCAGAGAAGCCCCTGAATGACTTTTTCCTCATTGATCCCTTCGGCTTCTGCTTTGTAATTACGCACGATACGATGACGCAGTACGTAATTGGCAATAGCCTTGACATCGGAGATATCCGGGGAGTATTTACCGGAGATGGCCGCATGGCACTTGGCCCCCAGCACCAGGTACTGCGAGGCTCTGGGGCCTGCACCCCAGGAGATATACTGGTTGACCTGATCAGTAGCTTTTGAAGTGCCCGGACGCGTCTTGGAGGCGAGAGACACGGCATATTCAAGTACATTATCGGCCACAGGAATCTTGCGCACCAATTGCTGGAAATGAGAAATTTCGGCAGCCGAAAGAATATGCCTGAGACGAATGTCCTGTATGGTTGTAGTCGCTTTGACCACCTGGATTTCTTCCTGGTAGGAAGGATAGTCCAGAGGTATATTAAACATAAATCGGTCCAACTGAGCTTCTGGCAGTGGATACGTTCCTTCCTGTTCGATGGGGTTTTGAGTAGCCAACACAAAGAAGGGGCTCGGCAATGCATGGCGCTCGCCACTGACCGTCACAGAACGCTCTTGCATGGCCTCAAGAAGGGCAGCTTGCGTTTTAGGAGGTGTACGATTGATCTCATCTGCGAGGATAATATTGGAAAATATCGGTCCACGGTTGAATTTGAAATGGCGGTCCTCATCGAGAATTTCGGTACCGGTGATATCTGAAGGCATCAGGTCCGGAGTAAACTGAATCCGCTTAAATTCCAGGTCCAGCACTTCGGAGATGGTGCTGACGAGCAGGGTTTTGGCAAGGCCCGGCACCCCGACGAGGAGGCTGTGTCCATTGGAAAAGAGAGAGATCAGCACAGCCTTTACGACTTCATCCTGACCGACAATGACTTTGGCAATTTCGCTCCGGAGAGCCTGGTATTTGGAGGCCAGGTTATCTATGGCCTGAACGTCAGACATTGCTTGAGTGTCCATGTGTTTGTTTTAATGAGCACACCCCGTTGTGGGGTAAAACGAAGGGCTAAAATAGGGTAAAATGTGATAGCAAACTTACACGGCTATCAACGGTGGAAACCGGTAAATATTACTTGCAGGGCCATTGCCATTGATCC
>ERZ724521.674-NODE-674-length-15473-cov-7.557790_pt1 | contig 15473 bp, 15 predicted proteins | sample MGYA00376054_ERZ724521 | MGnify/ENA primary metagenome ERZ724521 (study PRJEB28724, sample SAMN07190883) | activated sludge metagenome | isolation source: activated sludge of sewage treatment plant in Hong Hong | place: Hong Kong | collected 2016-03-17 ... | reverse complement strand
GACTCCGTGCTCGCCTTGGCGAGCGCGGCACGACGCGCGGCGGCGGCGAAGGCGGCGGCCGACTTGGCGGTGGAAGCGCGCACCGGCTTCTTCTCTGCGGGCGAGGAGCTCTTGTCGTCCTCGCGGCGCGCACGCCAGACGACGAGGATGCTGCCGATGTGCTGCACCGGGGCGGCGTCCACCGCGGCGCACAGCTCCTGCATCAAGGCCTCGCGCTGCTCGCGTTCGGCGCCCTGGACCTTGACCTTGATGAGCTCGTGCGCCTGCAGGGCGCGTTCGATCTCGGCGAGGACGGCCGGCGTGAGGCCGTTGCCGGCTACGGTCACGACGGGGTTCAGGTGGTGGGCACGGGCGCGCAGCTCGCTGCGCTCGGCCGGGGAAAGCTCGGTCATTGCAAATCTCTGGATGGGTGAAGCCCGGGACGCGGATTCTACCCCGTACGTGCCAAGGATGGCCGTCGCGGATGGAGCGAGGATGAAGAAGAACAAGACCAGCCGTGCCTGGGTGCACGATCATGTGAACGATCCCTGGGTGCAACGCGCCCAGGCCGAGGGTTATCGCGCACGCGCCGCCTTCAAGCTGCTCGAGATCGACGAGCGCGACCACCTGCTGCGTCCGGGCGCGGTGGTCGTCGACCTGGGAGCGGCGCCCGGCTCGTGGTGCCAGCTTGCGGTGAAGCGCTGCGGGCCCAAGGGACGCATCTTCGCGCTCGACCTCCTGCCCATGGAGCCGGTGGCGGGGGTGGAGTTCCTGCTCGGCGACTTTACCGAGGATGCCGTGCTCGAGGAGCTCGAAGCGCGCCTTGGTGGCGCGAGCGTGGATGTGGTGCTGTCGGATATGGCGCCGAACCTTTCAGGGGTTGCGACGGTCGACCAGGCACGTTCGGTACATCTTTGCGAATTGGCGCTGGACTTCGCGGTGCGTCATCTCAAGCCGGGTGGGCAGTTCGTGGTCAAGGTGTTCCAGGGCGAGGGCTTCATGGAGTATCGCAAGCAGATGGAGGCGGCGTTCGTCTCGGTGCAGGTGCGCAAGCCCAAGGCTTCGCGCGACCGTAGCGCCGAGGTCTATCTCGTCGGCCGGGGGCCGCGCCGGCCTTGAGTTCGCATGCGGGGGTGGCGATTGAGTTGCGCTATGTACCCCATTGGTTTGCCCGTGGGAACAATCGCCACTAGAATCGGTCAGTCGCGTACAGGCCGGAATGGCTTTCGGGGAACAGAAAGTTGAACAATCTCTTCAAGAATCTCGCGATCTGGATGGTTATCGGCGTCGTGCTGATGACGGTATTCAACCAGTTCAACACGCGCCAGACGCCGGCCAGCACCATGGAGTATTCCCAGTTCCTGGAGGAGGCCAAGGCGGGACGGATCGCGCGCGCGACCGTCGATGGCCGCGTGCTCAAGGCCACCACCCAGGAAGGGCGCACGATCACGGTGTATACGCCGGGCGTGCAGGACATCTGGATGATTTCAGACCTGATGCGCTACGGCGTTCAGATCAACGCCAGCAAGCCCGAGGAGGAGCAGTCCTTCCTCGCCAGCGTATTCGTGTCGTGGTTCCCGATGTTGCTGCTGATCGGCGTGTGGATCTTCTTCATGCGCCAGATGCAGGGCGGGGGCAAGGGCGGGGCGTTCTCCTTCGGCAAGAGCAAGGCGCGCATGCTCGACGAGTCGGCCAATTCGGTGACCTTTGCCGACGTTGCCGGCTGCGACGAGGCCAAGGAAGAAGTTGCCGAGCTGGTCGAGTTCCTGCGTGATCCGTCCAAGTTTCAGAAGCTCGGCGGCCGCATTCCCAAGGGCGTGCTGATGGTCGGTTCGCCGGGTACCGGCAAGACCCTGCTCGCCAAGGCGATCGCCGGAGAGGCCAAGGTGCCCTTCTTCTCGATCTCCGGCTCCGACTTCGTCGAGATGTTCGTCGGCGTAGGCGCGGCGCGCGTGCGCGACATGTTCGAGCAGGCCAAGAAGCAGGCGCCCTGCATCATCTTCATCGACGAGATCGACGCGGTCGGCCGCCAGCGTGGTGCGGGTCTGGGCGGCGGCAATGACGAGCGCGAGCAGACGCTCAACCAGTTGCTGGTCGAAATGGACGGTTTCGAGGGCCAGACCGGCGTGATCGTGATCGCCGCGACCAACCGCCCCGACGTGCTCGACCCGGCTCTGCTGCGCCCGGGCCGCTTCGACCGCCAGGTGGTGGTGGCGCTGCCCGACATCCGTGGTCGCGAGCAGATTCTCAAGGTGCACATGCGCAAGGTGCCGATCGCGCCCGACGTCGATCCGCAGGTGCTGGCGCGCGGCACGCCGGGCTTTGCCGGTGCCGACCTCGCCAACCTGGTGAACGAGGCTGCGCTGTTCGCCGCGCGCGCCAACAAGCGTCTGGTCGACATGGAGGACTTCGAGCGCGCCAAGGACAAGATCATGATGGGCGCCGAGCGCCGCTCGGTGGTCATGCCCGAGGAGGAGCGCCGCAACACCGCCTACCACGAGTCCGGTCACGCGGTGGTGGCGCGTCTGCTCGACAAGACCGATCCGGTGCATAAGGTGACCATCATCCCGCGCGGCCGTGCGCTGGGCGTGACCATGCAGCTGCCGACCGAGGATCGCTACAGCCAGGACCGCGATCGACTGCTGCAGACCATCGCCGTGCTGTTCGGTGGCCGCATCGCCGAAGAGATCTTCATGAAGCAGATGACGACCGGTGCGTCGAACGACTTCGCCCGTGCCACTGACCTCGCGCGCCGGATGGTGACGCAGTGGGGCATGTCCGACACGCTCGGACCGATGGTGTATGGCGAGGAGGAGGGCGAGATCTTCCTCGGCCGCCAAGTCACCACGCACCGCAACGTGTCCGAGGCGACGATGCAGAAGGTCGACGCGGAGATCCGCCGCATCATCGATCAGCAGTACTCGCTGGCGCGGCGCTTGCTCGAAGAGAACAGCGACAAGGTCGAGGCGATGACGGCCGCGTTGCTGGAATGGGAGACCATCGACGCCGAGCAGGTGAATGACATCATGGCCGGCCGCCCGCCGCGTCCGCCGAAGCCGGCATCGGCGCCGTCCAGCCGTCCGAAGGACGACGCGCCGGGTGCGGCGCCCACCGCGCCAGCACCTGCCGCCTGAGTTCGACAACTTCCGTTTCAAGGGGCCGGCCGGACCGGCCCCTTTCCATTCCGGCGTCCGCGCGCCTGCGCCCGGACGCCTTGCTTTTCCCGAGGTCTCGATGTCCGTCCTGCAATGCGGCCGCTTCCGGCTCGATCTGTCCCAGCCCAGGGTGATGGCGATCATCAACCTGACCGACGACTCCTTCTCCGGCGACGGTCTGCGTGGCGACCTCGCCCGTGCGCTCGCGCGCGCCGAGCGTGCGCTGGAGGAAGGGGCGGAGATGCTCGATATCGGCGCCGAGTCGACCCGGCCGGGATCGGACCCGGTGCCCGAGGCGCAGGAGCTCGAGCGCGTGGTGCGCTTCGTCGAGGCCGCGCGCGGCTGGAAAGTGCCGCTCTCGATCGACACCCTGAAGCCGACGGTGATGTGCGCCGCGCTCGCGGCGGGTGCGGACATGATCAACGACATCAACGCGTTCCGCGCATCGGGTGCGATCGAGGCGGTTGCCGCGGGCGAGTCCGGCTTGTGCGTGATGCACATGCTCGGCCAGCCGCGTACGATGCAGCAGGATCCGCGCTACGCCGACGTGGTCGGCGAGGTGACCGGCTTCCTCGACGAGCGCGTTGCCGCCCTCGTGGCCGCAGGCGTGGCGCGCGAGCGCATCGTGCTCGACCCTGGCTTCGGCTTCGGCAAGAGCGTCGGCCACAACTATGCGCTGCTGCGCGAGCTCGCGCGTGTCGGCGTCGGCGGGTTGCCGGTGCTGGCGGGGCTGTCGCGCAAGTCCATGCTCGGCGCAGTCACCGGTCGCGCGGTCGGCGAGCGGCTTGCGGCCAGCGTCGCCGGGGCGCTGATCGCGGTGCAGAACGGCGCGCGTATCGTGCGGGTGCATGACGTCGCCGCCACTCGCGACGCGCTCGCGGTGTGGAAGGCGACCGTGACGGGATGCTGAGCAAGGCACCGCCCGCGGTGTCATAATCCGCGCTTTCAAAAGCTGCTGGAGCGAAGATGGCGCGCAAGTATTTCGGCACCGATGGTGTGCGTGGCAAGGTCGGCGATACGCCGATCACGCCCGAGTTCGTGATGAGGCTGGGCTATGCGGCCGGCGTGACCTTGGTCGCGCGCGAGAAGCTGCCCGCTGGCGAGCGCCCGGCGGTGCTGATCGGCAAGGACACGCGCATCTCCGGCTACATGCTCGAAGCCGCGCTCGAGGCCGGGTTCGCCGCGGCCGGTGTGGACGTGATGCTGGCCGGACCGATCCCCACCCCGGCGGTAGCCTATCTCACGCGCGCACTGCGCCTGCAGGCCGGCGTGGTGATCTCGGCCTCGCACAACCCCTTCTACGACAACGGGATCAAGTTCTTCTCCGCCGACGGCAGCAAGCTGCCCGATGCGGTCGAGGCCGAGATCGAGGCCCACCTCGACGAGCCGATGGGTTGTGTGGACTCCGCCCGCCTGGGCAAGGCGCGCCGCATCGACGACGCCGCCGGGCGCTACATCGAGTTCTGCAAGAGCACCTTTCCCAACGAGCTCGACCTGCGCGGCCTGCGCATCGCGGTGGATTGCGCGCACGGCGCGGCCTACCAGATCGCCCCCAAGGTCTTCCACGAGCTCGGCGCGGAGATCATCCCGGTGGGCGTCGAGCCCAACGGCCTCAACATCAACGACGGCGTCGGTGCGACGCGGCCGGAGAACCTGCGGCAGGCGGTGCTCAAGCATGGCGCGGACCTGGGCATCGCGCTCGACGGCGACGCCGACCGCCTGATCATGGTGGACCATCGGGGCGAGATCTACGATGGCGACAAGCTGCTCTACGTGGTGGCCTGTGCGCGCCACGCCGAAGGCCGGCTGGAGGGCGTGGTCGGCACGCTGATGAGCAACCTCGGCTTCGAGCACGCGATCCAGCGCCTCGGCACGCCCTTTGCACGCGCCAAGGTGGGCGACCGCTACGTGCTCGAGCTGCTGCAGGAGCGCGGCTGGAAGATTGGCGGCGAGAACTCCGGTCACATCATCTGCCTCGACCGCCACACGACCGGCGACGGCATCGTGTCGGCGCTGCAAGTGCTCGCCGCGCTCAAGCAGCGCGGACTTTCGCTGGCGGACGCCTGCGCGGATCTGGTGTTCTACCCCCAGCGCCTGATCAACGTGCGCATGCCTGCCGGCTTCGACTGGCGTGCGGACGGCTCGATCGCGAGCGCACAGGCCAGAGCCGAACAGACGCTCGGCGATAGCGGGCGCGTGCTGCTGCGCCCTTCGGGCACCGAGCCCCTGCTGCGCGTGATGGTGGAGGGCCGCGACGGCGAGCTGGTCGAGCGTCTCGCGCGCGAGATCGCCGGCGTCGTCGAGGAAGCGATCGCCTGATTCGGGCTGCATGAGATGGGAGGACGGGGCGCAAGGCTCCGTCCGGACGCGGGAAGAAGGCAGATCTGCCCGTTCGATGACACGCAGCGTGGCTGCGACAATCGCTGGCTACCTGACGGGCTCGGTCTTCAACCCCGAGGGGCATCCCGGCAGAGGAGCCGACTTCGGCGCTCGATCCGATCTCGACGGCGCGTATCGAAGAACTGATCGACGAACTGGAGGAAGAGTCCATCATCGTCGTCGTCACCCACAACATGCAGCAGGCGGCCCGGAGCTCGGACTACACCGCCTGCATGTACCTGGGCGAGATGGTGGAGTTCGACGTCACCGACGAGCTCTTCGTGAAGCCGAACAAGAAGGAGACCGAGGACGACATCACCGGTCGCTGCGGCCGAGCAACGATCCCGGGCGGAAGAGTGCGCGCCCCGCGCTGCGCGAGGCTTGGTCGCATTGCGGGTGATCGTCCGCAAGCCGTATAATCCTGCGGTTTATCTGCACGGATATTCCCTCTCCCATGACCAGACTCGTTGCCGGTAACTGGAAGATGAACGGCAGCCTCGCCGCCAATCGCGAGCTGCTCGACGGCCTCGTGTCGATCCCGGGCGTGGAAATCGCCGTGTGTGTGCCGTATCCCTATCTCGCCCAGGCGCAACAACGGCCCGAGGGCGTCGCCCTCGGTGCGCAGGACGTGTCGGAGTACGCGGCCGGCGCCTATACCGGCGAGGTGAGCGCGGCCATGCTCGCGGAGTTCGGCTGCCGCTACGCCATCGTCGGTCACTCCGAGCGCCGTGCCCTCTTCGGCGAGGAAGATGCCACGGTCGGGCGCAAGGCGCTCGCCGCGCTGCAGGCTGGCTTGGTGCCGATCGTGTGCGTGGGCGAGACGCTCGCCGAGCGCGACGAGGCGCGTGCGGTCGAGGTGATCGGCCGCCAGCTCGAGGCGGTGCGCGCGGTGCTCGGCGCCGCGGCGATGGGTGCGGTGGTGCTAGCCTACGAACCCGTGTGGGCAATCGGCACCGGGCGCTCCGCGAGCGTGGCGCAGGTGGCCGAGGTGCATGCTGCGATCCGCGCGTGGCTGAAGGTACACGGCGTGGCGGCGGGTGGCGTCCGCATCCTCTACGGCGGCAGCGTCAAGGCGGACAATGCCGCGGCGCTCTTCGCCGTGGAGGATGTTGACGGTGGGCTGATCGGCGGCGCCTCGCTCGTCGCTGCGGATTTCTTGGCCATCTGCCGCGCCGCGGCGGGTGGGGTCTGAGTTTCAACGATTCGTATCTTTCAGGATTCAAGATGGGTGAATATCTTTTCTCTCTCGTGCTTACCGTGCATGTGCTGGTGGGCCTCGGCGTGATCGGGCTCGTGCTCGTGCAGCACGGCAAGGGTGCAGACATGGGTGCAGCCTTCGGCAGCGGCGCATCGGGCAGTCTCTTCGGTGCATCGGGTTCGGCGAACTTCCTCAGTCGCACCACTGCGGTACTCGCCACGGTTTTCTTCCTGACCAGCCTCGGGCTCAGCTTCCTTGCCAGCAACAAGCCGGCGGCACCGGGCAGCGTGATGGAAGGGGCGCAGACTGCGCCCGCAACGAACCCGGCTCCGGCCGCGCCCGTCGAGTCCTCGCCGGCCCAGTCGATCCCGAAATAATTGGTTGCGAGCCCTTTGCGCAGTGCGGGAAAACACTTATAATTATCGCGCTGTCAGAACGAAGCGCCGACGTGGTGAAATTGGTAGACACGCTATCTTGAGGGGGTAGTGGCGAAAGCCGTATGAGTTCGAGTCTCATCGTCGGCACCACATTCCGGGAACGCCCGCAGAAGCGGGCGTTTCCACGCAGAGCTGAGCAATAACAATAATTGCGGCGCGCCAATGACGCCGCGGACTTCAAATGGGGGTTTCCGGACATGCTGGAAAATTATTTTCCCGTCCTGATGTTCATGCTCGTCGGCCTCGGCTTCGGCCTTGCGCCGGTCATCCTCGGGCGACTCCTCGCCCCCTATCGTCCCGATTCCGAAAAGAATTCTCCCTACGAGTGCGGCTTCGAGGCGTTTGAAGACGCCCGCATGAAGTTCGATGTCCGCTACTACCTGATCGCCATTCTCTTCATCCTGTTTGACCTCGAAATCGCCTTCCTCTTTCCGTGGGCGACGGTCTTCCAGGAGTTCATCGCCGCCGGCGAAATCGCTTGGTTCGTATTCGGCTCAGTGATGGTTTTTCTGGCGATTCTGGTCATTGGCTATATCGTCGAGTGGAAAAACGGCGCACTCGACTGGGAGTAATGCATGAGCATTGAGGGCGTCTTCCGCGAGGGGTTCGTCACCACCTCGCTCGATGCGGTCATCAACTGGACGCGCACCGGCTCGTTGTGGCCGATGACCTTCGGTCTGGCCTGTTGCGCGGTCGAGATGATCCACGCGGGCTGTTCCCGCTACGACTTGGATCGCTTCGGTGTTGTGTTCCGGCCGAGTCCGCGCCAGTCCGACCTGATGATCGTCGCCGGAACCTTGTGCAACAAGATGGCGCCGGCACTGCGCAAGGTCTATGACCAGATGTCGGAGCCGCGCTGGGTCATCTCCATGGGCTCCTGTGCCAACGGCGGTGGCTACTACCACTATTCGTACTCGGTCGTGCGCGGTTGTGACCGCATCGTGCCGGTCGACGTCTATGTGCCGGGCTGTCCGCCCACCGCCGAGGCGCTGATCTACGGCATTCTCCAGCTCCAGAACAAGATCAAGCGCACGAACACGATTGCGCGCTGACGGGTGTCCCAGACATGAGTGCCAAGCTAGAACGCCTCAGCCAGACCTTGCGCGACGTTTTCGGTAACCGGATCCAGTCGCTCGTACTCGATCGCGGTGAAGTGACGATCGAGGTCTCCGCTGCCGAATATCCCCGCGTCGCACGCCAGCTTCGCGACCATGCCGATTTGCGCTTCGAGCAGTTGATTGACCTTTCGGGTCTCGACTACTCCGCCTACGGTAACGCGATCTGGGAGGGCAAGCGCTTCGCTTCCGTCGCCCACCTGACCTCGGTCAAGCACAACTGGCGCCTGCGTGTTCGCGTGTTCGCCGACGACGACGCCTTCCCGGTGATCGATTCGGTGGTCGATGTGTGGCCGAGCGCTAACTGGTACGAGCGCGAGTCCTTCGATCTGTACGGGATCCTGTATTCGGGCCACCCGGATCTGCGCCGCATCCTGACCGACTACGGTTTCGTCGGTCATCCGTTCCGCAAGGACTTCCCGGTTTCGGGGTACGTCGAAATGCGCTACGACCCGGAGCAGGGCAGGGTCGTCTATCAGCCGGTGAGCATCGAGCCGCGCGAGAACACGCCGCGCATCGTGCGCGAAGAGAAATACGGGGACGTCGGCCATGGCTGAGATCCGCAACTACACGATCAACTTCGGTCCGCAGCACCCCTCGGCGCACGGCGTGCTCCGCCTCGTGCTCGAACTCGACGGCGAAGTCGTCGAGCGCGCCGACCCGCACATCGGCCTCCTGCACCGCGGCACCGAGAAGCTCGCCGAGACGCGCACCTGGGTGCAGTCCGTGCCGTACATGGACCGTCTCGACTACGTGTCCATGATGTGCAACGAGCACGCCTACTGCATGGCGATCGAGAAGCTGCTCGGGGTCGAGGTTCCGCTGCGGGCCCAGTACATTCGGGTGATGTTCGACGAGATTACCCGCGTCCTGAACCACCTGCTCAACATCGGTACCCATGCCCTCGACATCGGCGCGATGACCATGGTGCTGTATACGTTCCGCGAGCGCGAAGACCTGATGGACGTCTATGAGGCAGTCTCGGGTGCGCGCATGCATGCGGCGTACTACCGTCCGGGCGGCGTCTATCGCGATCTGCCGGACCGCATGCCCAAATACGAGGTCAACAAGTTCAAGAACGAGAAGACGGTTCGCGAGCTCAACGCCAACCGCGAAGGCTCGATGCTCGACTTCCTCGAGGACTTCACCAACCGCTTCCCGACCTACTGCGACGAATACGAGACACTGCTGACCGACAACCGCATCTGGAAGCAGCGCACCGTCGGCATCGGCGTGGTATCGCCTGAGCAGGCGCTGGCCTGGGGTTTCACCGGTCCGATGCTGCGCGGCTCGGGCATCGCCTGGGATCTGCGCAAGAAGCAGCCCTACGAGGTCTATGATCGCGTCGATTTCGATGTGCCGATCGGCAAGAACGGCGACTGCTACGACCGTTACCTGTGCCGCATGGAAGAGATGCGCCAGTCGAACCGCATCATCAAGCAGTGCATCGACTGGCTGCGCAAGAACTCCGGTCCGGTCATCACCGACAACCACAAGGTCGCGCCGCCTTCTCGCGAGGCGATGAAGACCAACATGGAAGAGCTGATCCACCACTTCAAGCTCTTTACCGAAGGCATGCACGTGCCAAAGGGCGAGGTGTACGCGGCGGTCGAGCATCCGAAGGGCGAGTTCGGCGTGTATGCGGTGTCGGACGGGGCGAACAAACCCTACCGGCTCAAGCTGCGCGCGCCGGGCTTCGCGCACCTCGCGGCCATGGACGACATCGCCCGTGGCCACATGATTGCCGACGTGGTCGCGATCATCGGCACGATGGACGTGGTGTTCGGCGAGATCGATCGCTGAGCGCGCCCGCGCGCAACAGCGGATGGGCGCCTGCGGGCGCCGCGGTATCAAACAAGAATCGGCAGGCTATCCGGAAGATCAAGACGACATGCTGAGCCAGGAATCGCTGCAACAGATCGATCGAGAGATCGCCAAGTATCCGCCCGATCAGACGCAGTCTGCGGTCATGGCCGCGCTGCGGATCGCGCAGGTCGAGAAGGGCTGGCTGCCCAAGGAACTCATCGAGTTCGTGGCCAGGTACCTCGGCATGCCGCCGATCGCCGCCTTCGAGGTCGCGAGCTTCTACAACATGTACGACCTCGCGCCGGTCGGACGGCACAAGATCACCGTGTGCACGAACCTGCCGTGCGCGCTGTCCGGCGGCGTCCATGCGGCGGACTACATCAAGGAAAAGCTCGGCATCGACTTCAACGAGACCACGCCCGACGGCAAGTTCACGCTGAAGGAAGGCGAGTGCATGGGCGCCTGTGGCGACGCCCCGGTGCTGCTGGTGAATAACCATCACATGTGCAGCTGGATGACCACCGAGAAGATCGACCAGATGCTGGCCGAGCTGGACAAGAAATGAGCACGCAAGGAATGATCCTCGCCGGCTGCGACGGCGACCGCACCTGGCGGCTCCAGGACTACGTCGCCCGCGGCGGTTATTCGGCGCTCCGCAAGATCCTCGCCGAGAAGATACCGCAGGACGCGATCATCGCCGAGCTCAAGACCTCGGTGCTGCGCGGTCGTGGCGGAGCGGGCTTCCCGACCGGACTGAAGTGGAGTTTCATGCCGCGCTCCTTCCCGGGCGACAAGTACCTCGCGTGCAACTCCGACGAGGGCGAGCCGGGGACCTTCAAGGACCGCGACATCCTGCGCTACAACCCGCACAGCGTCATCGAGGGCATGGCCATCGCCGCCTACGCGATGGGTGCCGCGCGGGGTTACAACTACATCCACGGCGAGATCTTCGAGACCTACTCGCGCTTCGAGGAGGCGCTTGCGGAGGCCCGCGAGGCCGGTTTCATCGGCCGCAACATCCTCGGCAGCGACTTCTCCTTCGAACTCTTCGCGCATCACGGCTACGGCGCCTACATCTGTGGCGAGGAGACCGCGCTGCTCGAGTCGATCGAGGGCAAGAAGGGCCAGCCGCGCTTCAAGCCGCCTTTCCCGGCGAGCTACGGCCTCTATGGCAAGCCGACCACGATCAACAACACCGAGACCTTCGCGTCCGTCCCGTTCATCATGAACATGGGCGGCGAGGCCTTCCTGAACCTCGGCAAGCCCAACAACGGCGGCATGAAGCTCTTCTCGGTCTCGGGCCACGTCAATCGCCCGGGCAACTACGAGATCCCGCTCGGCACGCCCTTCGCCGAGCTGCTCGAGATGGCTGGCGGCATGCGCGGCGGGCGCAAGATCAAGGCGGTCATCCCTGGTGGTTCGTCCGCTCCGGTCGTTCCCGGCGGCGTGATGATGGACTGCACGATGGACTACGACTCGATCTCCAAGGCGGGATCGATGCTCGGTTCCGGCGCGGTCATCGTGATGGACGAGACCACCTGCATGGTCAGGGCCCTCGAGCGACTGTCCTACTTCTACTTCGAGGAGTCCTGCGGCCAGTGCACGCCCTGCCGCGAGGGCACCGGCTGGCTGTACCGTGTGGTGCATCGCATCGAGCACGGTCTTGGCCGCCCGGACGACCTCGACCTGCTGAACTCGGTGACGACCAACATCATGGGCCGCACGATCTGCGCGCTCGGTGACGCCGCCTCGATGCCGGTGCAGAGCTTCGTCAAGCACTTTGGCAGCGAGTTCGAATACCACATCGAAAACAAGAAGTGCCTCGTGCCGCCCGAAGTGCAGCGCGCTGGCAGTCAAATCTACGTGAGCCCGTCATGCTAGAGATCGAAATCGACGGCAAGCAGGTCCAGGTCAACGACGGCAGCACGGTGATCGAGGCTGCAGCGGTTGCCGGGTCCTACATTCCGCACTTCTGTTACCACAAGAAGCTGTCCATCGCGGCTAGCTGTCGGATGTGCCTGGTGCAGGTCGAGAAGGCGCCCAAGCCGCTGCCCGCCTGCGCGACGCCCGTTACCAATGGCATGAAGGTATGGACGCACTCCGAGCTCGCCGTGAAGGCGCAGAAGGGGGTGATGGAGTTCCTGCTGATCAACCACCCGCTCGACTGTCCGATCTGTGACCAAGGCGGCGAGTGCCAGCTGCAGGACCTCGCAGTGGGCTACGGTTCGACCGCCTCGCGCTACCAGGAAGAGAAGCGCGTGGTGTTCAACAAGAACCTTGGCGCGCTGGTGTCGACCGACATGACGCGCTGCATCAACTGCACGCGCTGTGTTCGCTTCACCACCGAGATCGCCGGCGAGATGGAGCTCGGCCAGGCCTTCCGCGGCGAGCATGCGGAGATCATGCCCTTCATCGAGAAGACGGTCGATTCCGAGCTCTCCGGCAACATCATCGACCTCTGCCCGGTCGGTGCGCTGACCTCGAAGCCTTTCCGCTTCGCCGCTCGTACCTGGGAGCTCTCGCGCCGCAAGTCGGTGAGCCCGCACGACTCCCTCGGCGCCAACCTGATCGTCCAGACCAAGCACGACGTGGTGAAGCGCGTGCTGCCGTTCGAGAACGAAGACGTCAACGAGTGCTGGCTGTCCGACAAGGACCGCTTCTCCTACGAGGCCCTGTCCAGCGAGCAGCGCCTCGGCGCGCCGATGATCCGCCAGGGCGGGCAGTGGAAGCAGGTCGATTGGCAGGCCGCCCTCGAGTTCGTCGCCACCGGCCTGCGCGGCGTCGAGCGCGATCATGGTGCCGCCTCGATCGGCGCGCTGGCCTCGCCGCATGCCACGGTCGAAGAGCTCCACCTGCTGCAGAAGCTGATGCGCGGGCTCGGTAGCGAGAACATCGATTTCCGCCTGCGCCAGGTCGACTTCCGTGCCGACGGCAAGCGCGCCGGCGCTCCGTGGCTGGGGATGCCGATCGCCGGCGTCAAGGATCTGACCCGCCTGCTCGTGGTCGGCAGCTTCCTGCGCAAGGATGCGCCGCTGCTGGCGCAGCGCGTGCGCCAGGCCGCAAAGAAAGGCCTGCACGTCAGCGCCATCGGCCCGAACGCCGAAGAGTGGTTGCTCCCGGTGCGCAACCGCGCGCTGGTCGCGCCTTCGGCGATGGTGGCCACGCTCGGCCAGGTCGTGGTCGCGCTGGCGAAGGAGAAGGGCGCCGAGGTCAGCGTCGCGCTGCTCGGCAAACTGCCCGAGATAGTGAGCGATGAAGCGCTCGCCATCGCGCAGAGTCTCGCCAGCGGCCGCAAGGTTGCGGTTTGGCTCGGCAATCTCGCCGTCCAGCACGCCCGCGCTTCCGAGCTGCAGATGCTCGCGCAGGAGATCGCGCGCCTCACCGACGGTAGCTTCGGCTTCATCGGCGAGGCTGCCAACAGCGTCGGCGGCTATCTTGCCGGCGCGGTTCCCGGCGCGGGTGGCCTGAACGCCGCCGCGATGATCGAGCAGCCACGTGCGGCCTACGTGACCCTGAACCTTGAGCCCGATCTCGACCTTGCCAATCCGGCGGCGGCGATGGCTGCGCTCGACGGTGCCCAGCTCGTGGTGGCGCTCACGAGCTTCGACTCGCCGTCGCTGCGGCAGGTGGCCGACGTGATGTTGCCGATCGCCCCCTTCACCGAGACCTCGGGCACCTTCGTGAACTGCGAGGGCCGCGCGCAGAGCTTCACCGCGGTGGCCAAGCCCTTCGCCGATGTCCGTCCGGGCTGGAAGGTGCTGCGCGTGCTCGGTAACCTGCTCGCGCTCGAGGGTTTCGCCCACGCCGACTCCGAGGCCGTGCGTGCCGAGGCGCTCGCGGGTGATCTCGCCAGCCGGTTGGACAATGGCGTGGAAGGTATCGTGGTCTCTTCGGCTACCGGTCCGGCAGGCGTGCTCGAGCGTGTAGCCGACGTGCCGATCCACTTCGCCGATCCGATCGCGCGCCGCGCCCCGTCGCTGCAGAAGACGCGCGACGCAGCGGCACCCACGGCGCGAATCGCGCCGGCAACGCTCGCGGCGCTCGGCCTCGCGGCCGGGGACCGTGTGCGCGTGGCACAGGGTACGGCGAGCGTGGAACTCGTGGCCCAGGCGGATGATGGATTGGCTGCAGGATGCGTGCGCGTCGCCGCCGCGCATCCCTCGACCGCGGCGCTCGGCGCGATGAGCGGTGATCTCAGCGTGGAGCGTGCGTGATGGAAGCGATGCTGCAACCCGTGGCGGATTTCTTCGGCCCCTCCTGGACGGCCATCTGGACGCTGCTCAAGATCGTCGCGATCATCGCGCCGCTGATGATTTGCGTCGCCTACCTGACGCTCGCCGAGCGCAAGGTCATCGGCTACATGCAGGTCCGCATCGGCCCTAACCGGGTCGGTCCGAAGGGCCTTCTGCAGCCGATCGCCGACGGCATGAAGCTGCTGTTCAAGGAGATCATCGTTCCGAGCGGGGCCAGCAAGGGCCTCTTCATCCTCGGTCCCATCCTGGCGATCGCGCCCTCGCTGGCAGCCTGGGCAGTGGTGCCCTTCGACGACGGCCTGGTGCTCGCGGACGTCAATGCCGGTCTGCTCTTCCTGCTCGCCATCACTTCGATGGAGGTGTACGGGGTGATCGTCGCAGGTTGGGCGTCGAACTCGAAGTATCCCTTCCTCGGTTCGATGCGTGCCGCGGCGCAGATGGTGTCCTACGAGGTGTCGATGGGTTTCGCGCTGATCTGCGTGCTGCTCATCTCGGCCAGCCTCAACCTCACCGACATTGTCATGTCGCAGAACGAAGGCCGCTTCGCTGACATGGGCCTGGGCGTCCTGTCGTGGAACTGGATCCCGCTCTTTCCCATGTTCGTGGTGTACGTGATCTCGGGCATCGCCGAGACCAACCGCGCGCCCTTCGACGTGGTCGAAGGCGAGGCCGAGGTGGTCGCGGGGCACATGGTCGAGTACTCGGGCATGACCTTCGCGCTGTTCTTCCTCGCCGAATACGCGAACATGATTCTGGTGTCGATCCTGACCTCGATCCTGTTCCTCGGTGGCTGGCTGTCGCCCGTGGGCTTCCTGCCTGACGGTTTCCACTGGCTGGCGGTCAAGACCGCGTTCATCCTGCTGCTGTTCCTGTGGGCGCGAGCCACCTTCCCGCGCTTCCGCTACGACCACATCATGCGTCTGGGCTGGAAGGTGTTCATCCCGGTCACCCTCGTGTGGCTGTTCGTGGTGACCGTGTGGATGATGTCGCCGCTGTCGATCTGGAGTTGAGAAGACCATGGGTGCCAAGGATTACATCGGCAGTCTGTTCCTGAAGGAACTTGTCAAGGGCATGGCCCTGACCGGACGGCATTTCTTTCAGCGCAAGATCACCATCCTCTTCCCGGAAGAGAAGACGCCGCAGAGCAACCG
>ERZ724521.666-NODE-666-length-15531-cov-4.955803_pt1 | contig 15531 bp, 16 predicted proteins | sample MGYA00376054_ERZ724521 | MGnify/ENA primary metagenome ERZ724521 (study PRJEB28724, sample SAMN07190883) | activated sludge metagenome | isolation source: activated sludge of sewage treatment plant in Hong Hong | place: Hong Kong | collected 2016-03-17 ... | reverse complement strand
AGCCGATGGTATGCTCGTGGTTCAGATAGACGGCCGCAGGGTCGTGGAACAGCCTTTTTCCACTAAAAATCCGCAAAGGCTGGAGATCAAAAACCTGGAACATTTTTTCACCAACGACAACCCCCGGGTGGACGTGTTTTTTGAAAACCCTAAAGCGGTGATCTCGTTCGATATAGAAATAAAATACGCCTCCCGAATGCCGCGCAACAAAGCAGATTGCCCGCTGTCGCTTCGCACATCGCTTGGTCAAACGGGTGTAAAGACCGGAGAAACCGTTCGCCTCAGTACCGTACTTGAAAATACCGGTACGCAGGTGCAGGCATCACCCATGGTTGTGCTGGGTATTCCGGCCGGCCTGAGCCTCCAGCCCTGGCAGTTGAAAAAACTCGTCGAAGAGAAGAAATGCGATTTTTATGAATTGTGGGACGGATTCGCCGTATTCCACTTCGAACAAATCGGGGCCGGCGAAAGCAGGGAACTCAACCTCGATCTGCGGGCCGATATAGCCGGCGCCTTCGAAGCCCCCGCAAGCCAGGCCTTTTTGTATTATTCCAATGATCAGCGGGTGTGGAGTAAGCCGGAGCGGATAGTGATAAGTGAGTAAGTGGTAAGTGGTAAGTGATAAGTGATAAGTGGCGCCTGGAACATTAGCATTGATTCTGAATCACTTATCAAAGATTATTGCAGGCGATGAGGCCTAATGGTGGTACACAGGTATTATCTGAATACCACCATTAGGTCATCTCGTTTTCGAAATTTCATTTGGATTAACAACGAGCAACACGACTTATGATATACCGCTTGTTTCTTTTACTCAAAAGTTCATGATGAATTCGGTCAGGTTCGCCTCTTCCGAAAGTCCCAGTTTTTTGCGCAGCCGGTAGCGCTTGTTTTCCACCCCACGCACGGAAATATTGAGCAGCGGTGCGATTTCCTTGGAGGCGAGGTTCATTTTCAGGTAGGCTGCCAACCGGAGGTCGCCCGGTGTGAGATCGGGGAAATCATGCATGAGTCGCTTAAAGAAGTCGTCGTGCACGCGGTTGAACGACTCCTCGAATATTTCCCAGTCGTGATCGCCTTCCAGGTGTTCGTTGATCAGCCGAACGATTTTCTGAAGGGCGCGTGGTTCGTTGTTGGCGTCTACCAGTTCATCCTTCAACCGTTGCAGCACTTCGTTTTTGCGGATGAGGTTGAGCGCGGCATTGGAAAGTTCGCGGTTTTTGTTTTCTACCTCCAGCAACAGCTTCTCCCGTTCCGCCTCATCGCGCTGACGGGTAAGGTCGCGTTGTTTTTCTTCCATCAGACGCCGGCGTTGTTTTTCCAGCCGGTAGCGGTTGAAATGTTCAATGCCCCAAAACAGCGCCAAGGCTATACCTGCGTATAGTCCGACTGCCCACCTGGAGAGGTACCACGGCGGAGCAATCCGGAAAACAACACGGGCTTCGGGCCCGCCGAGGTCAGTCCGTACCCGGAACGTGTATTTACCGGGAGGCAGGTTTGTAAACTCCTTTTCAGGGTTCGTCTGCCAGGGCGACCATTGCGAAATAAACCCCTCCAGTTGCCAGGAAAACTTGGGAGAACGCTCATAGAACGCCGATGCAAAGCGGAAAACCAGACTGTTTTGCCGCCAGGAAAATGCCAGTTGCCCGGCCGGCAGAAACGATTCGCCAGAAGCGGTAGCCACGACACGAATGCTTGCACCCGGAGCGCCGGCATCCTTGTTCAAAGTCAATTGGCGCCGGTCGAGCATGGCAAAACCGTTCTCCAGGCAAAAAAGGTACCTGTCATCGGACAAGGCGACAATGTTCTCAAAAGACGGTACCAGAGAAAGGGGCAAGGCATAGGATTCCTCTCCGGCAATCAACCGGATACCTGTACTATCAATGGCAAAAAATTCAGCGTTACGGCCCGGCAACAACTTGCTGCGGCCAAATGACGGGGTAAATGGCCGGAAACGGGGAGCAGTCTGCTCCGGGTCGATTTCAAAAGGGCCTTGTGCCGTATTGACTACCAGACGCCCGACCGGCTGTGCCAGATCAAGCCTGAAATCAGTCGGCAACCCGTCTGTTCGACCAAAAGCCTGCACCTTTTCCACTTTTTTAAGGTCGTCGCTCAGGGACAGTCGAAATAGCCCTTTGTTCGGATGCACGCCCCAGACATAACCCTGGGGGTCAAAAATGATCTTCTTCAGGGGCTCGGCAAAGCTGTCGACCCGGAAGGCGAACGCCCAGTTTTGGCCGGCATCCTTGCGGAAGATCAGCAATCCGGTGTATGTACTTTGCAGTAGCACACCCGACCTCCCCGGCACCGGCACCGTACACCAGCCCCCGGTCACTTCCGATATCTTGCGGGCCTGCCCGTTGGCAATGACGAATGTCCCGCCGTTATGTCCGCAAATCAGGTTTCGGTCAAAATTCTGGAGCTGCCAGACTTGCCCCTGGGTGCCCTCGACCAGCGCAAAATCATTGCGGCCCCCCGGTCGGATGAATACACCCTGATTGGTTCCAATATACAAGGCGCCGTCAGCCACAGCAGCCGTATAGGTAGTGCCGATACTGCCCGTTTGATCGGCAAAAATGGTCAGCGGAGAACGCAGGGTGACAAAGTCAACCCCTCTGTCGAGGCCCAGCCACAGGTTGCCGTCGCGATCCTCCAGCATGGCAAGTACCGTGTTGTTCTGAAGACCGTTCTCGCGATACAAGCCGAAACGAAGGCTCCCTGTTTTGTCCAGTACGTATGCCCCGTTGAGGATAGTCCCGATCACCCAGCCGCCATCCCTGAGCCGCAGGGCTTTATTGAGCTGATATTTGCGGAAGGCATCATTCAGGGGATTGGACCAGGGCACGCATCGCCCGTCTTTTATTTCAAAAATGCCGTGATTTGTCGTGCCTGCCCAGATACCGCCCTGTCCGTCAGAGACCAGGAACTGAACAATTTTGTCGCTGAGCACCTCCGTATTTTCAATGAACCTGAATGTATCGTCCGGTAGCAATTCGTACAGCCCTCGCCCAATGACCGGAAGCAGCACCTTTCCGTTTACCTCCCGGGCAAACATGATGGAGTTGGGCGGCCTGACTACCGTGACCTTGTGGTAATCGTACTTGTAAATGGCTGAAAACGACTGAAATAGCACATAGGATGGCGCAACGAGAATATGCCATATCTCTTCTTTTCCCAAAAGCCCGGCCTGAATCTGACCGCTGAGCGAATGGTATTCCATTTGTCCGGACGCATTGGGTTTCCAATACCCGAATTCGGCGAATCCACCGCAAAAGATCGCGCCGTCCGGACCGGCCATAACCGTCCGCACCGTTTGCTTTTCCGGGAGGAGGAACTGTTGCCACCGGGCGCCGTCAAATTCGAGCAGGCAGCCGTTATTGGCCACGTAAATCCAGCCCTCCGGCGATTGTGCCAGGCCCCAGTTCTGGTTTTGGGCGCCATAATGGGAAGGAGTAAAATTGCGGATACCGGGCGCATCCTGTGCAAGCGCAGAATGTGCAAACACCCAAAGGCAAGCAATCAATATGAATCCTGGACGCAGCACAAGGCAAAACTATTGCGGAAGGCCGATAAATTTCTAAAAACCGGGCAGTCAGGACTTATCCTGCAATTCTTTTTTCCCGAATTTTTCAATTTCATGGGGATCATACTTAACGTTGATATTGATCCACATCAGGCGCGATATCCGAAAAATATAGATAAAGTTAATACCCAGAAATGCGATAAGCAACCCGAAAGCGGCAGTCTGACTCCAGCCCAGAATCCAGTGAAAAAACAGGATAAACAACAGGCAAAACCAGCCGGTCCACACATAGGAGATAAACATGGCGCCGTAATAATATCCCGGTTCGGGAAAGTAATTCAGGTCGCATTTCGGGCAACGCTGCAACATATCGATGGGCCGTACAAACGACCAACTGCCGGTATCGAATGTTTCGCCTTCATGGCAACGCGGGCATTTCAGGTAGAAGATGCTGTATGCTTTCGAGCCTTTATTGAAAACAGGCATATAAACGGGCTGTGATTTGGTGTGGAATATTGCCGGTGAGGCGGCTCAAAAGTAGAGCGCTAACGGTGGAATTTCGCCTGCTCCTGATTTTTTTCCTGGAAATAGTCCTGAATTGCCTTTCCCTGACCAAGGTCAGGGGTACCTCTGACCGGGGTCATTTGGTTTGGAGCAATAACACCGGAAATTTGTGGTGTAAACGTTTGATTTTCAAAATAAATCATATACGCCATGAAGATTCAGGTTTCGCCGGACAAAACTATAGCCCAAATACAGGAAGAATTTTCCAGCTTGTTTCCATTTCTTAAAATCGTTTTTTTCTCCAAATCGCACAAAGCGTATAAAGGCAGCCATGCCAAATTCCTGATTTCCGACACCGAACGTACACTCGGGAGCATGGAAAAAACGCCGCGTGACGGGGTATTGTACATAGAGGAAGACATGCCGACATGGCAATTGGAGCGTCTGTTTGAAGAAGAGTTTGGCCTCCATGTTCAACTCTTTCGCAAATCCGGGAATACCTGGCTGATCACGAGTGTCACCGACGACCTGACGCTTGACGAGCAAAATGTCAAGGGAAAAGCCAGCGAACGCCACAACTTTGAGTTTGTGGACCCCATGGATTACAGGGAGCAAGACTGATGCAGTTTAACCAGCACATAAATATTCAGGCACATGAAGACCATTTTGGTTCCGACTGATTTTTCAAAATCTGCCTCCAACGCGTTCAGGTATGCGCTTGAAATGGCCCGCCGAACGCGTGCAGAGATTTTGGTATTGCACGTGATCTTTCCAAATGAAGGTGTAGACAACAATGTTTATAATGCCTTCTGGATCGATGAATACTTCAAGCAACGCGAAAAGGATCTGGAGGACTGGGTTGATCGCCAGAAACGGAAGGAAGATTTCAAGAAAGTCGTCTGCCGTGTACAGTGTACCATTGGCTTCCCGGTGCAGGCCGTGCATGCCGTTGCAGAAAAGGAGGGCGCCGACCTGATCGTGATGGGCACAACCGGCGCTACCGGGCTGCGAAAAGTATTGCTGGGAAGTGTTGCCGCAGGTGTCATCGCCAAAACAACAAAGCCGGTGATCATCGTACCGCAAAAAGGAAAATTCAGAGAAAAGGCAGATGCCGTATTTGCAACAGATTTCAGGTTGCGCGCCGACCGGCATGCCCTCGATACCCTGCGCGAGTTGCCGCAGGTAAAGGGAGGAAAACTCCATGTGGTGCATATCATGGACAAACCCGGTACGCCCGACAAGGCCCTGGAAAAAGAATTCAGCGCAAAAATCGAGGGACTGAAACACGACTTTCACTACCTGCACGATCTGGAGACCGTACAGGCCGTCTCGAATTTCCTGGAATCTACCGATGCAGATATGCTGGTCGCCGTTGCCCACGAACACAGCCTTTTTCACCGGCTGTTTTTCGACAGCACTACCCGCAAACTCGCCCAGCGCATCGATGTGCCGATGCTGGTTTTACACGATGCCGCATAACAGGTATTCCGTCAACGGATTTTTACCGTACCCAACTGAAAATTGGCGTGGTGTTCCATCGGGAATAGTCTGCGCAGCAGGGTAATGGGCAAAAAATCGTTGAAAGAGGACAGAATTTCCACAAAAACAAGTTTCATGTGGCGCCTGGTACTGGAGACAGCTATGACCAGGGTCTTGCCTTGCTCCTGCAGCACCCGTTGAACAGAGTCGAGGCGCCAGTCGTCTGACTGAAGCGGCTCATCCGGGAAGGCGGCAATTTGTTCGTCGGCAAGGCGATAGCCCTTTGATGCGAGGGTTTGAAGGATTTCCGAAAGCGAAGTACGATACTCCATAATTTGAAACGCGGTTAAGATTATAAGGAACAAACGTAATGTCGTTTCAAAACGCGGTCTGCCAACAGAAAATTATTATCTGCAAAAAAATAACCCCGGCTCGTTAGCCGGGGTGCGACGGAATTTCCTCTTTCAGGTCTCCGTGTTTTAAACAAAACCTCATGCTTTCCTAAAAAGTACCGGTTTTATTGGGGGAAACAAAACAATAATGTATGATAGCGTTACTATTATACAAAGAAACAACACCCTCCTCATTAAAGTTCAACTTCGCTCTATATTTTTTCGCTAATTTTGGCCAAAAAATATCGGGGTATGCAATTTCAAATCAGGATACAACCGAACGATAGACTTGCCTTGCGCGATCCGGAAGACACGCCGCTTGGAAGAAATATCGTCCGAAATGGCCTTTTACTGATGCACAGGCTTGGTTATGAGCACTTTACATTTAAAAAACTCGCGGAGGAGATCAATACCACCGAGGCAAGTGTTTACCGCTACTTCGTCAACAAGCACCGGTTTCTGTTATATATTCTGAACTGGTACTGGAATTTTCTGGAGTATCTCGTCGTGTTTTCCATCCAGAATCTGGACGACTCCGAACAAAAGATCAGAAAGGTGATCGATCTGCTCGTTCGACCACTGCCTGAAGACATGGACAATTCCGGCCTGGACAAAAAAGCCCTGTACGAAATCGTGGCTGCGGAAAGCAGCAAGGCGTATCTCACCAGGGAAGTGGAACAGATCAACGAAGGCCAGTTGTTCAAGCCTTACAAGGACCTCTGCGGTCGTATAGCCCAGTTGTTCAAGGAGTACGCCCCATCGTATGAATATCCGCGGTCTTTGGCCAGTACCGTCTTGGAAATGGCTCATTTTCAGTACTTTTTCATGTTACACCTGCCCCGCCTAACTGATTTTGCGGAGGACAAGAACGTCGACCATGTCGTACACTTTCTGGAAAATCTTGTTTTTTCTGCAATCCGTAACCCACAGTCGGATCGTATAGACTACAAATAGTACACTATGCGACTTTCCGTCATCATCCCGGTGCTGAACGAGGCAGACCGAATCGAATCTTTGGTTCATTACCTGATCCAAAACGGCGGTTCTGCGCTGAAAGAAGTGCTTGTGGTGGATTCTGGCAGCAAGGATGACACGGCACGGCTGGCCATGCTGGCCGGCGCAAGCGTACTGCAATGCCCCGTACGCAGCCGCGCGGCCCAGATGAATATGGGCGCCAAAGCCGCCCGGGGCGACGTGCTCTATTTTGTGCACGCCGATACAATTCCGCCGCCCTCTTTTCCCGATGATATCCGTTCGGGACTGCATGCGGGGTTCAGAATGGGCTGCTACCGGTATCGTTTCGACAATCCGAGCGTATTTTTAAGAATAAACGCCTTCTTCAACCGGTTCCAGTGGCTGTGGTGTCAGGGCGGCGACAAAACGTTCTATATCACCAGGGAAACGTTCTTTCAATTCGGGGGGTACAACGAATATTACGTTGTTATGGAGGAATACGACTTCCTGCGACGGGTCATGCGGCACTATCCGCTCCAGATCATACCCAAATATGCCGTGGTTTCGGCGAGAAAATATGTGCAGAATGGATGGCTGCGGGTGCAGCTGGCCAACGCATTGGTATTCAACCTGTTCCGGCTCGGCATGGCCCCCGGTCGCTTGAAAAAAATATACAAAAACATGCTGCGCTGAGCCGTGCATCCTAACCCTGTACTCATTTCAAATTCCGATGAAAAAGACGCTGTTGCTTTCCTTTTCGCTTATCCTGTGCCTGATGGTATGGTTTACCTGCTCCTATTGCCGGGCCATCAAACGCGATACCGATTCCAAACCCGTCACCCATGAACAATGGGACGCCCTGCTAAAAAAGCACGTCCGTGCCGACGGTTTTGTCGACTACAAGGGTTTCATTGGCGACAGCGTCGCCCTCAACCGGTATCTGATGTTGCTGGAATCGGCGCATCCCAACGACAAACACTGGACGCGCCAAGAACAAATGGCATACTGGATCAATGCCTACAATGCCTACACGATCCGGCTTGTCATCCGGAATTATCCCGTGGCCAGCATTAAGGATATCAAAAAAGGGGTGGCGTTTATCAATTCTGTCTGGGACATCAAGTTTATCAAGATACAGGGATTTACGTACGACCTGAACAACATCGAACACAACATACTGCGCGCTGTTTTTAAAGATGCCCGCATCCACGCCGCGATCAACTGCGCCTCCTGGTCGTGCCCGAAGCTGCTGACCGATGCTTTTACTGCCTCGCAGCTCGACAGCCAGCTCGACAGCGCCATGAAAGGATTTGTCAACGATCCTGCGCGCAACCGTATTACAGCCGAAAAAGCGGAGATTTCAGAGATATTCAAGTGGTTTAAAGGCGATTTTGAACGCGACGCAGGCTCGCTGCGCAATTTTCTGAACCGCTATTCAAACACGAAAATTACCGACAAAACAGATATCAGCCATATCGACTACGATTGGCGACTCAACGAAGCAAACTGATTTTGAACGATGTCAGACGATCTGCCGCTGCGGCGCATTGCGTTGGTTGGCCCCGAAAGTTGCGGTAAAAGTTACCTTGCTGCATACCTCGCCACTCATTTCAACACCGTTTTTGTGGAAGAATACGGTCGGACCTATTGTGAAAAGTTCGGTATGGACCTGACTGAACTCGACTTCGCGCATATCGCCGGCGGGCAGTTGTACCGCGAAGATGAAATGGCAAAGCAGGCACATGGTGTTCTGTTCTGCGATACGGAATTGATCGTCACGCAGATATGGAGCGAGATCTATTTCAACGGCGTCTGCCAACCGTGGATCGTTTGGGCAAGTCGCCAACGGCAATATGATCTTTATTTGTTGCTCGCACCCGATATTCCATGGAAAAACGACGGACTTCGCCGGTATGAGGCACAGCGCCAGTGGATGTACGGCCGTCTGAAGGAAGAACTGGAAAGCCGTAACCTGGCCTTTGAAACCATCAGCGGCGGTTTTGCACAGCGCAATGCAAAGGCGGTTCGGGTAGTGGAGCCATTGATGGTATAAAGGCCTTATTTTCCCAACATGCTTCCGGCCTCGTACACTTTGTTCTCGTTGCGTTGGTACAAGGCATAATTGAACCCCTGGTGAATACCGAATGCGCCGTGCCTGCCTTTTTTATCCAGTGCTACAAAACCGACCTGATTGTCTTTCGACTGTTCCGGGTATTTGCGGACGATCCGTTTTATCGCCGTTTCAACGGCTTTCTGCGGGTGCGCGCCACGCCGCATTTCCTCCACCACCAGAAAACTGCCGAGTGTGCGCAGCACCATTTCACCCAGCCCTGTGGCGGCGACGCCGCCTACCTCATTGTCGACAAACATGCCTGCCCCAAGAATAGGGCTGTCCCCTACCCTTCCCCGCATCTTGAACGCCAGTCCGCTGGTGGTACAGGCGCCTGCTACACGATTTTTCATATCGATGGCCACCATTCCTATGGTGTCGTGACGCTCCACATTGATCCTGGGCTTGTATTCGGCCTTCAATTTCCATTCCTCCCATGCCGCCCTGGCAGTATCGGTGAGCAGGTTTTCCTCCTTAAAACCCTGACTAAGCGCGAATTGAAGCGCCCCTTCACCCGCAAGCATCACATGCGGCGTTTTTTCCATAACCAGCCGGGCAACGCTGACGGGATGCATGATGTGCTCCAGAAAGGACACCGAACCCGCGTTGCCGAATTCATCCATGATGCAGGCGTCGAGTGTCACATGACCGTCGCGATCGGGAAAGCCGCCATAGCCGACACTGGAATCATTGGGGTCAGCCTCCGGCACGCGGGTTCCGGCTTCGACGGCGTCCAGTGCACGCCCTCCGGCTGCTAAAATCTCCCAGGCCGCAGCAGTTGCTTTTGTATTCGGCCCCCAGGTTGCTATCACTACCGGGAACGCATCTTTGTCCGGCTTGCTCAAATAGGGTGCGTTTTTCAACCAGAAATCGGCATTCCCTGCCAAAATACCTCCTATAAGTGAATCCCGGAAGAATTTTCTGCGTGTATACATTGCGAGTGTTTGTAAGTGAAGCGTTTCCTTAATTTTGGCCGCAAAATATCCTAATATGACAGAACACACCCGAAATACAGGCATTTTTATCCTGCTGTTTTTAGCATTTGCCTGTGGCAGACAAACCGGCATGGAAGATCCGGCTGCCTGGAAGAAGGTCTTTATCGACTTCTCACGGCTCGATGAAAATGGCCTGGCAGGGCCTCAGAGCGGGAAAGTCGCGCTGAATTACGAATTTTGCATCCCGGCAGAGGAGCAGAAATGGAGGACCGTGCAAAAGATCGACCCGAGCGCGCAGGTACAAAAAGGCAGTCGCGGGCGGTCGGGTTGCGAAAAAGAAAGTTGGCTGGTGATCGGCTCCACCTACCAGAAAAACTACAAACGGGTGATATACGAACTGGCATCACTGCCCTATGTAGCACGCATTCAGGAAACTTTTTTCGAATAATGGACATCATTGCCGCTTCCACACCTGCCGACTTTGACACCGGCAAACGCCTGTTCCTGGAATACGCGGAAACACTGGGATTCAGCATCTGCTTTCAAAATTTCGGGCAGGAACTGGCCGACATCCGGCATCAATACGGCGCACCAAACGGCTGCCTGCTCCTGGTTACCGACGGTGACAACACGGTGGGCTGCGCAGGCGTACGCCGATGGCAGGGTGATATTGCCGAGTTAAAACGCATGTACCTCCGGCCGGGCTTCCGGGGAAAGGGCGCCGGACAGCGTTTGCTCGATGCCGCGCTTGACCGGGCGCGAGGGCTTGGATACCGGGCCATCCGGCTCGACACCCTGCCGTCGATGCAAGCCGCCGTCGCCCTGTACCGCAAATACGGGTTTCATGACATACCACCCTACCGGGAAAACCCGTTTGAAGGCACGCTGTACCTGGAAAAAAACCTGATCTGACCCCGCACAAACATTTCGCCGTTTTACCATGTCTACACCCGTCACCGTCAGAGTCCAACAGTGGGTCGTCCTCACGTCAGTGGTATTGTTTGCACTTAAAGTACTGGCCTATTTTCTGACCAATTCCGTCGCCGTACTCACCGACGCACTGGAAAGCACCGTAAACGTGGTCACCGGGTTCACGGGCCTGTACAGCCTGCGACTGGCCGCAAAACCGCGCGACCGCGAGCATCCCTACGGGCACGGGAAAGCGGAACTCATCTCCGCATCCTTTGAAGGTATACTGATCCTTGTCGCCGGACTGGTCATCATCTATGAATCCATCATTAACCTCGTACATGCGCACCCCGTCCGGCAACTGGATACCGGTATTCTCATCATCAGCGCTACCGCCGTAATCAATTACTTTGTCGGGGCATGGTGCATCCGCACCAGCCGGGCGCATCATTCCGTAGCCCTGGAGGCCAGCGGCCGGCACCTCCAGTCCGACACCTGGACCACCGTCGGCATCGTCGGCGGACTGATTCTGTTGCGTTTTACCGGCATTGCCTGGATCGACAGCGGCGTCGCGATCATTTTTGCCATCCTGATCATCGTGGAGGGCTACCGGATCATCCGTCAGACGGTTGCGGGCATCATGGACGAGGCCGACGAGGACCTGCTAAAAAGACTCATTGCCCTGCTCAACCAGCACAAACGCCCGGCCTGGATCGACCTGCACAACCTGCGCACCATCAAATACGGTTCAATCCTCCACCTCGACTGCCACCTCACCGTCCCCTGGTATTACAACGTCAATGAGGCGCACCTCGAAATTGACGCCCTGAATGCACTCATCGGCGAGCAATTCCACCAATCGCTGGAGATGTTCGTCCACACCGACGGCTGCGTGCCGCCCGCTTCCTGCCGCGTGTGCCCGCTGACGGAATGCAAGGTCCGCAAATCCCCCTTCGAGGGCCGGCTGGAATGGACGATGGAGAATATTACGTCGAATGTGAAGCATGGGGTGTGAGAGCCATTCGTCATTGTCAACAATGAACAAATTTGTCGAATATCGATTATGACAAATGACGATAATGACGCTAACGCCGAACGCTTTACCTTTGCACCATGCCTAAAAAGAAAAAAACCGACGAGGCTTTCGTCAACCCGATCGACAAGGACAAGGTTACCGATATGCCGGGACTGTTGCCCTATGCCCACCATGCCGGCAGCGCGATGATCAAGCCCGAAGACAAGGGCCGCATCAGGGGGAATGCCATGACGGCCATGTACGACCAGACGGACCGCCAGATGGAGCAGTTGCGCAGGCAAATGGAAACGCTGGTCGGTCAGGCAAAGTCCCTGAGCAGCAGAATGCAGGTGTCCGAAATGATCTAACAGGCTGACATTCCTTTCCAGCCGGTCATTCACCACATATACCATTTATATCGCCGCAAAACAGACGGCTCGAGCGTTCTATCCATGATCGCTCCGGCAGAATGGGGCAGAAAAGCACCGTATGAACACCTCGCCACCGTTCGCCTGCTCGGCGACCATACCTGGGAAGTACTGGAAGGCGACATCTGACCTATGCGCCGGAACTTGCAACTTTCAACCGCCATAAGGCGCCTTTCATCCAAATTTTTAGCGTTACCTGCTGAAACGGACCAACTTCGGGCGTTTTTTTGTCCATGTCTCGCCACGAATGACGATAATGACAAATTTCAATTTTCTAACCAATACAACAAGACGCATGAAACGACTTCTTTTGCTTACCCTCCTTTTAATGCCGTTGTCGCTGCTGGTTGCCCAGACTGACTACCCCGTCTACAACCCCGACGATATCGATATTGCCTACAAAAAATTCACCCTGCCCAACGGTCTCCAGTTGATCGTACATGAAGACCACAAGGCGCCCATCGTGGCAGTCAACGTGTGGTACCATGTCGGCTCCAAAAATGAAAAGCCCGGCAAAAGCGGCTTTGCGCACCTGTTCGAACACCTGATGTTCAACGGTTCCGAGAATTTCAATACCGATTATTTCCAGGCATTGGAAGCCATTGGCGGCACCGACCTGAATGGCACGACCAATGAAGACCGCACCAACTATTTCCAGAATATCCCGGTAGGCGCTGTCGACCAGGTGCTCTGGCTCGAGAGCGACCGCATGGGACACCTGCTGGGCGCCATCGATCAGGCCAAACTCGACGAACAGCGCGGCGTTGTGCAAAATGAAAAACGCCAGGGAGAAAACCAGCCCTATGCCAAAGGCTGGGATATCATGCAAAAAGAAATGTACCCGCCGTACCACCCCTACGGACACACCGTGATCGGCGAAATGGAAGACCTGAACGCCGCAAGCCTCGAGGATGTACACGAATGGTTTAAATCATACTATGGCGCTGCCAATGCCGTACTGGTCGTGGCAGGCGACATCACTGCCGATGTGGCGTACGAAAAAGTGCTCAAGTATTTCGGCAACATCCCTGCCGGACCAACCATTTCGCGCCCGGGCGTAAATATTCCGTTGCGCACCAGCGATACCCGCGCCACCTATCAGGACCGCGTACCCGAAGAGCGCATCAATATGGTATGGCACATGCCGCAATGGGGCTCCCAGGAACAGGTTTGGCTCGACCTGGCTTCCGACGTACTCGCTTCGGGCAAAAACAGCCGCCTCTACAAAAAACTGGTGTACGACAAACAGATATGCTCCTCGGCATTTGCCTTTATCAATGCTTCCGAAATATCCGGCGAGTTCATCATTCAGGCCAATGTAAAAAAAGGCAAAACACTCGAAGAAGTGGAAGCCGGCATCAACGAAGTGCTGAACGATTTTCTGACTAACGGCCCGACCGACGAAGAAGTGAAACGCGTCAAGGCAGCCTATTTTGCCAATTTCATTAAAGGCCTCGAACGTATCGGCGGCTTCGGTGGCAAAAGCGATATCCTGGCGCAAAATACCGTATACGGCAACAGCCCCGACTACTACAAAAAAGTGCTGCGTTGGTACAACGAAACCACCGCCAAAAACATCCACGAAGCAAGCAAAAAATGGCTCACCCGTGGCCGCTTTACCCTGACCTGCACGCCGTTCCCGGAATACAACGTGACCGGCACAGAAGCAGACCGCAGCAAGGCGCCCGAGGTGAACACCGCCGTAAACGCCCAGTTCCCCGATGTACAGCATGCCACGCTGGCCAACGGCATGAAAGTGGTGCTCACCCGCCGCACGGAAAGCCCGACCATGGTCATGAGCATGATGTTCGACGCAGGCTACTGCACAGACAAAATGGGTGGCAAGCCCGGTCTGGCCAACCTCTCCATGAACATGCTCGACGAAGGCACCAAGACGCTCAACAGCCTGCAAATCAATGAAAAACTGCAACTGCTCGGCGCCTCGCTGAATACTTTCAGCGACCTGGACTATTCCTACGTCTCCCTGAATGCGCTCAAACAGTCGATCGATCCGGGTCTCGACCTGATGGCCGATGTAGTGCTGAACCCGGCCTTCCCGGCTGCCGATTTCGATCGCCTGAAGAACCAGCAGATCAGCGGCATCCAGAATGAAAAGAAAAGCCCGCAGGGCATGATCATGCGCGTGATGCCCGAACTGCTCTACGGCAAAGACCACCCCTACGGCATGCCGATGAGCGGCACCGGCGAAGAAGACGCCGTCAGCAATATGACGCTCGACGACGTCCGTGGTTTCTACCAGCGCTGGCTGCGACCCAACAACGCCACGATCGTGGTAACAGGCGATATCACCATGCCCGAACTGGTGGAAAAACTGGAAAAACGCTTTGCCAAATGGAATAAAGGCGACGTTCCCAAAAAGGTGATCCCCGAAGTAAAATCCTCCAACAGCGGCAAGATATTCCTGGTCGACCGCCCGGAAAGCCAGCAAACATTCATCGTTTCCGGCTACCTCACCAAGCCCTACGGCCAACTCGACGAAACTGCCATCGAGCAAATGAACAATGTACTCGGCGGTGATTTCACCAGCCGGATCAACATGAACATACGGGAAGACAAGCACTGGGCCTATGGCGCCGGTTCCTTTATCTCCAACACCGCCGGACAACGGCCTTACCTGGTTTTTGCGCCGGTTCAAACCGACAAAACCAAGGAAAGTGTGCAGGAGATCATCAAAGAGGTCAACCAGTTTGTCGGCGACAAACCCATGACGCAGGCAGAATTCGACAAGACCAAACAAAACACGGTCATGGGCATGTCGGGTATGTGGGAAACCAATAATGCCGTCAACGCCAGCGCCCGCAACCTGGTAAAATACGGTTTGAAAGACGACTACTGGAAAACGTACAGCCAGCGCGTCCAGAACCTCAACCTGAAAGACGTGCAAAACGTAGCCAAAACCATCGTTCAACCCAACAACATGGGCTGGTTCATGGCCGGTGATGCAGAAAAGGTACTGCCCGGACTGAAAGAACTCGGCATGGAGGTCATCCAGATCGATGCCGACGGCAAGGTGGTAGGCAAGAAGGCCAAGCCGTAATATACCGAAACAACCATTTTTACGGGCCGTCCCTGCACATTTCAGGGACGGCCCTGTTTATTTCCAAAACTGCATTTGCAGTACATAAACGTCGGCTAAACGGTATACTATGACTGTCGTTTACCCGTTTTATCGGACGCAAATACCACATCACTGCCAACCCTTTGCACCATGCCTTTTAAGCACACCAAGCAATTAAGTCCTCATGCAATCAAAGTACGAGA
>ERZ724521.663-NODE-663-length-15545-cov-5.159393_pt1 | contig 15545 bp, 15 predicted proteins | sample MGYA00376054_ERZ724521 | MGnify/ENA primary metagenome ERZ724521 (study PRJEB28724, sample SAMN07190883) | activated sludge metagenome | isolation source: activated sludge of sewage treatment plant in Hong Hong | place: Hong Kong | collected 2016-03-17 ... | reverse complement strand
TGCTCGCCCTGATCAACTTTTATTATGGGGCCGAATCCATCCTACTTCAGACGGACAAATCAAATCGGGCTGTCCGAAGCGAACAATTGGTTTTCAGACTTCAAAGCTGTTTTAGTCAACTGGAGTCGTACACTTCAAGGATCACTCTTGATAGCCACAGGAATGACCCATTCCCACTGGACTCGGTTGATCAAATGGTCAACAACACGATTCGGGAACTGAAGAACAATGAAGCTGCCAACCTCGCCGCGTCCGATGTCATCCAGGAGCTGGAATCAGCGACCAGCCGATACCTAATCCGGCTTCACGAAAACGCTGGTCACGCAGACGAAAACAAGTCCGCAATAAAAGCGACACTCGATGGGGACCTGGTCTTTCTCCGTTCCTTGTTGAATTACCTCGAACGAAACGCAAATACCGAACTCGCGAGTTCCCGTGCGGAATTGATACGGGAAGAAAAAGGCACCAAGATTCGAATCCTGGCGTTCTCCGGCCTCATCACCTTGCTCGTAATCATCTTGACCGGAGTCATCCGAAATACGGTCAGAAAAAAAGTGGCCGCGGAACAACGGTTGAAATCAGCACGCGAACAAAATATCGAATTGTATGAAAACTCACCTTGCGGATACCTGGTCTTCGATGAGAAAGGGCTGATTCTCCAGATTAATGCCACTGAATTAAAACGTCTTGGGAAAGCACGGGAGCAAGTGGTGCAACGACTGAATATCTTCGACCTTATTCACCCCAATTACCACGAGAAAGCCAGATCCTTGTTCGATCAATTGAACGAAACCGGCAAGTTGAGCGATATCAGTGTCCCACTCGTGAACAACGATGGATCCACGTACTGGGTTCGCACCAACGCTACATCGGAAAAGGCCGCTAACGGTCAATGGCTGCACAAAGTCAATACGGTCGAGATAACGGAAGGCCGCCACAATCTGGAAAAGGTCCGCTTCCAGTCCAAGCTACTGGAGGAATGCAATGATGCGATCATATCGGTAGACCTCGAGACCCGGGTGACCAGTTGGAACAAAGGGGCGGAACGCATGTATGGTTATCAGGAATCGGAAGCGCTGGGAATAAAGGTCAACGATCTCGTGGGGCTCGACAAACCATTTTCTGCGACTGAGCTGGAGGCGATGATCACAGCCCTACTTTCGAACAAACGTTTGATAGGAGAACGAACCCATCATAATAAAGCCGGGGAAAAGATCAATGTACTTTATTCAATTTCTCCCTTGATGAATGAGAGGGGCGAGATAATCGGTGCCGTTTCGGTTTTTCAGGACATCTCGCTTCGTAAGCGCTTCGAAGAGCAACTTATGGATTTCAACATTTCCCTGGAACAGAAAGTCAGGGAAAACACGGAAGAGTTCAAACAGCTTGTTACCGGAATCTCTGATGCATTTATCGCCTTGGACCACCAGTTACGTGTCAAATTCCTCAACATGAAAGCTGCCGAGTTGCTTGAAGGGCAACCTGGGGATTTTCTCGGACAATACCTGACCAAGTCCACATCGATACCGAATGCGTCCGTCTGGATAGAATTCCTTCAACGAGTACTGCTATCAAAACAACCGGAGACCTTCGAATTAAAATGCTCTGAATCCGTCACAAGTTACATGTGTCGGGCTTACCCGACCGAATCCGGGATAACACTGCTGATTGAAAACAGTACGGAACGACTTCGTGCACAACAATTACTGCAGGAATCGGAAGAAAAGTACCGCTTGTTCTTCGAAAACAGCCCGCTACCGCTGTACATCTTCGAACTGACCAACCTTCAGGTGGTCGACGCGAACATGGCTGCATGCCGACAATATGGCTATGACAAGGAGCAATTGATCGGCATCTCAGCACTCGACATGGTGCAGAGCCATGATCAGCAATCCGTTCGCGAACATTTACAAGCGATCAGCGAGGGCAAGCGATTTGAAGGCACTTGCATACACCAACGCAAGGACCGTACGCCCATCCAGGTGGAGATGTTCTCCGAAACCATTCATCGAAATGGTAAGGAATACAGACTGGTACTGGCTTACGACATCAGTGCCCGTGTTGCCGCTGAAGAAGAACTAAAGCGTTCCCGCGACGAATTCCGAAAACTCAACCAGCATCTTGAAAATATCCGGGAGGAAGAACGTACAAAGATCGCCCGCGAATTGCACGATGAGATCGGCCAACAGATGACGGTCATGAAAATGGACCTTGCACTCCTCCTCCGAAAAGCCACCCGGGATGAATCAAGGGTCACCTTGAACGGCATGATCGCGCTTGCCGACACGACCATTGCCACCATTCGACGGATAAGCTCCAGCTTACGGCCCGGCGTATTGGATGACCTTGGCTTGCTTTCCGCCATCCAATGGCATTGCAAGGAGATGAGCAATCACGCCAAGATTCCCATTCGCGTGATCAGCGACGGTACGGATTACGATTTCGACCCCGAAACCAATACGGCGATCTTTCGCATTCTACAGGAGAGCCTCACCAACATCCTTCGTCACGCCAAAGCCAGCAACATTGAAATCGACATTCATACTGCCGACGATCGCTGGATGATTACGGTTCGGGACAACGGGGTCGGTTTCGAAGAAGATCCTGCCCTTTATGGTCTTGGATTACTTGGTATGCGCGAACGCGCACGTGCGCTGAACGCGAAACTGGACCTTACTTCCCGACCCGGGTTCGGAACGGAACTTCGCCTGAGTTTGCCTTTAGCCTGCCCGATGGGAACGGTCGACCAACCTATTCACCAACTCGATGCGTATACTGCTGATTGACGACCACGCGATTGTCCGCAAAGGCCTCCGGCAAATCCTGACCGAAGAATGGCCGGACGCCCGCTACGGCGAAGCCGGAAGTTTTCATGATGGTCAACTAGCCGCCACTGGTGAAGAATGGGACGTCATCATCAGCGACGTCAGTCTGCCCGACAAATCCGGTATTGAGTTGGTCAAAGCCATTGTATCGCAAGGCATACAAACTCCGATCCTGATCCTGTCCATTCACCCGGAAGAATTGTATGCCAGCAAGGCGCTTCGTGCCGGCGCCTGTGGATATCTGCCGAAGGAAACGGCCCCCAATGACCTGATCGTAGCGGTCAAGACCATCCTGGCCGGAAACCGCTTTCTGACGGAAAGTATGCGGCGTTCCCTGAGCGCTTCCATCGAGCGGGAAAAAGAACAACCGGCCCACGAACTATTGTCCGAACGGGAATTCCAGGTGATGATCCTGTTGTCAAGCGGTAAAAACCTTACAACAATCGCCGACAACCTGAATTTGAGTATCAATACGGTCAGCACCTACCGGACCCGGATTCTTGAAAAGTTGAAAGTGGATAGTACCGCTGCGCTCATGCACTACGCGATCAGTCACCGGCTCGTCTAAACAATCAACATTTTTCTGGTGGTATACCCCCAAAAGAGGGCACCTGCTTGTAGTACAAAAAACCACAAGCATTCATCCGTTTTTCTGATTCTTACATAGGATGGAACCTGACATGCTGTTTTTCGTTTCTTTAAGAGGGAATTCGCTTTCCCGGTTTGATGAAATTGAAAGTTCTCATAGCTGATGATTCCGACGACATTGTCAGACGCCTGCGCAACATGGTGCTGGACTTGGATTATGTCAGCGGTATCGGTCATGCGCGCAACGGTGATGAAGCACTGGTCGTTACGAATTTCATGCAGCCGTCCGTTGTGATATTGGATATCCGAATGCCCGGACGCTCGGGGATTGAAACGCTCAAAGAGATCAAACAAAACCTTCCGCAGACCACCGTGATCATCCTGACCAATCATTCCGAAGAAGAATGGAGGTCACATTGCCTGGATGCCGGTGCTGATCATTTTTTAGACAAATCGAAGGAGTTTGACAAGATACCTTCGATCCTGGGAGCCATCGCCGGGAATCCAGTGAACTGATTCCGTATTGGGATCACCTTTTCTGAGTAATTTCCTACTTTTAGATTTACTTTCAATATGAAGAAGCCGGGATTCAAATACCTGCTGATGGTTATTGTCTTTTTACTCACCATTGGCTACTTCGTAACCTCCAGTATCCGCCACTCGCGCTTAACCGATGAAACGGCACAACGGGTAAAGTTGGTCCTGGATCGCATGATCGTTTATGAGAACATTTACGATGACATGCAGGATTTCGAAACAGGTTATCGGGGATACGTAATCACACGCGATTCCGACTACCTGGAACCGATTGACCGGCATACAAGGGAGATCCCGCTTGACATCACCAAATTACGCAGCCTGACAAACCAGGAAGGGATCAGCGCTGCTGAAGCTTCCGACATCCATAACCTGGACTCCCTGGTACAGAAGAAAATAGAACATGGAAAGGTTGTCATTCAACTGGTTCATGACGGGAAACAGGACGAGGCGTTTCAGCGTGTCAGTTCCGGCTATGGCAAGGACCTGATGGAAAAAATCCGGACGGTAATTTCATCACTCGAAAGTTCCGGGCGATATCAGTTGCAGGTAGCCAATACGCGGAGCTCGGAGGCCGCGGCAAGAACAAGGAACGATTACCTCTTATCCGGCGTCATCGGCTTTTCATTGATCGGGCTTTTGCTCTACTTTCTCTACCTCGAAGAAAAGCGTAGAATCCGACTGGGGCGGGAAGCTGCTCACTTCGCCGCGATGGTGGACCAGTCGCAGGAAGCGATTTTCTCCGTAGGAACGGATAGCCGCATTCTCAGTTGGAACAAAGGCGCGGAAATGATGTACAGGATTCCTGAACAAGATGCGGTCAACAAACGGTTCCTGGATGTGGTTCGCCCGGTCATGAGCCAGGAAGAATTATTAGCAATCAGTCAACATCTCAAAACTTCCAGCCACTGGGAAGGCGAACAGATCCATCTTCGTCAGGATGGCATTCCCATCCGGGTCATCTCCTCCACCAACGTGTTGTTGGACGACGAAGGGATCAAAGTCGGGTACGTCGCCCATACGAAGGACATTACCCGCATCAAGGAACTCGAAGAAGAACTCCAGCAGATCAACAGCAACCTGGCCGGCCAGGTCGCAGAAAAGACCCGGGAAATACGGGAGATCTTCGAGCGGGTGACGGACGGTTTTCTGGCGGTCGATTCGAAGTGGAACATCACCTTTATCAGCGACAATGGCGCTGTTCTGCTGAAACTGGAAAAAGCTTCCGCGCTTCAGCGGAATTTCTGGGACCTAATTCCGATGAAATATTCCGGTGAATTCGTCCAGGGCTGCGAGGAAGCCCTGCTCAGGCAACGCCCGGTCGAACTGGAAGCCTACTATGATCCTGCCGGATCCTGGTTTCAGTACCGAATCCATCCGTCCGCCAATGGCTTGTCGGTCTTCTTCCGGGATGTCACAGTCGAAAAACGGGTAAAGGAAGAACTCCACCGAAGCGAACAGCGCTTTCGTGTATTGGTCGAAAATTCCCGCAACCTCATCGCCCAATTCAACGAGCACCAGCAACTCACGTATATCAACCCCGCCGGCGCGTCAATTCTGGGTATTCCCTCTCCCGAAAAGCCGCAGATACCGTTCATCATCCAACAGCAACTCGATGCGGTCATCCGGAAAGTACTGCAGGATGGCGCTCCCAACGAACAGTTGGTGAGTTGGAAAAAGGAAGAGCACTCCTGCCACCTGCTGGTGCGGGTAGCGATGGTCCAACCCGACGAACAAGGTAGTAAGATGGCGATCCTGGTAGGCCAGGATATCACCCAGGAAATCGAACATGCCAACCAATTGCGTGCTTCACGCGATGAACTCCGGAAACTGACCAATTACCTGGAGCAAGTCCGTGAAGAAGAGCGAACGCGCATAGCCCGAGACATACACGATCAGTTGGGACAACAACTGACAGGTCTTAAACTCGACCTCAACTGGATCCGAAAAAAAATGAACGGGACCGATCCGGTTCTCAACGACAAAATACTGGAGATCAACCGCCATCTCGACGACACCGTACGAACCGTACGGAATATCTCCGCGGAATTAAGACCTTTACTGTTGGACGATCTCGGATTGATTCCAGCAATCGAACACTACTGCGAAGAGTTTCACACACGCACAGGCATCCAGGCTACATTCAGCTTTGAAGGCCCGTTCCCTGCCCTGACTGACGCGGTGAACAGCAATCTTTTCAGAATACTTCAGGAATCCCTCACGAACGTGATACGACATTCCAATGCTCGTTCTGTAATCATTCAGCTTACTTCTTCAGAAGCGAATTTATTTCTGACCATTCGGGACGACGGCGATGGCTTTGAAACGGATCGTAAGAGCGAAACACTTGGCTTGATAGGCATGAAAGAACGCGCAATCGCTCTTGGCGGACATTTGGTCATTCGTAGTTCTCCCGGCAAGGGTACAGTCATCGAAGTCGACGTCCCCCTGTCAACTCCCCTCGTCGCATGAATGCACCTCCAAGCTTCCTGATTGCCGACGACCACCTGGTGGTGCGAAAGGGCCTGACCCAGATCCTACGCGACGAATTTCCCGAATCCCACATCCGGGAAGTGGCCGATGCCACGGAACTCCTGCAAACCATTCGGGAATTTCATCCCAGTCTGCTCATCACCGACCTGAACATGCCGGGGAAACCACCGCTGGAAATGATCCAACAGGCAAGGATGCTGTTGCCCGGCGTACCGATCCTCGTATTGAGCATCCATCCGGAAGACGTGTATGCCTTGCGCGTGTTGAAAGCGGGCGCCTCCGGATACCTCACGAAGGATAGCGCCAGTGACGAACTGATCCGGGCCGTGCGTACGCTGCTCAAGGGAAAACGCTTTCTCTCCGACAACCTGGCGGATCGACTGGCCAACAAACTGGGTGGAAACGAACAAGCCGAAACACCTTTGCATGCGCTGTCTGACCGCGAACTGGAAGTCCTGCGGGGTATCGGTAAGGGAAAATCGCTCAAGGAGATCGCCTCCGAATTGTCGGTCAGCATCAATACGGTCAGCACCTACCGGGCCAGATTGCTGGAAAAGCTGGGCTTTAGCAGCAATGCGGAATTGGTTCGGTTCTCGGACGAGCACGGCATAGGCTAAGCTCTTACACGTTCCCGCTTGTAGTACATTCACTACAACTTTTCAGAGAACTTACGACCCATTATAGGCGGATTAACCGATTGCCGGATACCGGCTGCTACCTGTTTATTTGTAGCATGACCGAAGCCCCCCTCTCAAACAAATCGGTGCTGATCGTTGACGATTCCGAAATAGTACGGAATTCATTGAGCGACCTGCTCCATAGCCTATTCCCGCTTGATGGCATTTACATGGCCAATGACGGCGACGAAGCCATTTCAAAGGTCCGCACCCACCAGCCTTCGCTCGTGATCATGGATATCCGCATGCGTCCCGTCAATGGCGTAATGGCGTTGCTGACCCTGCGAAAGCAGCAGCCCGATCTGCCGGTAGTGATCTATACGAATTACGCCTACGACAACTTTCGGACGATGTGTCAGCGTTTCGGAGCGAACGAATTCATCGATAAAAGCGGAGATGTCAACTTACTGCTGGAAGCGATCCGCGCCCATCTGAACTAACGATTTTATAAACTTCTCACCCAACTACAACCAATGGGCTATTATAAAGCGCTCATCATCGACGATTCCGAGATCGACCGATTCATCACCTCCAAGATCATGGAGCAATGTCGGTTTGCAGACCAGGTAGTTTGCGCGGCATCGGGCGAAGAGGGATTTACCATTTTGCTGGAAACATTTCTGGACAAGGCTGAACCACCGGCGTTCATTTTCCTGGACATCAATATGCCCGGCATGGATGGATTCGAGTTCTTGGAGATTTACCAGTCGCTGCCGGAAGAACTTCGCTCGCATATACGGCTGGTGGTACTTTCCTCATCTACGAATCCCAGGGATATAGAGCGAGCATATGATAATCCGGTGGTCGATCAATACCTGAACAAGCCCCTGCAGCAAGAGGATTTGATTGCATTGGCACAACCATGGGCCCGGCGGGCGCAAGCGTCCTGAAGGAAATGACCAAATCGCTGCTCATCGTCCGCGAAAGCGGAATGGACGATCAACTCATCCATTCCATGATCGATCCTGCTGCTAGCGTATGTCACGTTCATTCCTGCTTTGGACTCGAAGAGTCCCTGATTTTCCTGAAATCAACTTCCCGGGAGCGAAAACAGCTTCCGGACCTCATCGTGATCGACCTGGACCTGCCCGATCGGGGCGGGATCGAACTCCTGAAGGAGCTTCAAAATTTCATCCGGGAATGCAATTTCATGCCCCGGGTCATCGTTATCGGTTCCAAACTCGATGAACAGGATACCGAAGCCGCCATGGTCTACCCATGTGTACGTTCGGTAGTCCGTAAACCGGTTCATTGAGCGTTCCGAACCAGTACGGATCACTATGAACTTGTCTACTTCAATGCGATGGGGAATGGCCGGCCTTCTTACAGGCGGTCTCTTTGTTCTCTGCGGCACCTTGCTGACGCTGTTGGAAGAACACTGGACCCTGGATGCGCATCACATCCTCTTAGCCCAGACAACCCGATTACACCAACTGCTGATCAATTTTTTGCCCCCGCTCCTACTCGGACTTGGTTACTACATGGGTGAAAAAGCTGAACGCTGTAAAAAGACCGGCACCCAAGCCTAAGCCGGTATCACTTCCCTTGAAAATACGGGGTGCTGTCGTCGGACACCGGCGTACGTTGCTTCCAGTAATCCATCGTGACCACCCGGCCCTCTGGCGTAGTCAATAAGCGTCCGAAGATCGCGTTGGTGACGTTGAAGGCCACGTCCGTAACGCCCACGGTAAACGTTTCAGGTACCGATTGCGCCGGAGTGTCACCTTCGGCTGGAGCAGCAGCCGCCTTCGGGGGTGGACTGGCCACCACTTTGACTTCGTAACCATTGTACTCCAGGAGCGGTCGGAGAAAGCTCAGACGCTCCGGGCTGACCGCCTTTTCAACGATCGCGCAACGGATGCCGTCCAGTTCTTCAAAGGGGTGGTTCTGGTTAATCGCCATCGCAGGTTGGATCAGATGCCGTTCGCGGCGTGATAGAAGTAGTTGTAAACCGGACTGGCAACGCCAGCCAGGAGAATCATCAGCAGACAGATGGCCAATGCCAAATGGGAACTGCCGGGAGAGGCAATTGCACCCAACGGCCGATCAGTACGTTCCATGAACATCGCGCGTACGACCCGCAGGTAATAATAGAGCGACACGATCATGTTAAGCGATGCCAGGGTAATGATGAGGTAGTTCCCCTTGGCGGCACCGGCCGTCAAGAGAAAGAACTTGCCAAAGAAACCAGCCGTGGGCGGGATACCTGCCAGGGAAAACAACGCGATCGCCAGCGACCAGGCCAGGAAAGGATGCGTACGGGAAAATCCGCGCAGATCCGAGATCCGCTCGCAACCAGTCGAACCGGAAACCAATCCCAGCACTCCGAAAGCGGCGAGATTTGAAAACAGGTAGACCAGCAAGAAGTAAAGAACGGAAGCATCGCCGGCAGCGGAACTGGCACTCACACCGATCAGCAGGTAACCTACCTGCGCCATCGAGGAGAAAGCAAGAAATCGCTTGAGCTGGTCCTGTCGGATGGCCATCAGGTTACCGACCGTCATGGTCAGGATCGCTCCCCAGGTGATCAGCTCGTACCAAACCGGTGAGAACGACTGAAAGGCAGTATTCAGTTGACTACCCAACACGAAGACCATTGCACCTTTCGATACCACGGAGAGGTAGGCCGTCACAGGAATCGGCGCTCCTTCATAGACATCCGGCGTCCAAAACTGGAACGGCACCACCGAAAGTTTAAAGAAGAAACCGGAAAGGAAAAACAGGAATCCCATTGTCAGGATCGGCTCTGATGCTCCACCCTGGTAAGCCTCACTGATCGACAATGTGCCCGTAGCCCCGTAGATCAGACTGACGCCAAACAACAGTAGTCCGGACGCCAGGGCCGAAGACAGCACCATTTTCATTGCAGCCTCGGACGAAATTCGTTTACCCAGATCGAAATTTACCATAGCCGCCAGCGGAATCGTTGCCAATTCGAGCGACAGATAAAACATCAACAGGTTCCGGCTGGAGATCATCCAGAACATGCCCAAAAGAGTCGACAACAACAAGAGATAAAATTCCGGTAAGTGACGGTGGCGCTCCAACCAGGTGGTTGAAAGTGAAACGATCACCAACGTAGCGAGCAAGAGGAGATTTTTCTGCAAAACCAGCGAGGGGTCGGTGACATACATGTCGCCGAACAGGTTGCCGGAAACATTCCCGATCCAGCCTCCGATAAGGTTTGCCAAGAGTAAAAACTGCATCCAGCCGTTCCACTTGTTGTTGGACGACGGCATTCCGGCCAGTTTCAGCACCAGTACCAACAGCAGCGTGCCTGTTAAGAGCAGCTCCTGCTTCATGATGGCCAATAGCTCGTTCATTTACGTTCGTTCAATTCCGGGATCAGCTCCCATTTTATCAGATGAACTAACAACTCCTCAGTTTAACGTTCAAGGTTCCTTGAACTTCTCCCTGATACATACGCGCAATATCAACTCCCGCGCCTCGCAACTCCTGTCACATCCAGCGCCCCAACTGCTCGGTGATGATCGTTGTGGCGGGTCCAATGAGGTCGTTCAACCAGAACGGCGCCAAACCGACGATCAGTATTCCTGCCATCAGCAAAACAGCGGCAAAGCGCTCGGAAGATCCGGCATCCGAAAGCTCAGCATAATCCGCCTTCTTCAACGGACCCATGATCGATGAACCAATGGCACGCAGGATGTAAACGGCGGTAACAACAATCGACATACAACTCAGGACTGTCGCGATGCGATAGAAGGTATCGGGTCGTTCCCAGGATCCCGCAAACACGGTCATCTCCGCCACGAATCCGCTCAGTCCCGGCAATCCAAGAGAACACAAGCCGGCAAGAAAGAACAAGGTGCCCACGAACGGCATCGCCTTCATCAGGCCGCCCAGTTCTTCGACCTTTCGTGTATGGGTGCGTTCATACAACATCCCGATCGCGGCGAAGAAGAGTGCCGTCATCAGGCCGTGCGACACCATTTGCAACACTGCTCCCCGGATGGCTGTCGGAGTCAACATGCCGATACCCAACAACACGAATCCACAATGGCTGACCGACGAATACGCGTTGATGTACTTCAGGTCCTTCTGCATGAGTGTAGCGAACGCTCCATACAGGATGGCGATCGTGGCGAGTATGACGATGTAAGGAGAGTAAATCCGCGCAGCTTCCGGCATCAGGTAAGCCGCCACCCGCAAACATCCATAGCCACCCAGCTTCATGGAGATCCCGGCGAGAAACATGGATGCGGCCGTAGGCGCCGATGAGTGTCCGTCCGGCACCCAGGTATGGAACGGAAACAAGGCCGTAAAAACGCCGAAGCCCACGAAGAGGAACGGAAAGAAAAACAACTGCTTGTCCAGCGGCATCCGCAATGCAGCGGCATTCATCCAGTCAAAGGACGGAGCAAGATTGCCCGACGCATAGGCTACTCCCAGCAGGCCGACAAACACCAGCGCAGAACCGCCCATGAGCAGCAACACCAATTTATTGGCGCTGTATTCTTTCCGTCCGCTCCCCCAGATGCCGATCAACAGATACTTAGGAACCACGGCCATCTCCAGGAAGAAGAACAACAGGAACAGATCGGTTGCGATGAAAAATCCATAAGCCCCGGCGCTCAGCAGCATCAGGAGAAAGAAAAATTCCTTCGGCCGTTCCTTGATATTCACGGAAACCAGGCTGCCGGCCAAAACCACAACCGCAGTCAGCAGGATCATCGCGATCCCGATACCATCCACGCCGACCGAAAAACGAATTCCGAATGCGGGAAACCAATCGAAGGACTGCTGAAAGCGGAACGTCCCGTCGGCAGGTCCTGCGGCTGGGTCGAGATAAGCGGCCAGCAGGATCCCGGAAAGAATCAACTGAAACAGACTCCCGGCAACTGCCACGGCGCGTGCCTGTGACCCTGTTCGGGTAAAGAGGACCGCAAGTGAAGCGATGAGCGGAACGATCAGCAACAACAAGAGATTCATCTGCGGGTCTTATTTCAGGTAATAGAAGGTGATGAGCAACAACACGAACACACCGGCAACCATCCAGGCTCCATACGTCTGAAGCCGTCCGTTCTGCAATTCACTGAGCGATTCGGAGCCGGTCTCCGCGGCAACACCCATGGTATTGACCGCCCCGTCAACGATCGAGCGATCAATCCAGGCTGCGGGAGCGCCGATGAACCGAAAGATGATCTTCTTCGTCACGAACCCGTAGAGTTCATCGAGGAAGAACTTACTCCGCGCGGCGCGATAGAAGCCTGCAAAGAACGCGGCAGCACGGTCCGACCGTTCGTTCTGCTTCAGATACATCCAGGTGGCAATCAGAATTCCGCCAATGGATAATGTGAGCGGCAATACCGAAAACGCCCAATCGGTATGCAATGCAAACACACGGCCGTCGGAACTGACATATTCGCCAAAGGGTATCAACCCGGCGAATACAGCGCCGGCAGCCAGAATGATCAACGGTAAATACTCCGTCACTCCTCCTCCATGCGGATGCAGGTGAGGATCTGCAGGCCGATTCCAGAATATCCTATAGTATAACCTGAACATGTAGAAAGCTGTCAAGCCCGCTGTTCCTAATCCCAGCCAATAAATGGCAGGATGCGTAGCATGCGCGGCGTGCAGGATGGCTTCCTTACTGAAGAAACCTGAAAAAGGAGGAATACCGGCAATGGCCAGACAGCCGATCAGGAACGCCGCGTTCGCAAAGGGCATGGCCTTTCGAAGTCCGCCCATTCCGCTCATCTCATTGGTATGAACGGCATGGATGACCACCCCGGCTACCAGGAAGAGCAAGGCCTTGAAGAGCGCATGAGTAAACAAGTGGAATTGCGAAGCAACGAAACCGGCGCCTTCTTCCCCACCATAACCCGATACGCCCAGCGAGAACAACATATAGCCGATCTGCGACATGGTCGAGTAAGCCAGGACGCGCTTGATGTCGGTCTGTGTACAGGCTACAACCGCGGCGAACAAGGAGGACAGGGCACCGGTCCAGGCAACAACTTCCAAGGCGGCCGGACAAGAGATGGCAAACACCGGGAATAAGCGCGCGACCAGGAAAACACCGGCTACGACCATGGTGGCGGCATGGATCAGGGCGCTGACCGGCGTGGGACCTTCCATCGCATCCGGAAGCCAGATGTGCAACGGAAACATGGCGGATTTACCGGCTCCGCCCATAAACACCAGTAAGAGCCCCCAGGTCAAGGCTGACAAGCCTAGGAAGGAGGCCGTAATAGCAGAGGACAGGTAAGGCGACGAGGTATCCGTCAGCCGCGCGATCAACTCGCGGAAATCATAGGTGCCGGCATGATAAGCCAGCACCAGAATACCGATCAGGAATCCCAGATCGGCGAATCGGGTAACAATGAACGCCTTCTTGGCAGCCGCGACCGCGCTCGGGCGATCGTAGTAGAATCCGATCAACAGGAAGGAGGACACACCAACCAGCTCCCAGAAGATGTAGATCTGAAAGATATTCCCGGAGAGCACCAATCCGAGCATCGAGAAGGTGAACAAGCCCAGATAACCGAAATAGGTCGCGTACCGGTTCTCCCCTTTCAAATAGCCGATGCTGAACAGGTGCACCATCAACGACACCAAGGTGACGACCACCAGCATCATCGCGGAGATCGGGTCCAGATAAAGGATCAACCGGATCCATCCGGAATTGCCGAGGTTCAGCCAATCGAGGCTGAAGGGCAGTTGGGCAGTAAAGGCTTCGCCCGACTTTCCATTAACAAAGAAATAACCCGATGCCACCTGAAATGCCAGCAAACAGGAAACGGCTACGAACAAAGTGCTCATCCACCCGCCGATCGCCGCCGGCATTCTCCGTCCCATCAAACCGGAAATGACGATTCCGGCGAAGGGCAACAGCAGGATGAGGAGTAATTGCGCGGTAAGACTCATGCGGTTGGTCGATGTCAGTTACGTAATCCGGTGGCATCGTCCACATCGATGGAACGATATTGCCGGTATAAGTTAATGATGATCGCGATCGCCACTGCCGCTTCGGCTGCCGCGATCGCGATGATGAACAAGGCATAAAACAAACCATCCAGCTTCCCCGGCCAGAGGTAATGGTTGAAGGCGACGAAGTTGATGTTTACGGCATTGAGGATCAACTCCACCGACATGAGGATCGTCACCAGATTCCGGCGCGTCAGGAAACCGTAGACGCCGATGAAGAACAAGAGCGTGCTCAGGACGAGGAAATGATAGAGGCCGATCTCGTTCATGGTGCTTCGGTGGTCGGTTTCAGGGCTATGACGATACAACCTACCATAGCGGCAAGCAGGAGAATACTGATGACTTCAAACGGCAAGGCATATCCGGACGCTCCGGTATTCAGCATCTGAGATCCGATCGCAGCCATGTCGTCGTTCATACCCGAACCGGCTTGCCCGGCCGGCATGAAACGCAACAACTGGCACAAGACAAAGCCGGCACCCGCTGCCGTTGCAAGGCCCGAAAACAACATCCGGCGACGTCCGCAACACGGCAGGGTCGTCCCGGCTTGCTGGGTGAGAAAGATCGAGAAAATGATCAACACCACGATGCCGCCGACATAGACGATGATCTGGACGGCTGCGAGAAATTCCTGACCTATCCAGAAATACAACCCGGCAACACCCATCAGGGAAAACAACAGGAAGATCGCCGAACGGAAGATCTGCCTGCTGGTCACCGAGAGCACAGCGCCGGTCAGCACCAGGACGGCAAGGGCATAAAAAACAAATGCCGATACGCTCATTCCACGCCCTCCATCAGTTTGGAACCCGGACGGTTCAATTTCTTGGTAAGTTCCCGGCGATCATACACGCTGTGTTCGAACGACTGCGCCATTTTGATCGCATTCGTAGGACAAGCTTCAATGCACAGGTTACACATGGTACACAATTCAAGGTGATAGACAAAGGTGTCCAGCGCTTTCTTCTTCTTGCCCTCCGCGTTTACCTCGAACTTGGTCACGATCTTGATCGTTCCGTTCGGACAAGCCAGCTCACAGGCGGTACATCCCGTACAACGGTGTTCATTCTGCTCACTGTGCGTCATCACGACCTCGCCGCGAAAACGCTCGGGTAAGATCAGTTCGTGCCGGTTGTCCGGATACGACTGCGTGATGATCTCCTTATGATGCGTAAAATAATAACCCGTCCTGCGCATGCCCTTCAGCAGCGAAACCACCGAAGAAAAAACCGTGCGTATATAGTTGACGAGAAAGGACATTGTGGGTTCCGGGTTTCGTGTTTCGTGTTTCGTGTCTATACTAAGAATATTTCAGGCAGTCCGATTGCGGTTTGATTTAAAGGTCTTCTGCTTCTAACTTCTGGTTTGCCATTTCCAAACTCAACTCAACAATGACTATCTTGTATGGTCTATCTAATATATTCGCTATTCGCTATTCGCTATTCGCTATTCGCTATTCGCTATTCACTATTCA
>ERZ724521.661-NODE-661-length-15561-cov-3.751580_pt1 | contig 15561 bp, 11 predicted proteins | sample MGYA00376054_ERZ724521 | MGnify/ENA primary metagenome ERZ724521 (study PRJEB28724, sample SAMN07190883) | activated sludge metagenome | isolation source: activated sludge of sewage treatment plant in Hong Hong | place: Hong Kong | collected 2016-03-17 ... | reverse complement strand
GTTCTCTGATGATTGGACGATGGACCGGTGCAATACCAGTCTTTAATCCAGGATCACAGGCAAAAAAACTTCTCATGTTCATGGTTCCTATGATCGCGTTCGGGGTAATCATTCTAATCAACACTGTCGCACAGCATGACATGAGTAAATTATATTACTATATTTTTTGTGTATTTGTCCTGGTTGCAGCTTTTTTTATGGCCAATGACCGGCCGGTTTTTACTTTGCTTCTCTTCAGTGGACTAGGAATTGTTGCGATGCTCATAGGTCTTACAACGACAGGAACAATATCAATTTATGCCTTCCTTAGTGGAGGATTATTTTGCAGCATTATGTGGCCCTGCATTTTTTCATTATCAATCGCTGGACTTGGAAAATACGAAACCCAAGGATCTGCATTTCTAATCATGATGATTCTCGGCGGAGCAATCATACCTCCGCTGCAGGGAAAGCTAGCAGACATCAGCTACATTGGCATACACCGATCATACTGGATTGCGGTTGTTTGCTTTGCATATCTTTTTACATTTGCCTGGCTGATCAAAGGAATATTAAAACGGCAAGGGATAGATTATGATGCCAGTATTAAAAGCAACAGCCACTAATTTCTTGGTGTTAACGAGCAATTGTTACGTCGCCAAAAAGCGTTTCCTTATGTCCGTCCGGAAAACCCAGTGAAATAACATATCCAAATACAGCAGGATTCAGGTACTCGCCTTTGAAGCGGCCATCCCAACCTTGATCAGGTTGATTGATTTCTGATGGCGCTTTATCGAATACCATATTTCCCCAACGATCAAAAATTTGCATGTGATATACCAATATCCGAGCATCACCGGTTACAAAAAAATGATCGTTGATTCCATCTCCGTTAGGAGAAAATACATTGGGGATAAAAACATCGCCAACCTGGCGAATTCTAATGTAAAGTGTATCACTAGCAGTACATCCAAGACTGTCTGTTACCATTAGAGATATCGTCGTGTCCTGATCAGTCTTTATGAGACTTGTTTTGCAGAAGGAGCAGGCAAATAAACTAGTTGGATGCCAGTCGTACGTTATAAAAATTTCGGATCCTTTTTCAGTTAGTGTAACCGGATCACCAGGATTAATCATTAAGTCAGGTCCAATATCTATTTTAAGCGGCTTCGGTTCAGAAATATTAAACACCAAAGTATCCGTTAGGCACCCTTTACCATCCTTAAGGTATAGAAAATGTCTGCCTGGAGAAAGATTGTTCCAGTTCTTTTGATTATAATATTGAGTGCCATCCAAAGTCGAAATGACCGGATCAGAAATTTGATCGTCATTGATTATATCCAAGCTGCCATCACTTGAACCAAAACAACTGACATCAGATGATTTTAACTTTGCCAAGAGAGGTGAATAATAGTAACGGGTAATCACCAGACTATCGCAAAGGTTTGTCGTAAGAAGTCTAATGGTATCAGATCTTACGGAATCTTTTGCACAAACGTTTCTCATCAATATTGTTTGTTGTTGTCCGGAAAAGTAAGTACTATCTACCACAACACTATCGCAGTAAACTCCATTCAGGTGTAGATATCGTACACCAGCAATCAGAGAATCGCATGTATGATGAATCAACGTAACGGTGTCCGGTTTGTAATAATTATTTGTAGATATTACCAGTGAATCACAACCCGTAACTGAAATGAAAATACTTGTATCTGTGCCAGCTAATTTGGGATCACATGTCCATTGTGAAACAGCACTGATTTTGGGCGGAATATAAGTTATAATTGAAATGGCCAGGGAATCACAGCCATAGATGTTTGAATACTTATGACTAAATACACCTTCAGCGTTGATGTCACAGGTAGTGCTTAGAAAATAACTTGTATCCAGTGTTGTGCCATAATAGCTGGTAATTAACAAACTATCACATGTCCCGTTGACAAATACAACTGTGTCTGTATAAGTTTTTTTTAAACCACAGATCAGACTATCCCTTAAACCTATGCGAACAGGGCTAAATTCGGTTCTTGTAACAACAATTGAATCACAACCTGCAAAGTTCTTGAGGAATTGAAGTTTTATACCTGTTTTTAGACTATCACAAGTGTATTCTTTCCTGAAAATACTATCTACCGGCAGAGGGACTTCAGTTAAAATTACAATACTGTCACAAACACTTCCATGAAGTGTATTTGTTGTAATTACAGAATCTTTCAATCCGCAAACTGAATAGACCAAATGTGTTGTATCGGGTGGATGGTATTGAAAGTATTTAACTACGATCGAATCACAGGAATACTGATTGTTGAAATGATTATACTCGGTCTTCTTTGTGGGATCGCAGGTAACCTCGTTCAAAAATACAGAATCTGTTCTGACTCCGATCTGTCTCCTGATTACCACACTATCGCATCCTGGAAGGCTGTAATATATCGTATCTGTTTTGATATCTTTTGAGCTACAGGTGTAAATGTTTACCATCGTTGTATCAGGAGCATCTATTTGTTCAAAAGTACCCTTTACCGTTGACTGGTTGCCACAATAATCAGTTGCAATGAAGTCTACAGTGATTTTCAGTGCTGAAGAATCTCCATTAAAATTATTTTTCCAAAATATAGCAGAACAACTATCCGTCGCCAAAGCATTGCCGTGGTTTACGAGCCATTTTCTTAAAGAATCTTTCGCTACAGAAGAACACCGCAAAACACTAAAATCCGGAGGCTTTACTATAAATGGCCTTGTAGTATCCGATAAAATAAAATTTCTATAAACAAACGACTGATTGCCGCAGGCATCCGTAGCAATAAATACTACAATACTCGTATCACATCCGTATATAGGTTCTTTATCATAGGAATATTCCCACAAAACTTTTTTACAATTGTCGGTCGCTACAGCGCCAGCATGTGTATTTAGCCATGTTGAAAAAACCGACTTTTTATAGTTCAGACAATTCACGATTTTGTCAGTACCCGCGCTAATAATTGTAGGCGGTTCTTTATCCGATATCGTAATAGTCTGGGTGAAATGGGTTGTGTGATTGCAATGATCTGTCACAAGCCAAGTTCTTTCTACAGTCTGTTCACAATCATCTTTTTTGTTTGTCTTTTCGGAATATGAAACAATCGGATTCAGATCGCAGTCATCGGTTATGTTAAGTTTTGGAGCCGGAGGAATATCATTAAGACAATTATATTGCTCGTCCAAAGGTGGATCAATAACCATTGGTGGCTCAGAATCTCCAGGGCATTCAAAAATGGCTATATCATCTATCAGGGTACCTGCGTAGACCAGATCACCGACGCTGCTGAATTCCATATCAGCCATATCAGATGTTGCCATAAACATGTAAGATTGTTTGAACCAAAGAACAGACCCAGAAATAGTTACTGTCCAGGATTCATTAAGCCAGGCGCCTCCGGCAATTTTTAATGTGCCGGTAGAACTATGATTTCCGCCATTTTGAGCAGTCCAAAATTCAATTCTATAGGATGCTCCGGGCTTTAGATTAGTTAATTTGTAACTTATGGCACCAAAGCCAGGTGAACCATGCAGATCTACAAAATTGGAGGCTCCGTTGGGATTTCCATTTCCTAACCCTGCGTGAGTCGCTTCGACATGGTCAACCGTTGCGCGGGTTACTGTCCATCCGCCAAAAATTGCACCGGTACCATAGACAATAAAGCCTCCCGGAGGTGGATCAGGTCCATCTTCAAAATCAAGATTGGGAAAGAAAAGTTGAGTCCATCCACCGCAACAGCAATTGCCACCTGATGGAGTTGATGCTAAAAGGCAATACCCTGCGAGTGAAATAAGCAGAGACAGACTGAAACGAATGAACAAACGAAAGAAAATTTTGAATAAAAATAATTCATTTCACCCATAAATCATTAAATTTAACACTTAATCAGTTTTTGGGTAATAGACGGGTTTCAACCATTGAAAGTATTTCTTTGACTTCTTGAATAGTTTTTGATTCCGCTTGGTTAGCCAAATCGAAATACTTTTTTCTATCCTCTTCATTTTCTAGCGTTCCGGCATTAATTTTTACATTCATGGAAGCTCCTCGTACTGCAGTTTCTATGCAGAGCGCTCCAACACCTGCATCGGATACGGAACTGACATTACCATGTTCTACCATCATACGTGTAACTGGGAGGATTTTTCGGGCGGCGTCAATAGTTTTCATTGGGATTTCGATTGCGCCAATGGTTGCTTTTCGAATTGCTTTTTTACGAATTTTTTTCTCATCTACTGTAGTTTTAGGTAGTCTGAATGCCTGCATGATTGCATCGAAAGCAAGCGTATCTTCATCAACCAGATCGATAAGCGTCTGTATTAATTTCGCACCAAGTATTGCCTGTTCATTAAAAAGTTCATACTTATCTTCGTAACCTTTTTTATGTAAACTCAGATTGGCAACCATCGTACTTAAGGAGGCACCAAGGGCTCCTACATATGCACTAACAGAACCTCCGCCAGGCGCCGGAGAATCTGAAGCAGTTTCATTTGCAAACTGACTTAAAGTGAGATTGGCTAGTCTTTGGTTTTTTTCCACAAGCATATATTCAATAATTTTTTTTTTCGGATCAAAAACACTGGATTCATTTAATCCAAGCGAGTGTATTGCAAACTGAATGATTTCTTCTTCACTGAGTCCGCAGGATCTTTTCTGTTTCTTCAAAAAATATAATCCGGCATCAATTATGGATTGTTTTGGTACCAATCCTACCAATTCAGAACCTGTCACATGAAGACCATATTTTTCTGCAGCTTTTCTGCAGGACTCAAAGGCGATATGGAGCGGTGTCACATGAATGTCAGTCAAGTTCATTGAAACCTGAGCATAATGGTATTCATCGATATACCACCCTATTGCTTTAACTGAAGGACACATGCCTGGTGTTCTTATTGGCTCACCCTGCTGGTCTTTCATTATTTTTTTTGTAACTGGGTCACGTACTGGACGACCGTTTTCCCTGACATCAAAGGCAACTTCATTGGCCAGTGCAACAGAAGTTGTGTTGAGATTGACATTATAAGCTACCAGAAAATCACGCGCGCCGATCACTGTTGCGCCTGTTTTATGGTTAAAGACAGCAGGACCAAAATCAGGTATCCAATCCTGATCTTTCATTTTTTCTTCAAGTCCCTCATACTCGCCACTTCTTATATCAGCCAGATTTTGGCGGTGCGGCTTTGATGAAGAAGCTTCATATAGATAAACCGGAATTTTCAATTCATCACCTACACGTCGGGCTAGCTTTATGGCAAACGCAGAGGTTTCTTCAAGACTGATGCCACTGATTGGAATCAAAGGGCAAACGTCTGTGGCTCCCATCCTCGGGTGTTCACCCTGATGAGTGCTCATGTCGATGATCTCGGCAGCGACAGCAATGGCCCGGAATGCCGCCTCAATGACTTCTTCAGGGTGACCTGCAAAAGTGATCACAGTTCTATTCGTAGATTTGCCCGGATCCGAGTTGAGGAGGCTTACCGACTGAACAGAACGAATGGCATTTTCAATTTTTTGAATTTTAGCCTGATCCCGACCCTCACTAAAATTCGGAACACATTCAATGATTGCTGATGATTTCATACCTCCTTCAAGTTGTGCAAAAGTATCTATATTAGCCGAATGATAGTGCGTTCGCTGATCTTGATTTTTTTCTTTTTGAAAGCCGAAACCAATTTGGTTGAGGCGCAGAAGTTTATGGTTTCTGACGAGATCAACATGAAAAATGATTTTGCCTATTATGTGGTACCCGTTGATGAGAATTTAATTTTAGTCCGGGATAAAGCTATTAAGGTTATTTTCCAAAAGTTGGGAGCCGAACCAAATTGGACAATAGAGAAGGATTTAGCGCTGGAAGGTAAAAAGTGGAATATTCTGGATGTGTACACACATTATCAAGGCTTTGGGGTATTGTATACGTGCAGGCATGACAAGACTTATAAATGCGTTTATTCCTTATTTGATGCAGCAGGCAACCTCAAGTTACATCGCGTGCTGGCCGATTCAATTAATCCTGTCAATGCAGAAAACATCAATATTCAGTCATCAGACAATAAAAACTTTGTTTCTATCGGTTACAGAGATCAGTCCAACGCACCCTTGATTTTTTTGTATCAAAGATTTGAAGATTCGATCTATTATCGCATCAGGGCCAATGATTTTTTTAAGGTTGAACACGGACCGGCAGATGAAGCCCTTTTGAGTAATTTCGGAGAGTTTTTTTTGCGCTATGATGTCGACAATTTAGGAAAATCTAAGATCAAGTTTATCAGTCATATTAGTGGTTTAAGTTCAGGTGGTACCAAGATTCTGGATTCAAACATTGAAATCGAAGATGAAGTGTTTAGCAGCAAAATGTGTATGCGTCAGGAAGGCAGGGATTTAATTGTTGCAGGTTTGTACAAAAAACCATCTGAACAAAAAATTGAAGGTTACTTTGTACAGAACCTGAGTAAAAATGAAAAAGCAATACTTTGCAGATTCGATGAAGGTAAAGTTCAGGAATGGACGGGTAAAAAAAACAAAACAAGTCTATCCAGTTATGATCTCCAACTCAGGGATGTTAGATTCATGGAAGATGGTTCTTGTTTGTTGTTTATAGAAAATGTAAAGCAATATGTACGAAGGCCTTATTTTGGTAGTGGTATGGATAATGGCGGAGCCTTTGCCGCCAGCCGTTGGGTTGATTATTACTTTGACGATATCATCGTAAGCTGTGTCGGCAGTAATGGGGCTAAGAAGTGGGAGACCATACTACGTAAAAAGCAGTTTTCACAGGATGATGATGGGATCAATTCATCATTTTTTATAGTAAACAACCGCTCATTTCTGAGAATTATCTTTAATGATGAAATCAAAAACGAATCAACGGTATCAGAATACATCCTGCTGTCCAATGGACAAAGTCACCGGAAGAGCCTTCTGAATACGAGCAACAATAAACTCAGTCTCAGGATTCGCGACGCCATTCAACTCAATTCCTCTTCAATAGTAATACCGAATGAAGACAATGGCAAATTGAGTCTGGTCAGACTATTCTTAAATTAATATGCAGATTATCAATAATATACGCATTAAAATAAGAAAATTAATTATGATCAGTTGTAATGTGTTGTCGGGCAATTATATTTGCAGTCCCATAGCTGATAATGGTCTCAAAGTAATGGGAACTAAACCCCAGTCCGCCGGGACAAAGGGGATTGTCACAGAAATGTGACAACCAAGATTCAAATTCTCAAGGGAGCTTAGCTCAGCTGGTTCAGAGCACCTGCCTTACAAGCAGGGGGTCACTGGTTCGAACCCAGTAGCTCCCACATCTTTTCTTTCATCTAGAAAGAAATAGTGAGAATATATCAAAAAGTCTTGATAGGTCAATCCAATTTTTCAATCCTATTGTCATACATATTACCGATTCTGAGTTAGATCTAGTATGAACTCCTTTAAAGCAATCCGTTGAAGGCTTGGGATTTTTAAGATCAATTTATAATGGAGATGTAATTCTTAATTATTATGATCTGCACTCAAATTTGAGATCGGATTCAGTGAGTGTTTATTTTTCATGCATTAAGCCTCAGTCATTTTAACATTCGTATTTGCTGTTAGTCATTATTTAGAGTAGAAATTATTTGGAACTCTAAGCTAAATATGATCATTGGTAACCATCCCGAAAGTTTATTTAGCAAAACACCTTGTAGCGCTTCGAATACTGAATTAACCACATCCTGTAATTTGATTCGAAAATCAACTTGAACCGATCCGTTAAATAGGATCAAATTCGTTAATAAAAGGCATTAATTGGGAACGTTGGTTAAAAATTGAGAAAAATCGAAGTATTTATTTCCTCGAAACATTATTCTTGATTCAACATAAAACACTGTATATCAATTAAATACAAATTATTGCTGGATTTTCTCAAATAGAATCAACAAAACTTTTAAAATTAAAAGATATTAAATTCTTTTTATTGGAATATTTGTTTTAACTTTGTCTTATACAATTCAAATCAAACAAAAAATAATTATTCACTTTAAACTGAAATATCATGAAAATTAAAATTTTGTTCTATCTGGCCCTTTTTAGTTCAATGGGCTTTTATTGGGCATGCACACACGATGATCAGGTCGTTGACACAGGCCCAAAGATTACAAGAGGTACTAGAGTTCATCTTCCGGGATTAACAGCCGGTGATTCTACACAGTGGAAATTTGATAAGGCCCACTCGAGTGTACTTTGGCAGACGTCTTATGTTGGAGCAGCAGGATTACTAACAGGCCGCTTTAATCAGTTTGGACTGGCAGATGTAACAGATGCCAAGGCCATAGAGTACAATGTTACGGTACAACCATTAAGCGATACATCGTGGGCTTTCTATGAAAATGAACCATACAAATCATTTTTTAATGGTTATGTGCAAATTAATACATCCAACACCGGTGAACCCGGTAGGGATACCGGATGTAATGTAGCTGGAATGGGAACTGTTAAAATCAAAAACGGAGTTCAGAATTTGACTTACCCGAATCTTGCTAAGATCAAATCAAAGAGTATCGTCTTCGACCCAACAAGCAACGATTACATTGTTACATTTGATTTAACTTATCAGGGTAAACTGGCTGCACCACTGACTAAAACATTAACAGGTAAACTCAAATACGTTCCGCAGCAACGTGTTCAATTTGGAACTTCAGCCGCGTATTCGGTATTTGGATTACAATTTAACTTCCAGTTTAATTGCAGAGACTTTGGTATAGTCAGCACAAGTGTGGCCGATATTATTCAGATCTCATGTAACGCGAACTATAACAATAAGTAATTTATTATTCACCATTTAAGCATCGCATATGAAAATGAATTATATATTCATCTTTCTGGGTGTTCTGTTTGGATTTTTTCTTGCAGGATGCTATAAAGATGTTATCCAGCCGGGATCAGATCCGGACGGACCGCCTCAGTCCGTCAGTTTTAAGCAGGATCTTTCTCCGCTTTTCAAAGCTAAATGTGGCCTGACAGGCTGCCATGTACCCGGTTCGCATAAGCCCAACATGGATGTAGAAGCGAACACTTATATCAACATCGTCAGTGGAGGTTATGTGAATACATTGATTCCAAAAGAGAGTATTATATACAAGCAAATTAACAGTTCTATGCTTGAATATATACCTGCACAAAGTGATCGTCAGAAAGTCTTTGACTGGATTAGAAATGGAGCTCCTAATAATTAACCAGTTTAAATAGTAAGCAATGAAATCAATTATTAAATATAAGAAAATTGTCAGGGCTCTGATGACGTTGGCAGGTTTTATGTTTATTCTTGCCCTGAATGCTCAGGATGAGAATACAGAAATGCAGACCAAACCAAAGCCTTCATATGCCAAAAATACTTTTGAAAGTGTTTGGCTAATGGACAACCAGACGGTGATGGTACCCGTCAAAGGGACTTTCGAATTTGATATTATGCACCGTTTTGGAAAGGTTAATTCTGAGGGTGAATTTGATCTCTATGGATTATTTGCACCATCCAACATCAGAATGGGATTTGCCTATGCCCCAATTGACAACCTTTACATCGGAACCGGACTGACCAAAGACAGGCTGATTTGGGACGGAAGTGTGAAGTATGCCATTCTTAAGCAAAGCAAGGAATGTTGCAGTATGCCTGTCAGCATTACATATTATGGGTTTATGTCTTATGATCTTAAAGAGGATCCGGAACATTCCATTTATAAGTATACCACAGACAGGTTGAGATATTTTCACCAGTTAATGATCGCACGAAAAGTGACCAGTAAGTTATCTATTCAGGTAGCACCGAGCCTGTCTTACCAAAATTCTGTTGATGGATACTATTATAATAAAGAAATCAAAACAGATTCATTTGTAAGGGCGATCGGCAGCTCAATGAAGCATGCACATTTTGCGATCTCCGTATCAGGTAGGTATAAACTAACTGAAAACATGTCTTTACTGGCCAATTATGATCAACCGATTACGAAGCATACCACCAACAATCCTAATCCGAACTTGTCCTTAGGACTTGAAATTGGAACTAGTGGGCATGCATTTCAGATTTGTGTCGGTAATTACCGCTTCCTGAATCCACAGAGAGATAATCTCTTTAATAAAAACAGCCCATTGACTTATACTAATTCAAGCGGCCAACAAATTAAAGGTGGTAATTTTTCGATAGGATTTAATATTACAAGATTGTGGAATTTCTAAAATTGAATATTTCAGTTTTCAATTTTTACAGTTAGTAAGTAAAGAAAATGCCCCGGATAGTAATTGTCTGGGGCATTTTTTCTAAATTTGTTCTGTGCAGACGAAACTAACTTTTCTCAATTATTTATTAGGTTATACCTTACTCATTTCTTTCAGCGAATGTAAAATAAAATCCGGAGAGCAAAAGAGCAGTTCATTGCAAAGTAATACCGGTTCAGGTATTTCCAAGCCAGGTTCAACGAACCATGATACTTTGACCATTTTCACCCCGGCTGCAGTCTTTTATTACCCTGATGCAGTGCAAAAATTACATATCATGCAATCTACTGAACGGCAGCAATATGAAGCTATCATGCATGAATTTGAAAGTCTGATAAATTATAGTAAATCATTGTTAGCCAGAGACTGGCCCAAAGTGCCCATTACAGATGTAGAAACTGCAAGGTATCTCAGATTCATTCTGAAGGATCACTCGACCTATATTCTTGACCTGGATAAAATTCAAGACCCAATCGGACTAATATTATGTAGTGGTAATCAAAATCCTTCACCCGTCGATATGTCTAATCTTGAAAGTCTGGCAGGCAGGTATCTCAATTAAACCAGTATTTGTTGATGATCAATAAGAATCTCCTAATCAACGGGTCGCTTGATCGGTGGATTTTTGTAATTGTTGTATTGGTAATAGGTACTTATGAATTAATCAGATTAAAGATAGAGTTTAATCCAAAGAACTTCTATGCTCAGGATTTAATGGAGGTACAAGGGGATGAGGAATACCAACAAAAATTTCGATGCATTGGAAATGACAATTTGGTACTTGCTGTAATTTATTCCAAAGGAGGAATATTCAGAAGAAAATTTTTGCAAAGTATAGAAGATCTCACAAACCGTTTAACCGCTATAGAAGGTGTCGCAGAAGTCTCTTCAATTACACATTCAAAATATTACAAATTCTACAATGGCAATCTTAGTATTCAGCCAGTGATCCACGTCAATGATGAGACTTTTTTAAAGTTTGATTCAATCGAACTGAATAACTTTCCTGATATTAAAGAGAAGCTTATTACATCTTCAGGCAAGGGTATAATCATGGGCATAATACCTAGAGGCACAAATGGAGGATCTGACCAATCTGCGCTGATTAATAGAATTACTGATGAAATTAATTCAAAAAATTATTCAAAACATTATTTATCCGGCTTGCCAGTTGTCAGGCAGGCATTTTCAGATGAGTTAAGAAGTAATCTGTTTCAATATTCATTCATTGCAAGTATATTAATGATACTACTACTGCTGTGTGTATTCAGAAATATCGAATTTACCGCAGTCATATTTGCGATCGTCTGTGTACCAGTTACCATGATGATTGTTGTATTAAGGTTATTAAAAATTTCATTTGATCCTGTGATGATCAATGCAATTCCATTGTTGCTCATGTTATCACTTTCAGGAGTCGTACACTTTATTCTAAAATTCAAAGTAAATTCGACAGAACACAATGCACGACAAAAAGCATTTTCAAATACAATACAGGAAATGATAATGCCAATATGGCTGACAGGTATTACAACCGGAGCAGGATTTTTGAGTTTATGGACATTTGACATTCCTGCGCTTTCAAGATTCGGTATTATATGCGGATTAACTGCAATGCTTACAATCTTTACGCAAGTAATATTTCTGAAATGGTTTCTACAAAGTGACAACGCAGTCAAAACGCTTCAGAAGGAGACTTTATTAAGCAGGCTGTTGGAAAGGTCTAATTCAATTGGTTTTCTTACGCGGAAATTATTTCGTAACGCGATCATGAGTATGGCAATTATTGCCAGCATAGCTTTTTTCTATTCGTTGAGGCTTGAGGTCAATGGAAGTATTTTAGACGGATTAGGAGCAGACCATCCAATACGAAAAAGTGTTAACTTTCTCGACAGCGAATTGAAAGGTACGATGCAAATGGAGCTGGAATGTAAAACTAGAAGCGGTGAGCCGGTTACACTAAAGCATTTTGAGGCTATAAGTGAGTTGGGAAGATTTCTCCAAGACAGTATCCAATTAAATCAGATAATATCTCCGGTCATTTTTCTAAAAGCATTCAACAGGGCATGGCATAACAATAATCCCGGTGAATATCGATTGCAGAATAGTCAAATTGAACTTGACCGTGCTAAGGAATTTATTGAAATGTCTCCTTTTGCCACGCATTGGGATTGCTTTTACTCGATTCATCGCGATGAACTAAAGATATCTGGGAGATATGGTGCATCGGATCTGAAAAAGTTGATCCAACAACAAAAGAATATTCAAAACTTCTGGCACGAGTCGAAGAAAGACAGTCTTCTCACCCTGAACTTTAGAGGCCCGGAATACTTAACTGAAATTACAGCCATGAGCATGGGTGACATGCTTCCGGCTAATTTTATTGGAACAATCATGGTTATTTACTTAATACTACTATTGGGTTGGCGAAACTGTATACAGGCTGGCATCGCACTCATTCCAGTATTATTTAGTATGCTTGTTCTGGCAGGATTTATGGGATTTCTTTCTATCCCGATCAAACCTGACACAGCTTTTATTTTCAGCGTGATGTCAGGTATAACAGTGGATAATTCGATTCACTTAATTAGTCATTTTCGCAGAAATGGTATGACCATCGTAAATCAATCAAGTCACTCAGAGGTATTTGGAAGCGTGATCTTGCACTCAGGGCTTGTTTGCTTGGGTTTGGTGCCATTACTTCTGTCAGGTTTCATGTCAGTTTTTCATTTTGGGTTGATGGGAATAATTAGTATTTTTTGCTCATTATTTGTAAATATTTACATTATTCCGATGATTTTGTCTTATATTCGCTTTAGCGATGGAAATCAATAAATTTGAATGAATTCAGTATTTGTAAGTAACTGATTTACAAAAAAATATACTGAAGTCTTATTTTAAAGGCAACTTGAAGAATGTTCATGCCTTTTAGATTTGGAAAATTTGGATTAAAAATATTGTTAAATATTAAAACTGAAATAAAGATGAAAAAGATTAGTGTTGTCGTTTTTTTAGCTGTCCTTTTAGGCTTCGGACTAAGCAGTTTTGTTTCACGTTCTTTGGGTGATTGGCCGGTACCAGATAAGAATAAAAAGATGGCCAATCCGGTAAAATCTGATGCAGCATCAATTGCAGAAGGTAAAACACTTTTTGGCAAACATTGCGCTTCATGTCATGGTAAATCTGGGCATGGCGATGGTTCAAAAGCTGCACAATTAAAGACTGATCCAGGAGATATGTCATCTGCCGCATTTCAGGGTCAGACGGACGGATCTATCTTCTATAAGACATCCGAAGGAAGGGACGATATGCCAAGTTTTAAAAAGAAGATTCCTGATGCAAATGACATTTGGAATATTGTGAACTATATACGCACCTTTAAAAAATAACTAATTATTTGGGGGAGTATGCGTTCTACGCTGCCCCCATTTTTTTTCCTAAAAAAACAAGTCCAAAATGAAGCGATCAAAATTTGTTCTTGCAACGGCTTCTATTGTGGCAGGTTTAGGCCTGTTAAAATTGGCCAAGGTGAAGTTGATTAAAGAAGAGATTAAAACTTCAAAAAAATTTCTTACCCAGGATGGGAACCTTGTTGAAATTGATATTGATAAAATTGAAAGCAAGGGACATAAGATCAGCCTGACAGAATTAAAAAACTGGGTGTTTAGAAAGTCACATTAAAATTTCGCAATGAAAAACAAGTCGGAAAATACCAGAAGGTCTTTCTTAGCCAAAGGCCTCGCAGCTACTTTTTTAGCATCAGCCTGTAATACAAAAAGCAATCCTTTTCAACCTGAAGATAGTGTGGAACCCTCTGGAGAGAAGGTGCGTCTGCTCTCTGTAGATGGTGAGATTATTGAAGTCGACAAGGCATTTCTTAAGCCGGTTCCAGAGCTTCCAAAAATTTCAAACGAATCAGAAAGAATCGGAATACCTGATAAAAAACTTGTCATGGTGATTGACTTATCACGATGCAAAAACTTGAAAAAATGTCAGGAAGCGTGTAATCACATGCATCATGTTCATCCCGGGCAAAGTTGGATCAAAGTGTACGGAATGAAAGACGCTGATCATACAGCACCATATTGGCAACCCACAACCTGCATGCATTGTGACGAGCCACCATGTGTTAAAGTATGTCCTGTTGATGCAACCTTCAAACGTCAGGATGGTGCAGTACTTATTGATAGTGATCGATGCATAGGCTGTCGATTCTGCATGGCAGCTTGTCCATATTCTACAAGGGTCTTTAACTGGGAAGAACCACTTATCCCGCTTGAAATCGCCAAGCAGGAATATCACTGTGAAACCAGTGTGCCGCAGAAAAAAGGAACAGTTGGTAAATGTGATTTCTGCCCGGATATGGTTCGCCAAGGAGAATTGCCGCATTGCGTCAGTGCATGTCCTAACGGTGTTTTCTTTTTTGGTGATATGTATGAAGACTCAGTCACCAATGGGGCAGAGACTTTCAGATTTACGGAATTAATCAGAGATAAAGCCGGATACCGCCTAATGGAAGATCTGGGGACCAAGCCATCCGTGTATTACCTGCCACCAGTGAACAGGAACTTTCCTTACGAGACCGGATTAAAGAATGAACCAGATCCGACAGAAGCTTCAAATCACCATTAAAAAGGAGCCAAATGAATATTACTTCAAATATTAAGAGAGAAAGAATTGTCCAGGAATTAAGTCCTAAGACATTTAGTAAAATCGGTGTATACTGGGTAATCGCTTTGAGTATAATGTGCTCAATCGGGCTATTTGCCTATGTCAGACAGCTCAATAAAGGATTGGTTGTAACCAATATGGGAGATTATGTGTCCTGGGGTATTTATATATCCAACTTTGTTTTCTTTGTTGCTATCAGTCTCGTTGGATCATTGATAACGGCCATTTTCAGACTTGCCAATATAGAATGGAGGAAGCCACTAACGCGAATAGCTGAAATTATAGCAGTATCAGCAATATTTCTCGCGTCGCTAATTATTATTGTCGATATGGGTCGGCCTGAGAGGTTACTAAATCTTGCTTTACACCCGAGGCTGCAGTCACCCATCATGTGGGATGTTGTTGTTATTGGTACTTATCTTATTATCAGCGTGCTATTGTTATATTTTCCGATGATTCCCGATTTAAAACTATTGTCCAAAGCAAACAGTGCTGTTCGAAGGACATGGCCACAAGGAATATATAAGGTTTTAAGTTCGTTTTGGACCGGATCTTCCGAACAGCGCAAAAACAATGGACACTCAATAACTATTCTAAGTATATTAATTATTCCTGTAGCTTTTTGTATACATACTGTC
>ERZ724521.656-NODE-656-length-15652-cov-5.655254_pt1 | contig 15652 bp, 11 predicted proteins | sample MGYA00376054_ERZ724521 | MGnify/ENA primary metagenome ERZ724521 (study PRJEB28724, sample SAMN07190883) | activated sludge metagenome | isolation source: activated sludge of sewage treatment plant in Hong Hong | place: Hong Kong | collected 2016-03-17 ... | reverse complement strand
CGGCATTGCCTCCGGAAGGAAACCATGAATACGAATAAGTGCCGGTGCCGCCGGAAGCGGATACCTGAGCCGATCCGTTGTTGTTCTGGCAATCCGAGGGAGTCGACGCCGTTGAAAGGGTGATCTTGGCAGGTTCTGTCACCTGGACGGAACCGGTTTGCGTACAGCCATTATCATCGGTAATCGTACACGCGTACACCCCTGCAGCAAGTGACTGCCGAACGAATCCCGTGTCGGTGGATCCAGCCCAACTGTAGTGCAGTGTCCCTGTTCCGCCGGATGCCGTCAGGATGATTTGGCCGTCAGTACCTCCGTTACAACTGGCCGGGGTCGCGTTGAAGGATAGTCCGATCGGTGGTGGAGAACCGACGATTGCCGTTGCGCTTCGGGTACAACCGTTCGCATCGGTGATAGTGACCGTGTACGAACCGGCTGACGCATTGTAAAGGGTGTCGTTGATCGCGCCTCCGGGTGACCAGGCAAACGAAAATCCTCCGGCGCCACCGTTCACCTGGACACTCGCCTGTCCTGTCGCGCTCCCGGCACAGCGCACATCGCTTGAACTGACGGTCGTTTGAAGCGCAGACGGTTCCGTGATGTCGATGGAGACATAGGCCTCGCAATTGTTGGCGTCCGTCACACGCACGGTGTAGGTACCCGCAGCGAGATTGCTGGCCGAGGCGGTCGTGCTGACGTTCGGCGTCCAGGCATACCCGTAAGGGGCGTTGCCACCTGTCACGCTGATGGTGGCGGAACCATTCGAGCCTCCGGCACAACTGACCATGGAGCTGGATGCCAAACTGACCGTCGGCGCAACGGGATTGATGATGGTCGCGGATGTGGTTTTCGTGCATCCGTTCGCATCCGTAACCGTGACTGTATATGTACCGGCACACAATCCGGTAGCCGTTGCGGAGGTTTGTCCGTTGCTCCAGGCATAGGAGTACGGTGCCGTTCCGGCGGAGGGCGAAGCGGTGGCGGTACCGTTACAGCCAGCCCCGCTGCAATTGGAATTCGCCGTACTGATTCCAACTGACAGGGGTGCTGGTTCCGTGATGGTGACCGTGGTTGTACGAGAACAACCGATCGCATCCTCCATCGTTACCGTGTAATCACCGGGACAAAGATTGAAGATCGTATCCTGCGTCAGGCCATTGTCCCAGCTATAGGTCTTGGCATACGGGCTTGTTCCATTTCCCAATGCATAGCCGTCGCATGCATTGGTGCAACTTACATTGTGTTGAACAACCTGCACCGTGCAATTACACCGTCCTGGCAGGTTACTGTCGAGCCAGGAGAGCCTCCTCGTCACCCAGTTCTTGAGGTTCTGCACTTCTCCGGCATAGGTCGTAGGATACGGAGAAGGATTCGGCCAGACGTATTGACCAAGGATCGGCCAGACGGTGAAATTCCAGTCCTTCGATTCATTGATGAGCGTGGTGATGGAATCGATGATGGCGAAAATGTGCTGCTGACTCAGTACGTTCTGCCGGTAATCCTGCCAGCGGCACTTGAGTTGATTCGTGTAATTCGTGTCCTGCAGCAATCGCTGCCACCAAAACGGGACCTGGTAACCATCGCCGGTGCAGGAGAACAGATAGGCCCAACCGGTCGTATCATCACCGCCGCAATAGTTCGCGTTCCCCCAAGCGATGTCATAATCCCAGACGGGTCCGGCTTTCAGGGTCTTGTTCTTGTCTTTATACAAATAAGAACTGATACGGTAGCCATCAACATTCTTGCTCAATTCGTTGCAGAAGAAATAATCGATCCAGGAACCGTTTCCAATGTATTTCTGATAACCGTTGATCGGGTCCATGAAGGTGGAAGACGACAACGCGTCCTCAAAGCTGTCGACATAGGCCTGTATGTACGCCTTCTGCTGCAGGGAAATACTGTCCGGATCCGGATAATCATATTGCAGATAGGTAGTCTGACCGTTCGAGTGGTTGATCGGGGGATAAGGGGAGGTCCAACCTTCGCCGCCACTTCCGGTGGTCTTATCGACCTTAAGAATATATCCACCGGTAATGTCCGGAGCGGTATTTTCCCACGGATGCAGTCTGTCGATGTCGACCCGGTCTCCATCACGCTTGATCGACTCCATCAGCACGTAGATGCCGATGTACTCACCGTTCAAGACCACATCGACGTACCGCGTACGGGCGGCGTAATGCCCCATCTCCGTTGAAAGTTGGTACAAGAGTACGTTCCGGCAAAACGATTTGTCGGTGTAGTTGGCACTGAGGATCCAATCATGTTCCGACGGCATGCCCAGCAGGGCGACGTTGGTATCGGTAACACCGTTCGGCATCCGTGTTTCAAAGCCATACGACTTCTTGGGGAACGACTGCGAGGACGATCCCCGGATCTCGATCGCTATCTTTCCGTTGTATTCGTTGAACGGATCGTTCAAATGATTGCGTTGGCCGATACCGTTATTCACGATACCCATGTCGCAGATGATCTTCGGGTCGTCGGGAATCGACTGCCCGTTGGTGTTGATGACAACGATGGGAAGATTGGAACCGGAAAACAGGAACGGTCGTGCGGGGTTACCGCCAAAATTGATACTCCAATTGATCAATGAGCCGGTAATGCCGTTGTTGCTGTCGTCGATCACACGTAACTGCCAGGTGCCGTTACCGTTTTGCCCGTTGTTGACGTTATACAGGGTTCCTTCCGGACGATACGTGCCGGTGAAAGGCGCGGAGCCGCTGGTGATTGAGGTAGCGGCGTCGTTGCGGAAGATCGTGTTGGTGAAATTGGAACCACTCGTTCCGCCATTGTCGGTAGTCAACATGATGAGCGTACCATCCGGCGCGGCAAGAAAACAATCGATATCGCGGGCACGGCTGTGATTGATATTGATCGTCACCGATTCGAGCCCGAAGGTGTAATCCACACTGGCGGGAGAGAGTCCCGAAACGTTGATGTTGAAGCGGGAAGTATCGGACAAGGTGATGATACTGCCACCGGTACCCGAAAACGTTTGCGCGGATGCGAAACGCGTCAGGGCGATGAGTGACAGTCCTAAGAACAGCCGAAGTTTCATGCGAGAGGGACAGAAAAGTTACTCAAACCGGAACGAATGGTAGATCCGGAGACTACAAGGCAAAAACCCTGTTTCTTTAAAATTTTACGAAAAAATGCAGGAAAGTTGTCTGAAAAAGGGCGAAAATGTCCCGTTTTTGCAGATTAGTGAAGCGAAACCATGACCTGATTTTTCTCCACTTTATCGCCTTTATTGACGCTGATTTTCCGGATAGCGCCGTCAGCCGGAGCTTTGATGACATTCTCCATCTTCATGGCTTCCAGCACCAGGATAGGGTCGCCCTTTTTGATTGCCTGTCCTTCCGCAACAGCGACATTGAGCACCAGACCCGGCATCGGGGCTTTGATGTCATTCACCTTTTTGCCTGCGGTGATGTCGATTCCCATCTCGCGCAGCAGATCGTCATACTTGTCGCGCACATTGAGCTGGTAAACGGTATTGTTCACCTTGATCGAGAGTGATTTCTCCTCGAAGTTCGCTTCGATCAGTTCGGCTTCATAAGAACGGCCCTTGTACAGGAGATGAAACTTCCCTTTTCGGTATTCGAGAATGTCGGGATGCATCTCTTCACCGTTCACGCTTTGGTGGCGGGCATCGTACGCGACCTGGTATTCTCGACCGTTGACGGTTACCTTGTACATGGGACGGCAAAGTTAACCTAAAATTCAAGTCCGGGCCAGCCCTTATCTTTGATGCAATGTCTGTTCCTGCGCCATTTATCCGGCTTTCCCTGCTGTCCGTCGCCCTGTTGCTCGTTGCCTGCTCGGGGAGCCGGCAACTTCCGGCATCTCCTCCGGCAGCCACCACCTCAAAAACGGATCCTAGAAAACAGCAGGAAGCCTATGAGGCAAAGCCAAACCGGATCTGGGACCTCGTACATACACGACTCGAGTTGCAACCCCAATGGGGCAGCAGGGAGATCGACGGTAAAGCGACGCTCTTTTTGCATCCGCATTTTTACCCGACCGACAGCCTTGTACTGGACGCGAAGATGATGCTGGTAAAACAGGTAGGACGTATCCGTGCGCAAGGCGATACGCTGCTGATACCGTTCCGGTACGACAGCAGCACGATCCGGCTGAAACTCGATACCGTTTTCCATCGCGACAACGAGTTGGTGCTATGGATCGACTATACCGGCCGGCCGGACCTGCGCACGGGCGATGGCTCACGGGCCATTCGGGGAGAGAAAGGTCTTTACTTCATCAACCCCGACGGAAAGGATCCCAACAAACCGACACAATTGTGGAGCCAGGGAGAGACGGCACATAATTCCGTCTGGTTCCCCACACTGGATGTGCCCAATCAAAAAATGACCCAGGAGATCTATCTCACGGTGGACACTTCCTTCGTTACCCTTTCCAACGGTTTATTACTCTCGCAGCAACTGAACGGAAACGGAACACGCACCGATTACTGGAAGCAGAGCCTCCCGGCGCCCCCCTACCTCACGATGATCGGCGTCGGGCGTTGGTCGGTTACGCGGGAACGGTGGAACAACATCGAACTGAGCTACTATACCGATCCCGCCTACGCGCCTTATGCCCGCCGCATCTTCGGAAAGACAGCGGAAATGCTCGACTTCTCCTCTCGGATACCCCTTCGTCTGGGAAAAGTACGCGCAGGTTTGCGTACACGAGTACATCAGTGGCGCCATGGAAAACGCCACCGCGGTCGTGCACGGCACTGGCATCCAGCAGGACCCACGACAACAACTCGACTACGACTACGAAGATGTGATCGCGCATGAATTGATCCACCACTGGTTCGGCGATCTGGTGACCTGCGCATCCTGGAGCAATGTCGTACTCAACGAAGGCTTTGCCAATTATGGCGAATACCTCTGGCGGGAACACGCGTACGGCAGCGACGATGCCGACCGGCTCAACACCGAGGACCTCTCTTCTTACCTGGCGGCCACGAGCAAATCGGATCCACCCGCCGTTCGCTATCGCTACGAGGACGCGGAGGATCTGTTCGACGCCGTATCCTATAACAAGGGTGGGCGTATCCTGCACTTGTTGCGGAGGCAAATCGGCGACGATGCATTTTTCGCATCCCTGAAACTTTATTTACAACGTCACGCTTTCGGGAACGCAGAGGTGGATGACTTCCGGCAGGCGGTGGAAGAAGTCACTGGCGGAGACCTCCATTGGTTTTTCGATCAATGGTATTTCCGCCCCGGTCGGCCGATCCTGAATGTCGACTATGCCTGGGACGAATCAGCCCGGACGATGAGTGTGACGCTTGAACAGCAACAATCGATGGAGGAACATGCTCCCTATCGACTGCCCATGTTGATCGATGTCTATACGGAGAACGGCAGGAAGAGCATTCCTGTCGACTTCAACAGCGCGAAGCAGACCATCCGCATTCCGCTGGAACAGGCACCTGAGCTGGTCAATGTCGATGCCGATAAACGCATCCTCTGCACCCGGCGAGACAATAAACCGAAAGAATGGTTGCCCTATCAGTATGCGCACGGTCCCCGGTACTATGACCGCTGGGAAGCGGTAAGTAAACTCAGCGAAAACTATGAAGTCGGGTCCGCCGGCGGAAAAACCATCTTCTCCGCCTTGCAAGATCCCTATTGGCGCATTCGGAAAAAGGCGGTCGAGTCGATCGGCTCCTGGATGCAATCGCGTGCCGACACTGCACTACCCGCAGTGAAACGACTTGCCACCGGCGATCCGGAGTCTGCCGTGCGATCGGAGGCCTGGCGCAGTTTGCGCCGCTTCGCCGAGTACGACGACTATGCGGAACTCGTTCCGTCAGGTTTGCGTGACAGCAGTTATGAAGTGTGCGCGAAAGTGTTCGAACTATTGAAAGAAAAAGATCCCACGTTAGCCGCGCAGCAGGCGCCGCAACTGGAAAACGATAGTGGCAATGCCATACTGGAAGTGATGGCGGCCTACTTCGCTACCGACGAACAGTCCGACCGGATCGGCTGGTACACCCGGGCGTTGCGGCAGGCGAAGGGGTATACGCGTTATGGTATAGTCAACAATTTTGGCAAGTATTTATCCGCACAGCATGATCCCGACCGTCAGCGACAAGGAGCGGATCAATTGGAACAACTCGCGCGCAACGCGACCGGGCGTTATTTCCGCTCGGCAGCCGTATCGGCTTTGCGCTCGTTGAAATCGACGGTCGAAAGCAGAACGAATACGCTCGACAAAGAACTCAACCAACTACCGGTCACCAATACGCCTCAGATCGAGCGGTCCCGAAAAGAACGCGACCGCAACGAACACCGTGAATTACTGGACCGGCTCGAACGTATGCTGGCTGAGTTGGATGCCACACGCCCCTGAGATGCGATTCCGCGTAGCGCTCCTCCTCTCCCTGTGTTCCGCATTGGCGGGCGGTTCTCCCCTTCCCGACAGTACGCTTGGCTCGTACGGCTTGGAAGCACGCCTTACCTATGGCTTCCTGGTCGCCCACCGGCCGATGCTGCGACTACTTCAGGAGGAACATCTTCGCTCGTTCGAAGTGTCGCTTCTATTCCCGTCAACAGGTAAGAAGGAATGGGAACGCGGATTCCGTTTTCCTGACCGGGGGCTACACCTGGCAATCATCGACTTGGGCAGTCGCAAACTTCTCGGAACCGGTATTGCCGTTTATCCATTTGTCGACTTCCCGCTCTTCTTCGGTAACGACTGGTCCTGTCGCTTGCGGTACGGCATGGGACTGGGTTACGTTCAACACACGTTTGACCCGGAGGAGAACTATAAGAACACAGCGCTGAGTTCACACCTGAACGGAACGATCCACTTCGATCTGCATGTAAACAAGTGCATCGGCCAGCGCGGCGCCTTCGATGCCGGTATCGGGATCACACACTATTCAAATGGCGCCACTGCCCTGCCCAATCTTGGTATCAACCTGGCCGCTGCGCACATAGGTTACCGACGTTACTTTGGTGAACGTAGAGCGCTTCATAAGGAAACCCACGATCAACGCCAACTACGCCCCGGCATGACCCTGTTCCTATCCGGATCGCTCAAGGAAATCTATCCTCCACTTGGTCCCTTGTATTTTGCCTCGACACTTTCGGGCGACTATCTGCTCCCACTAAACCCGAAAATAGACGCAGCTGTTGGAGCGGACCTGTTCTATGACGCGTCCTTGCGAGTACGGATGGAAGCCAGTGAAGATGTACAGCAGCCCGTCTCTACCAATTTTCGTCCCGGCGTTCACGGCGGACTGCAATTCAACCTGGACCCACTCGGGCTGATCTTCAATCTTGGTTATTATCCGTACACCCGATTCAAGGATGACGGACGATACTTTCATCGTATTGGCTTGCGCTATTATTTTGACCGCTTATTCGTCTGCATGAATCTTAAGACGCATTACGCCAGGGCCGACTTCATCGAATGGGGAGTCGGTTGGCGCTTCCGTTCAACTTCACCAAAACCCTGAGTCCATGGCGCGTTCATTCCTGCTCCTGCTATTGCTCAGCCTGGTGGTTTCCTGCGGAAAGGATCACGAGTTCGATTGCTTCAAGAGCACCGGGCGTACCGCGAGCGAACATAGGCCCTTGGCTTCCTTCACGCGCATACAACTTGACGACAACATCGACCTGGTGTTACGACTCGACACCACTAGCTTTGCGGAAGTGCAAGCCGGTGAAAACCTGATCGACGGCATCATTACTGAAGTGGAAAACGGCACGCTCTACCTGCGCAACGAAAACCGCTGCAACTGGGTGCGCAACTTCCGCAAGCCCGTCACGGTGACCGTGGGGATGGGACAACCCGAGCTCATCAACTACTATGGTTACGGCGATATCCATTGCATCGACACTATCCGGCAACACGATTTCACATTCAACTGCTACAACGGCTCGGGAAGCATCTGGCTCAAGCTGAACACGGATCGCTCCTATCTGCAACTCAATGTCGGACGCGCCGACCTGCACGCGGCCGGCAGAAGCAATGTTTCTTTCGTTTCCAACAACGACGTCGGCCATATTGATAACCGCGCCCTGTCCAGCGATCTCTGCTACCTCCGGACAAAATCGACCGGTGAATGCCGTGTACGCGTCGAACGGGAACTGGAAGCCACCGTAGAGTACATCGGCGACGTTTATTATTCAGGAAGTCCTTACCGGGTGGTGGTAGCGGGGAATGGAACCGGCCAGGTGAAAGCGGAATAACTCGACCGCTATTTTAAAATCTGATATCAACTTCGAACGGTCGGCGGGATGTTACATTCCCAAATAACCGGAATATCCGGCTTCCCCAAGTTGCAACACCACTATCTACTATTTCTTCGGGCCGCATTACGCGTCCCGGGATTCTTCATAGCCGTGATCAATTTTCAAATCGGATGACAAAGCCGCAGCCACCGCCAGTTCATCGCAGCGGTTGTTGAGCGGATTGCTGGCATGGCCTTTCACCCAAACAAAGCGCACCTTGTGCCGGCGATAAATGATGAGAAACCGTCTCCAGAGATCCGGGTTGGCCTTCTTATCAAAACCTTTTTTCTCCCAACCGAACAGCCAGCCCTTCTCCACGGCATCGACCACATACTTCGAGTCGGAGTAGATGGTTACCTGACTGCCGGCATTCTTCAGCGCTTCCAGCCCCTTGATCACACTCAACAACTCCATGCGATTATTCGTCGTCAGCCGAAAGCCTTCCGACAATTCCTTCCGATGATGTCCCGCCATCAGGATCACCCCATATCCGCCCGGACCCGGATTACCGCGCGAAGCGCCGTCGGTGTAGATGGTGATCATGCGAGGGACGAGGGACGAGGGACGAGGGACGAAGTGTAGGGCGTTTCAGGTTTCCTGCCTTCGCTAAAGCTCCGGCAGGCAGGATTCACTGTTTACTGTTCACTATTTACTGTTCACTATTAACTCCCTTCAACACCCCCAACTCCTTACCCACCTTCGTAAACGCTTCAATGGCGCGGTCGAGGTGGTGGCGTTCGTGGCCTGCGGAGAGTTGTACGCGGATACGGGCGTTGCCCTTGGCGACAACCGGATAAAAGAAACCGATCACGTAAATACCTTCTTCCAGTAAGCGCGCTGCGAACTGCTGGGCGAGCGGGGCTTCGTAAAGCATGATCGGCACGATGGGGTGCTCGCCCGGCTTGATGTCGAATCCGGCAGCGGTCATGCGCTCCCGGAAATACCTGGTGTTCTCCCACAGCTTATCACGCAGGTCGGTGGTCTCCGTCAGCATGTCGAGCACGGCGATGGAAGCTCCTACGATGCTAGGCGCGAGGGAATTCGAAAAAAGATAAGGACGTGATCGTTGCCGCAGCATGTCGACGATCTCTTTGCGTGCGCTCACGAAACCGCCCATGGCGCCGCCAAGGGCTTTGCCAAGGGTTCCGGTCACAATGTCGATGCGCCCCATCACACCGTGGTGTTCATGCGTACCGCGGCCTGTCTTACCCATGAAACCGGAAGCGTGACATTCATCGATCATGACCAGGGCCTTGTAACGGTCGGCCAGGTCGCAGATCTTATCGAGTTGGGCAATGGTCCCATCCATGCTGAACACACCGTCGGTCACGATGATACGATGGCGCAAATGCTGCGTGGCCTGCAGGTGCTGTTCCAACTCGGCCATGTTGTTGTGTTTGTAGCGGAAACGCTGCGCTTTACAGAGCCGCACACCGTCGATGATCGACGCATGATTCAGCTCGTCCGAAATGATCGCGTCCTGTTCGTTGAACAGCGGCTCGAATACCCCACCGTTCGCGTCGAAGGCCGCCGCATAGAGGATGGTATCCTCTGTGCCGAGGAAACCTGAAATTTTCTGTTCGAGTGTTTTATGAATATCCTGCGTACCACAGATAAAGCGGACGGACGACATCCCGTAACCGTGCGAATCGATCGCGGTTTTCGCCGCGGCGATCACCTTCGGATGCGAAGACAGCCCGAGGTAATTGTTCGCACAGAAGTTGAGTACGTCTTTTCCGTTCGCCCGGATCTCTGCGCCCTGGGGTGTGGAGATGATGCGCTCCTGTTTGTAGAGGCCGGCGGCCGTGATTTCTTCGAGTTCTTTCCGGAGGACCGGTTGCAGCGTTTCGTACATGATACAGTTATTCGATGACGTAAAAGTCTTAAAAATTAACGCGCGCAGACAAGCTCATCACCACGGCTTTTCCACGAATCAACTCCGCAACTCCACCCGATTTCCGGGCCGCAGGCGGACGATGCCGCGGAATTCCATCTGTAAGAGCAGCACCGACAGGCGGTTGACCGGCATCCGCACCCGAAAGGCCAGCGCGTCCAGGTCCTCGGAGGAATCCCGAAGCGATTCCACTACGGTACGTTCCTCATCGTTCAGCTCTTCGAAAAGCGGTAACTGCCGCGACTGCCCGGACAATTTCGAGCCATCCGCAGTTTCATTCCAGCCCATGTATTCCAGGAACTGCTCCGGTTGCTCGACCAGGCGGGCCAGGTGCTCACGGATCAGCCAATGACAGCCGCGCGAATAGGGATCGTTGATCCTCCCCGGAATCGCGAAGACCTCGCGGTTGTACTCGTTGGCGAATTGCGCTGTAATGAGCGCGCCTCCGCGTTCCGCCGACTCGATCACCAGCGTGGCATCACACAAGCCGGCGACGATGCGGTTGCGGGCAGGAAAGTTGTCGCGATCAGGCCGGGTACGGGTCGCGTACTCCGTCAACACCCCGCCCTTCGCTTCCATCTTCTGCGCAACCCCCAGGTGCACATCCGGGTAGAGCCGATCCAGTCCGTGAGCCGTCACGCCCAGTGTAGGAAGTCCGCACCGCAGGGCTTCCTGGTGGGCGACGATATCGACACCGTATGCGAGTCCGCTCACGATCGTCACCCCGGCTTCCCGCATCCCTTCGCAAAACTGCGCGATCAGATCACGTCCATAGTCGGTTACCTTGCGCGTCCCTACCACCGCCAACATCCGAGGGGCGTTCAATTGCAGCTTTCCCCGTCCGAACAGGAGGATGGGCGCGGTATCGCATTGCTTTAGCCGAAAGGGATAATCCGCGTCGAGGTAGCAATAGGTCCGAATAGCGTGCTTGCGGATGTAGCGCACCTCCTCCTCCGCTCTTCGCAGGACATTCGCTTTCAGTATGGCCTCAGCCCGCTCCGGACCGATACCGGGGATGCGCTCCAACTGGCTTTTGCGTTTTTGAAAAATCCCGTCAATGCCCCCGCAATAGCTAACCAGTTGCCGGGCCAGCACAGGACCGATCCCAGGCAACAAATGCAGGGCGATCCTTCGCGCCAATTCCTCGTCCGAAGGGCCGCCCGCCACCGCCGGCATCTTGTCGCTTGCAGGGTTTTCCGCTATACTTGTCAACTCACTGATGAATCCGACGCGAAAGTACCCCGGAGCCTTTGCTCCTGCCGTCCATTATATGCGGGGAATTGCACTTCTGCTCGCATTTCTCGCTCACCTAACGCTCTATGCCCAGCCTGTCGGCAAGGCCCGGTTGACCGGGCGGATCACCGACGCGGCCTCCGGCGAATCCCTGACCGGTGCCACGGTGCAAAGTGGCGGACAATACGGAACCACGACCGATCTCCAGGGTCGCTACACCCTTGATCTTCCTCCCGGCGAGCACACGATCAGCATCCGGTTGATCTCCTTTGCAGAGAAACAGGTGAAACTGAAGCTCGAAGACGGGGAAAATCGCACACTGGATTTAGCGCTTGGCTCTTCGGCACAGGAACTCAAGCTGGTTGTCGTGAGTGCCGGTCGCTTCGAACAGCGTATCGAAGACGTGACTGTCTCCATGGAGGTGATCAAGCCTGCGATCATCGAGAACAACAACAGCACCTCGATGGAGGATGCTATGCAGTTCATTCCCGGCGTTAATATCGTCGACGGTCAGGCCAACATCCGCGGCGGCAGTGGCTGGAGCTACGGCGCCGGGAGCCGTGTGCAGGTACTCTGCGACGATCTGCCCCAACTGGCTGCCGATGCCAACGACGCCAAGTGGAGCTTTCTTCCGGTCGAGAACCTCGAACAAGTGGAAGTGATCAAAGGCGCCTCTTCCGTACTCTTCGGCTCCAGCGCGCTGAATGGTGTGATCAACATCCGCACCGCGTATCCCAAGGACACGCCGATTACCAAAATCAACTACTTCGCGGCCGCGTACGACAAAGCAAAACTGAGCCTCGACGGCATCACTTATCGCCTCGACTGGTGGGGGTCTGCGCCGCGTACGTATTCGGGTATGAACTTTTTCCACAGCCGTAAACAAGGCCGCTTCGACCTTGTCGTCGGTGGAAACATGTTCTACGACGAAGGATACCGCCAGGGCGAAGACGAGCAGCGTGCACGCATCAACCTCAACACCCGCTATCGCTTCGCGAAGATCGAAGGCCTTTCGGCCGGTGTGAACTTCAACGCCATGAAGACCGAAGGCACCCTGTTCTTCCTCTGGATGAACGACAGTACCGGGGCTTACAGGCCGGCACCGGGAACGCTCAGCGACTACACGACCTATCGTACCAACGTCGATCCGTTCATCACCTATGTCGACACCAAAGGGAACTCGCACAAACTGCGCACGCGCTGGTTCAACACCACCAACGAAAACAACACGAACCAGAACTCCACGGCCGACCTCTACTACGCCGAGTACCAGTACCAGAAGCGCTTCAGTGACCAGGTAACCCTCACCGGCGGACTCTTGAACAGCTCGTCGAAGGTGAATTCCGAGTTGTATGGCAATCACACCGCCCGGCAACAGGCGGGCTATCTCCAGGCCGACCTGAAATGGAAGTTCATCACCCTCTCGCTTGGTGGACGTGTGGAGCAGAACCGTATCAACGACGAAACCGACGACTGGGTGCCGGTATACCGCAGCGGTATCAACCTGCACGTCCTCCAGGAGACTTACCTCCGCGCGTCGTACGGACAAGGCTATCGCTATCCTTCTATCGCGGAACGTTTCGTACGCACGAATGTCGGAGCATTGATCGTTTATCCGAATGAAGATTTGACCGCCGAACGCGGATATAGCAGCGAGATCGGCATTAAGCAGGGTCTGAAAGCCGGGTCGTGGGCCGGCTATCTTGACCTGGCTGCTTTTCAAAACAACTACGACAACATGATGGAGTTCTGCTTCGCCCAGTGGGGAACGTTTACCGATCCGCTGGCCGGCAATGGATTTCGCTCATTCAACGTAGGCAATACGCGCATTCGCGGCGCGGAGATCACACTCGTTGGAGCCGGCGCACTCTACCGCGACCTTCGGCTCAATGTGCTGGCGGGTTACACCTACATGGATCCGCGACAATTGACGTACGACAGCCTCTATATCACCAAGGTCGGATTGGAAAACTACCGCGGCTCCGACTCGAGTGATTTCCTCAAGTACCGCTTCAAGCACCTCGTCCGTTTCGATGCCGAACTGGTCTGGAAAGCGTATTCACTCGGCGCGAACGTGCGTTACAACAGTTTCATGGAGAACATCGACCGGATCTTCGTCACCGGACTCTTCGATTTCGCTTTCCCGCCCGGCCTGGGTATTGGCCATTACCGCAAGTTCCGGAACAAGGGCGATACCGTCGTCGACCTGCGCGCCGGCTGGCAGGCGAGCAAACACTTCCGCGCATCCGTCGTTGTCAAGAATGTTTTCAACTACATCTACATGGCACGCCCGGCCGATATGCAACCTCCGAGGGTGTGGGTACTACAAGTAGGCTTCCAATTCTAATCGCCAATCTCTCCCCATTCCACCACCGAAAAAGCATCGACGGACAAGCCTCACTGTCCACTTGTCACCAACCCCTATCTTTACCCCATGAATCGCCATCTCGCCACCCTGTTGCTGCTGCTTGTGCTTTCCATGGGCGCAAAGGCTCAATACTTCCGATTAGAGAATCATTACATCACCGCCGGTTACGGATTCGGATCATTCATCCAGGCGATCCAGAGTGAAGTGGACGATGTGACAAGCACCTACTCGACCTCCGCGACCGGTCCCGTTTACCTCAAGTACGAACACGCGCTCACCGGAAAATTCGGTATCGGCGTCGCGGTTGCCTATGCAAACTTCGGCTTCGACTACACTGAGAAGGACGCGTCAGGCACCACGACTTATAGCCACGAAACCGACTATACGACCTTTTCCATCCTGGCCCGCATGAACTGGCACTTCGCCGAGAAGGAAGGATTTGACCCGTATATCGGGGTGGGACTCGGATACCGCGACGGTAACTGGACTTACAAGACGAACGACCCCGACGGGAGCGACGAGATCAACTATTCCGTTAGTTTCCCGTTCGGCTTCGAAACCACCATTGGCGCCCGCATCCGTCTGTCCGGTGGTCTCGCCGCCTACACCGAGATCGGCCTCGCCAAATCCGTGGTGCAGCTTGGTTTGACCCAGCGGATTGGACGATAGTCATTGGTTTCGGGTTTCGGGTTTCCAGTTTCCGGTTATGAGACAGATGTGAAAATAAAGGCTGTAGTCATAGGCCTCACCGAATAAAAACCGGAAACTCGAAACCCGAAACCCGGAACCCCAAACCTACTTCCGCTTATATTTGTACCGGACGGACGAATCACCCATGAACATTATCGGCATCATTCCGGCCCGGTATAAGTCGACGCGCTTTCCGGGCAAACCCCTGGTCAATATCAACGGTAAATCGATGATTCAGCGGGTTTACGAACAGGCCTTGCAGAGCACCCGGTTGGGCAAGGTGGTGATCGCCACCGACGACGATCGCATTTTAAAGCACGTTCAGGAATTCAACGGAGAAGTCGTGATGACCGCTCCGCATCACCTGAGCGGAACCGACCGCTGCGCGGAAGTGATCCGGCAGGACAAAGACAAGCGTTGGGACGTTGCCATCAACATCCAGGGTGACGAACCCTACATTCAACCGGAACAGATCGACCTGTTGTGCTCCTGTTTCAAAAAAGAAGAGACCAGCATTGCCACACTGGTCAAGAAGATCGTATCACCCGACGAACTGTTCAACCACAACAATGTAAAAGTGGTGATGAACAAGCACGGCCACGCACTGTACTTCAGCCGCTTTCCGATTCCTTACAACCGCAATTTCCCCGAGCAGGAGTGGCTAAAGCATTCAACGTATTATAAGCACATCGGAATTTACGGCTATCGCACCGATACCTTACTGGAGATCGCCGGCCTGACCAAGACCAATCTCGAGATCACCGAATCGCTGGAGCAATTGCGCTGGATCGAACACGGTTACACCATTCACGCGGCCGTCACCACACTCGAAAGTGTCTCCATCGATACGCCGGAGGATCTGGCGAAGGTGAACCGGTGATTTTGTGGGATCGCTGTAACGTTGTAACGTTGTAACGTTGTAACGTTTTAACGTTGAACGTTGAAGGTTGAACGTTGAAGGTTGAAGGTTGAAGGTTGAAAGTAAAGACCGCCTTATTCAGTTGTTCCTGGTCTACAATTACTAATTACTAGTTACTAATTACTAGTTACCAGGCCCCCCAACTTCCCCGTCACGCTAAAAGCACCAAAGCACGGCCGCCTTTTCGATCCTAAAGATCCGGCGCGATGATGAATTCGATCTGCATCGTGTACAAACCCGGACGGTAATTCATGCCGGGAACGACTTTCAGATCTACACGGAACTGGTAG
>ERZ724521.653-NODE-653-length-15700-cov-5.223202_pt1 | contig 15700 bp, 11 predicted proteins | sample MGYA00376054_ERZ724521 | MGnify/ENA primary metagenome ERZ724521 (study PRJEB28724, sample SAMN07190883) | activated sludge metagenome | isolation source: activated sludge of sewage treatment plant in Hong Hong | place: Hong Kong | collected 2016-03-17 ... | reverse complement strand
GGCTGGGCCTTGAGCACGCTCTCCACGCTGACTGCGCAGGACGCGCAACTCATGCCGGTGACCCCGAATGTCTCCTGCACGGTAGGGACTCCGTAACCAAGGTCCCGGATCGCGCGGATCGCTTCCAGGACGGACGCCGGATCGTCGGCTCCGATGAGGGCACGCCTGTTATTTAGTTCGACCTGATGCGTCCGGATGCCTTTCACACCTGCCAGCCCTTTGTCGACGATCAGGGCGCAGTGCTCACTTTCGACTCCTTCGAGCGGGAGTTCGACCAACTTGTCTTGTGTTGTCATGGAGTTTGCATGTATTACAATGCAAATCTCGTGTCGCGTTCCCCGACTGGCCTTACACCTTTATCGGATTAAGTTGCAGAATTTACACTTTGTCGATCGGCTTACGCCGGTCGGTACCGATCTTCTTGAAATGACTAGGCGATAGACCCGTCACCTTCTTAAACTGGTTGCTCAGGTGTGCCGCGCTGGAATAATTCAGCAGATAGGCGATCTCGGAAAGCGACAATTCGTCGTACACCAGCAACTCCTTGACCCGTTCGATTTTCTGGGCGATGTAATAGCGTTCGATGGTTGTGCCTTCTACCTCCGAAAAGAGACCGGAGAGATAATTGTAATCGTGGTGCAGGGCGTCACTCAGCAGATCGGAAAGATTGACCTTCATTTCACTGTTCTGACGGTGGACCAGGTCGATGATCAGGCGCTTGATCTGCTCGATGAGGCGGCTCTTCCGGTCGTCGATGAGTGTGAATCCGAATGTTTCCAGGTGCTGCGCGATCAGGCTCTTTTCTTCGGCGGAAAGCTCCCGGTCGAAATCGACCTCGCCCAGGGTGACCTGGACCGGATCGAATCCAAGCCGCTGCAACTCGGTTCTCACCACGAGCACGCAACGGTTACAGACCATGTTCTTTATATGGAGCTTCATGTTGGAATGATCCAGAAAAGTCAGTTCGGCAACTGTCGGGCGGAATCCGGCAATGATCGCCGGGCTACACGTATGACAGGAAGCCGATAGGCAATCCTGCCGCGGCTGGAGGCTTTTCGGAAAATGGAAAGTTACCAAAAATGACGCTCCGAAAAACGGTTGTGGAGGTTCATAAAGAGTCTTTCCGACCCAGAAACCAGGACATGCCCGCGGGCTGGTCGTCGTAGGCAACCACCTTGTATTCACGATTACTTGCGAAGTCGTTCAGCAGAGTTAGACTACCGCTTGTCAAGTGAGGGGAAGTTACCGATTTTCAAAATTCAAACCACAGGTCTGCTTCACCAGGAGAAAATAAGCCCCTTTGCCAGACATGACTGAAAAGCGCATTAGGAATAAACCGGAATTCCCGGTCACTGATGATACAATTCATTTTCCCAACCCTCATGCATGTATTGCGCATTCAACTGCCGGTGTACTTGGCTGATGAATGTCTGAATCAATCCAAATCAAACTCACTCCGCAGGATCTTCAGCAGGGCCGTGTTGACTTCAATGTATTTCTGAATGTGCGTCTTGCGTGTCGAGCTGACGACGTTTTCCTTGAAAAAGTACAGTACACTGACAATGCTTTTCCGGTCCACCTGATCCAGGTTGTTCAGGTTGAAGTTGATAAACCGATCACTCCGTTCATATTCTTCGAGTCCTTCGAAAATGCTTTTGCCGTCCCTCTTCAGTTCGGCGTCAAACACGTAGTCGTAGTGCCGGATGACGATCGGATTGATGTATAGCTGGCGGTTGTCGTTCTCCAGTTCCTGCCGGTGATAGATGTTCTTGATTGCCACGGTCAATTCTCCGGTGAGACGCTGGAACTCCTCGTTCTTGAAATAGCGCAGCGAACCGGAATTCCTGAGCTGATCGAGCATGATGGTCCTTGGTTCGAACTGCGATGGCGACAGAAAGCTGATCCCGTATTCAAAGTTAATGGCAAACTGTTTCGGAACCGAGGTGAGGTTGCTATCCTGAAAATACCGGATCATATACATTAACGCGGCTTCCTGTTTCAACCTGTTCTGCACCTTGATCCCCGCGGTCACAGAGTCGTTTTTCAGTTCGGTATAAAAACTCCTGGCCAGCTCCTTTGCCCGGTCGCGCTCGATCTTGTGCTCCAGTTGGTACTCGGCCAAAAAGCCACAGAAGACTGCCAGAAACAGCATGAGAAATTCCCAGATATAGGATTTCCAGTTCTTCTTGCCGTGGGAATGCGTGTGATGGTGTACTTCCATAGAATTCTCTAACGGTACCTGAGGAATGGCTTCCGGATTGTTTACAGGGGGAATCGTCACCGGCGGCTCCTCCGGAGCAGTGTCGGATGGTGTTGCGGAATCCTCGTTCGGCTGCTTTTCAGCGTCCGGATCCTGGGCCGAATTCTTATCAGGTTCTTCCATGAGTTACCAACCGGTGCGGAAAATACGCAGATCGTACGGCATTGAGATGCTCCGAATACGATTCGTACGATACCAACCAGGATCGCCAATATAGCAGAAGATCAAGACTTCAAGAAGTCCCGGACGTTCTGCGTTTTCGTATCGATCCTGACCCGCGCGTATCCAGCCCAGTGGACTTCAACTGCGCTTGTTGTCGTACCGAACAGACGGCGATGAAGCCGACCAGTCATTGCACGATCAGTTTTTCCCTGAACCGACGTCCGTTTTGCAATTCGCCGTGTACGATATAAAACCCCGGCATCAGGCCGTCAACGCGCGATTCCGGATGGCCGGGGCGCAGGGAACGCAGGATGCGTCCGCCCGAATCGGTGATGCGCAAGCTGCTGATCGGCTCCGGCGCGCTTATCGTGCATGCGCCGGGAGACGGGTTCGGAAATATCCGGATATACGCGGATGAAGTTGTCGCGATACCGCTGTGGCGGAAGACCACACAGGCGGAGGTATCCGTGCAACCATCGAGCGTCGCGATCAGCGCGTAGTCGCCGTCGTTCGAGGGATGCAATACGGCCGATGTATCGCCGGGTAGGATCATGTAACCAAGGCCGCAGTCGACCCATTGGTAGGTGTCGGCAACCGAGTCCGCGATGACCGTGTTCCCCGATTGCGACGCGCTGACTGGTACGCGTTTCACCACGACCGGAAAGTAGACGCTTGCTCCGTCACCATAGGCGTTGGTCCCGTGCACCGAGATCGTACCGGAAACCGCCGAGGTGTCGATGTACACCTGGATCGTGTTGGTCGTGCTGTTGCCGATGAAACCGGCAGGAAGCGTCCAGACATAGTCGGTCGCGTTCGGGATCGGTGGGACCGTGTAAATCTGCGCGGCATCTTTACTGCATACGGTGGCGGGACCGCTGATCGCGCCGGTACAGCCCGGCACCTGGTTGACCAGCACCCGATAGAGGATGTACGTCACGGCTTCCATACCCGACGGAAACGAATTGGAAAGTCCGCAGACAACGGCCTGCGCGCAGGTGTCGTAGATCATCTTACTGCGGTAACCCCAGGTGGAGCCGCCGTGTCCCCAATAAGTGAGACCCAGGGTGGTTTCGCGGTCGAGGCCGAGGCCGTAATCCATAACCGAAGAGGTTGTGGGAACGAAGCGCGTCAACTCCGTCATCGACGCCGGTTGCAGCACGTCTCCGCCGAACAGGGCGTGGTACCACTGGCACATCTCCCCGGCGGTGGAGAAGATCGCGCCCGCGCAACCACCCGCGCTGTTGAGTCCGGTACGGGCGGTATCGTGATAGTCGACGCTGTTCCACCAGCGGTGCGCGAGCGTTCCGCGCTCGGGTTCGGCGACATCGTAGAAGGTGCTGTCGAGGCCGAGTGGCGTCAGCAGGCTGTCGCGGATCAGTTGCGCGATGGAATAACCGCTCGCGGTTTCCGCGATCATGCCGGCGAGGATGTAGTTGACATTCGAATAGCTCCAGCTTGCGCCGGGCGCGAACACCGGCGGTCCCAGCCAGCTCAGCACTTCCTGCGGTGTGAACACCCGGGTCGGGTTGGCGTTGATCGTATCCATCCAGGGTGAGGCGAAGATCGGGTCGGACACCCCGCTGGTGTGATTGAGCAACTGCCGGATGGTAATCGCGGAGTCGATGTACGGATGCGCGGGCAGCCAGGCCGATACCGAATCGTCGAGCGAGAGCAGTCCGTCTTCGGCCAACTTCAACATCGTGGCGGAGACGAACAGTTTCGTATTGCTCGCGATGCCGAATTCCATATCGGCCGTGATCGGCTGTCCCGCGTACGAATCACCGCTTTGTCCCTGCCAATAACCCTGCCCGGGCAGGTAAACACCAGCCGACATCCCTTTGATGTTCGGGATCGCGTTCACGTAGTAATCGAGTGAATCCTGCAACATGGCGGCCAGGTTCGCATTGAACGTCTGTGCCCGCAGATCGAAGCCGGTCAGCATCGGAAACAACAGCAGCAATCGAAGAAAATGTTTCATGGCAGCCTCGTTTCCCCGAAGATAATCATTTTGAAACCTACACGCAGTCTACTCCCGGAAGCACCGTAAAAAACCTACATTAGTGCAATCAAGCCTACCGTCAATTCCCACATAACCTGAATGGAGACCGCAGTACCGCTGACCATCGTCATCCCCGCTTACAACGAAGCCGAGAACCTGAAGATCGTGCTACCCGATCTGCTCGAACTCTGCGAGCAGCACAATTGGAAGATCATGATCACCAATGACGGGTCGAAAGACGACACGCGAAATGTTCTCCAGTCGTTTGCCGCGAATCCCCGCTTGTCGGTGGTGCACCACAAGCTGAACAAAGGGTACGGTGCGGCGATCAAGAGCTCGATCGCGCGCTGTGATACGGAATATGTCATCACCGTCGATGCCGACGGACAACACCGGAAAGAGGACATTGTCAAACTCTTCGACACCATTGTCGCGCAGGACGCCGACATGGTCGTCGGCTCGCGGAAAGGAACCAAAGCGGCTTCCCGGATGCGGGCAGTCGGGAAATCCATCATCCGCTTCACCGCCAAACTCCTGCTGACCGTGCCGGTACACGACATCAACTCGGGTATGAAGATCTACCGCACCGAGTTGGCGCAAAAATACCTTCACCTGACGCCGAACCAGATGCCCTTCAGCGACATCATCACGCTCATCTTCATCAGCAACCGACACCTGGTGCTGGAGGTTCCCATCAAAGTGAACGACCGGCTGAAGGGAGAAAGTACGATCGGCATCCAGACCGCGTTCGAGACGGTGATCGAGATCCTGAACATCATCGTGCTGTTCAATCCGATGAAGATCTTCCTGCCGGTCTCGATCATCACCTTCCTCGCTTCCTGCGCCTGGGGGATCCCGATCATGCTGAAAGGCCAGGGCGTCAGCGTCGGCGCCCTGCTGGGGTTCATGTCGGCCCTGATCTTTTTCTTCCTCGGCCTCATTGCCGAACAATTGACGCTGATCCGCAAGAACCAAAAGCCGAACGATTGATCCGGCCCGGAGGCCCGGCTGTGAGAATTTGTCACCCGCCCCGTGCTGACAAATGTTTCTGGCAGGCTAACGGGCCCGGAATACATCGCCTCGGATTTGCATTATCTTTATCCGATTCTCCACAGCGCCACACGAACAAGTACCCCGTATGAACAAAGGAATGCAAAAGAAAAAAGCGGCCCATAAACCGAATCCGTCGAAGACCCATGCAGCACCGGCGGAAGCCGGCGGTTCGTCGATCTTCTCCGCCCTGCAACTGCTCCTCATCGCCTTTCTCGGGATACTGATCTATTCCAACTCCTTCGACTGTTCCTTTCACCTCGACGACCGGAACAGCATCATCGAGAACAGCGCGATCCGCGATCTCTCCGACGTCGGAGCGATTTGGAAATACTTCCCGACCCGCTTCATTCCTTATCTGACCCTTGCCTTCAACTACCAGCTCAACGGACTGGATGTCCAGGGCTATCACGCGGTCAACCTCGCGATCCATATCATCAACGCGTTCCTTGTGTGGTGGCTCACCGCGCTCCTATTCAGGACACCGATTGGAAAACAATCTCCCCTTGCGAGCCGCCAGCGGACGATCGCCTTTATCGTCGCGCTGCTGTTTGTCTCACACCCGCTGGCCACGCAATCGGTGACCTACATCGTTCAGCGACTGGCTTCGCTGGCCACCCTGTTCTATCTCCTGAGTCTGTGTTTGTACGTGAAAGCGCGCTTGAGTGAAACGAACGCGCGTCAGAAATACGGGCTCTTTGCCGGCGCGTTCCTGGCTGCGCTACTTGGACTCCTCTCGAAAGAAAACGCGTACACGCTGCCGTTCGCGATCGTCCTGGCGGAGCTGTTTTTCCTGCGAACGGGAAAGCCGGCCGCCTATCTGAAAGACGTTCGCCTCCTACTCCTGGTAGCCGGCATCGCGCTGGCGGTCTTCGCGCTGTACCGTGGGTTCCTGTCCACCTCCGGTTCGGGCATCGGTTCGGGTGGTAATGCCGGCAATACCAGCAGCGTCTTTTCGCCCATCCCGCCATCCGGTGGCACTCCTTACACCGTCACCCCGACCAATTACCTGATGACGCAGTTCCGGGTCATCGTCAACTACCTGCAACTGCTGGCTTTCCCGACCGGGCTCAACCTCGACCACGACATCCGGCCTTCGGAGCAGTTGTTCGATGCCGGCACCCTGCTCTCACTGGTGTTCCTGCTGGCGCTGCTGGCCCTGGCGATTTATGTCTTTCCGAAAAACCGGTTCATCTCCTTTGGCATCTTCTGGTTCTTTCTCACCCTGGCGGTGGAGTCGAGCATCATCCCGATTTCGGACTTGATGTTCGAGCACCGGACCTACCTCCCGTCATTCGGTTTCTTCCTGCTGATCACCGCGGGAATTTTCCAGGTGCTTTATACGAAGTCCGGCGCGTTGACCTATGCGCTCTTTACGTTCATCATCGGCCTGAACTCCCTGCTCACGTTCCAACGGAACAAGGTTTGGAAAGACGAGCTGAGCCTGTGGAACGACGTAGTCTCGAAGTCGCCCGAGAAGGCCCGGCCTTACCTGAATCGCGGAGTCGCGTACTGGACCGCAGGACAGACCGCGAAAGCGGTATCGGATTATCGAAAGGCCATCTCGTTGAATCCCGAACATTATGCCTCCGCCTATTTCAACCTCGCCGTGGCGGAAGCGGCGATGGGACAAGCGGACCAGGCGATCGAACATTATACGAAGGCCATTGCGATCAGTCCGGATTACGCGATCGCCTATGACGGGCGCGGAGTCGTGTACGGCAACCGGAAGGAATGGGACAAAGCCTTACAAGATTTCTCCGAGGCGATTCGTGTCTCTCCCGGCTTCGCCAAAGCCTATTACAACCGGGGCAGTTTGTATTCGGCCCGTTCGCAGTGGAAAGAAGCGATCAGCGATTACACCAAGGCGGTGGAGCTGGACCCGAAGTACACCGATGCTTATTGTAATCGCGGAGTAGCCTATGCCAACATCGGCGAGTGGGACCTGTCGATCTCCGACTGCACGGCGAGCATCCGCATCGACCCGCGCTATGTGAAAGCCTACTTCAACCGGGGCACCACCTTCCTGAACCGGGGCAATCCCGGCGCCGCGGCGGCGGACTTCAGCAGTGTCTTGCAGTACACCCCCGGAAACGTGCTGGCCACCTACAACCGCGGACTGGCCTATCTACAGCTCAAGCAATGGGATAACGCGATCAAGGATTTCACGCGCACCCTGCAACTCGATCCAGGCAACCAAAACGCCTACACCAACCGCGAATTCGCGAAAAGTCAGTTGGCGGTGAGTGGGAAATAGTAATGTCTTCCAAAAAAATGAAGCCTTGCGGCTGCAGTGCGTGGGGCGGAATGCGCGCGGGAGCTTAAACCACTTTACTCAACGCTTCGTGCGACACTAAACATTCCGTCAAGCCACGGCATTGGGCGGAATGCGCGCTGGAGTGTAAACCACTTTACTCAACGCTTCGTGTGGCGCTTAACATTCTGCCAAGCCACGGTAGTGGGGACATTCAGCAAAATGCGGGATAAGGCGGTTTATCTTCCGGTCTTTAATCGGCTACTGGTATCGCAGCGATTGTCCAGCAAGGCCAGCACCTCTATTCTTCCCCGATTGATCCGATAAAATGCTGAAAGCTCCTTGCTGAGAACTGCTCTTCTTACACTTCTCTTATAGGTGGATCGTGGATACAGTTCAGGAAATGCGCAAACCGCGACTTCAAATGATTCAAGCAGTATATAAAACTTTTGAACTTCCTTCCGGCTAAATCTCGTCATCAGGTAGCGTTTTATTTCAATCGCATGTTGTAAGGAATTTTCCGTCCATACGATCGATACGGCCTGCGACTTAGGCATTCTTCAACGTTTTCCAGAACTTTCCGGAATCGGACACCTTGCCGTCCTCAGCATCCTTTAAGCCGGCCAACACTTGTTTTTTCTGTTCGACAGACAAGGCTGACCACCAGTCATTCTTTGAACTGGACGTCCGCAAGCCTTCCAGAAAAGTAATCAGTTCCTTATCGGACAGCTGGTTGATCCAGGAAATCAGGCTAAGCTTGATGCTATTCAATTCCGCTGATGACATGATATCAAAATTGTATTAAACAAATATACGAACTTCTATCATGAATCGTTGGAGCAACCTTGACAATGCGAAATGTTAACGCGATCGCCAAGTTCTCAATCGTACATTAGCAACTGCGCGCATTACGCTCCAAACGCAACATCCAACCACTACCGATGATTGGCGGGATGTTAAGCGCCTTCGCTATGCTGAAAATTGCAGTACAACAGCAGCGCGCATTCCGCCCAAAACGCAGCGGCCTGCCAATAAAAAATGAAGAAACACACCGCCAAACCACGGAGTTCAAACCCGCTCCAGCTCTTCCAACAGACTTTTACGTTTGCTGAATTCCTGATTCAAACGGACAATGAGTGCATGCACGGCCTCGCTGCCGCCCAGCTTCTTCATGCGTCGCATATAGCGGACGGCAATCTGATAGTGATTCCTTCCGGAGTTCAGGCGGATATACTCCGGGATGGTCGCAGCGTACAATCGGACCAGGTCGGGCGCGAAGTATTTGGCCAGATAGGATTCGTAGCGTTCAATTCTATTAAGGTCGGGATCGATCGAAAGCAGTTCCAACAATTTATCCCACATCTCTTCCCGTATGAAGATCTTCTCGGCCAGTCCGTAATCGGTCCAGCGGTTACCCGATACCACGGTCCGGATGAGTGCTTGCACGAATGACTTCCATTTACCTGCCGGAACCGTATCCTTCAGAACCTGGTAGTAGTCCTGTTCGTGCCTGTAATCATGCAGGAAAAGCAATCGTGCATGTTTAATGATCTGCTCACGGTCTGCTTGTGCCTGAGCAATCCTCAGCAGCCAATCGTGCCATTGGGTCGCAACATCAGCGTCACCCTTGCTATCTCTGCGCACACCGTCTTCGGCAAAGCGCAACGCCTTTGCATAATCCCGGCGGCCGAACGCCAGCTCGATGGCTTTTCGCCTGAGGTTGTCATGGGCCAGGTGTTTTTCCAAAAACTTCTCTGCAGCCTGATCCCCCTGGATTCTTCGAATGAGTTCCAGGCGAATCAACTGGACGTGTTGCTGTTCGTATTCCGAGAGCTTCGTCTTCTCTATCAATTGCCCAATCCGATCGGCGTCTTTTTCTTCATCTACGATCAACGCGGCCACCTGCAACATGCCGAGGTGCCAATCCCAGCCTTCGAAGGTCCCTTTTGTGAAGATGCCGAGGCAATAATCAAGCAGCGTCTTTCTCAAATCGGCCGGTAAAGGTTCCCGGGCGAGTTTTTCCAACAAGTCATACGCCATGGTGATGCCTCCGCCCAGATCCCCGTTGCTATCGTCGGAATATTGGAGCGCCGGCACCAGTTCTTCCATGACTGCCGTGCAGGCATGAAAGACAGGCATGTAGTCCTGCTGCTCCAGCTGTTTTTCAGCGGCCCTCAGCATCGGATAGACCCCTTTGCCGACGATGACCGTCTTGTTCCAGGCGATGAAGCGGTCGCGGCCTTTCGCGCTCCGGAGGAGCGCTTTCAGTTGTTGTTTGTACTGAGCTTTCGAATCACCCCCTGTCGTGTGTCCCAACGCAGCCAGGAAAGCATTCCGAAAGGAAGGTTCCTGGTCTGCCTGCTCCCGGATGAATTGATGCAACTGTTCCACCGGCGTCCGGCCGAGGATCTCGTTGACGCGGTCGGCTATGGACGGTTTGGCGGGTTTGGGTTTTGCCGTACCGCGACTGCTTCGCTTCGTTGCTCCTGTTTCCCGGATACCCAACTGGTCCTTTTGCAGCCAGCACAGCAACGCGACCACATGCTTGCAGACCGGACCCAGATCATATGGACAGGAACAGACATGATCGGTCACCATACCGTCTTTGATCGTTATCCGGACGCGGTAGTCTTCCGTCCCCGAAACAACGGCCTCATAGACCCCGGCCCTCAGCTCCTCTGGCTCCGCAACCAGCCCCTGCTTAAAGTAGCCAAGGCCACGCTTGAGGATCGTTCCGTCGATATGTTGCTCGAACTGGTTGATCGGGAATTTCATCGATTGAAATTTTGCTCGCGGACAACGAGCAATTATACTACTTCAGAACACTAAATCCATCATGAACCTTGCAACACAAACGCACCGGCCCTACAAAGTAAATGAAGCCATGCGTGAAATAAAACAATCTACCCTCTTACTTAACTTCTTTCTTGCCAAGACCAATGCATTGTCGAGTATCCCACCTTGCGGACAAGTAAATGAAAACCATGCTGTACCTGGCGTCCCTAAGTTCGATCAGCAGGTCCGGAGAGTTTAAAGATTACTTCGATCGAAGGGTGAAAGAAGGAAAGAACAAAATGCTAGTGATCAATGCCATCCGAAACAAGCTTATACACCGCATATTCGCCTGTGTTAAGGAACAGAGAAATTATGTGAAGAAAGGCTTGCAAGTGGCATAGAAATCGCCCAAAGAGAGCGGGGAAAGCCCAGCTACTGGGTGGCAGACGTTCGCCGAAAAGGGTTACGGAAGAATGCATCGGGGAACTCAAGGAAGGCCGAAGCAATTCAAACCCTACTCGATATGTTTCCATTGGCCATTGATTAGCACTATCGGTTTGCTGAACCGGATGATACAGTCCTCGATCAATTCGATCGGCGACCGCCCAAAGGTGTCCGTGAAGACCTTATGCATGGCAAGGAGATAGAGTCCCTGTGCCTTGCTTCCGATGATACCTACATGGTAACTCTGGTTATAGGCATTGACCAACTGCTCGGGCGAAAACGCTTTGAGACGAGCGTAATTCTCCTTTAGACTGGCATGATCAGACCGGAGGACAATAAGTAACATTTCCATTTTTACAAATGATTTGTTGTTTACACATTCATTTGCAATCTCGAAAAATGGAGGGCGCTAAGCGTTTATTTTGGTTTGACCCACATCATTTTACCACCGTGGTGTGTCGCCACTCGGTTGGTGCTCACTTAAGAGCTCGAAATGCGACATAAAATTACAGCGAAATTTAGTTTTAACAAGGGGGTCAAGTGAAATAATCTAAGCCTGAATATGCGGGAAGTCTTCATCATGGTAGTTCAATATAATCAAGAGGGAGCTGGCGGTAGATGTGGAAACTAGTTCAAGATCACTGATTACGCTGAATTCTCTAATTTGATGGAGCGTTTACACATCCTCGTCTAATTCACACAACATCCACGCACCGGCTCCGTCGGAAATCAGGAGGGTCACTGGCGCACCAGGCGATGGTGCTTCACGCGTTCGCCCGCTTTTATTGGTTGAATGAAAGACAGTGATTGGCACATCTTCGCCCGTGCCATTTGCTTACCAGATACACAAACAGGACGCGGCCTACTTTCTCACGATGACGGCGGTGGAATGGGTAGAGGTGCTTTCGCGGCGGGAAGCGAAGCAATTGATCTGCGACAGCCTGAATCATTGCATTGAGCAAAAAGGCTTGGAAGTATTCGCCTATGTGATCATGTCGAATCACTTGCATCTGGTGGTGCGGGCCAGGCAGGGCAATTTGAGCGACATCGTACGTGATTTTAAGAAATACACCAGCAGTGCCCTGATCCGGATGCTACGTCAGCCCGGAGAAAGCCGGAGGGAGTGGCTGGTTCCGCTGCTTGAGAAAGGCGGGAATCGGCAGAAGAAAATGTCGCGGCATCAGCTTTGGCAGTACAACAACCACGCAGAGGAAGTCTTTTCCAGCCAGTTCGCGCGCATCAAGATCAACTACATCCACCAGAACCCCGTGAAAGCCGGCCTGGTCGACCGGGCCACTAATTACATCTTCAGCAGCGCCCGGGACTATGCAGGAATCCCCGGACCTGTAAAAGTGACCGTGCTGGACCGTCACCAGTTATAAGTCGATGTGCTGCAAATAAACGATGATTGGCTAATGTTAGCGCCTTCGCTCAGTTGTATTGTGCACTGGAGCACTAGCGCGCATTCCGCCCAAAGTGCACCGCCATGCCACTACCGTGGCTTGGCGGAATGTTAGCGCCTTCGCTCAGTTATAATTTGTACTGCAGCAGCATCGCGCATTCCGCCAAAAACGCACCGGCCTGCCAATAAAAAACGAAGCCCTGCGGCTGCCGTGCATAGGGCGGAATGCGCGCTGGAACTGAAACTACTTTAATCGGCGCTTCGTGCGGCGCTTAACATTCCGCCAAGCCAAGGTAGTGGGGACATTCAGCAAAAACAATCGCGAAATCCCGCTTTTATTGGTTGAATGAAAGAAGGCGATTGGCACATCTTCGCCCGTGCCATTTGCCTATCAGATCCACAAACAGGACGCGGTCTATTTTCTTACGATGACGGCTGTGGAATGGGTGGAAGTGCTATCGCGGCGGGAAGCGAAGCAGTTGATCTGCGACAGCCTGAATCATTGCATTGAGCAAAAAGGCTTGGAAGTATTCGCCTATGTGATCATGTCGAATCACTTGCATCTGGTGGTGCGGGCCAGGCAGGGCAATTTGAGCGACATCGTACGTGATTTTAAGAAATACACCAGCAGTGCCCTGATCCGGATGCTACGTCAGCCCGGAGAAAGCCGGAGGGAGTGGCTGGTTCCGCTGCTTGAGAAAGGCGGGAATCGGCAGAAGAAAATGTCGCGGCATCAGCTTTGGCAGTACAACAACCACGCAGAGGAAGTCTTTTCCAGCCAGTTCGCGCGCATCAAGATCAACTACATCCACCAGAACCCCGTGAAAGCCGGCCTGGTCGACCGGGCCACTAATTACATCTTCAGCAGCGCCCGGGACTATGCCGGAATTCCCGGACCTGTAAAAGTGACCGTGCTGGATCTGCACCTGATGTAAGTCGATAATCTGTGTATAAAGAATGATTGGCGGAATGTTAAGCGCCTTCGCTCAGTTGTAAATCGCATTACAGCCACAACGCGCATTCCGCCTAAAACGCACCGACTAACCACTACCGTGGCTTGGCGGAATGTTAGCGCCTTCGCTCAGTTGTATTTTGCACTGCATCCACAGCGCGCATCCCAAAACGCACCGACTAACCACTACCGTGGCTTGGCGGAATGTTAGCGCCTTCGCTCAGTTGTAAATAGTAGTGCAACAGCAGCGCGCATTTCGCCTAAACGCACCGCCATACCACTACCGTGGCTTGGCGGAATGTTAGCGCCTTCGCTATGCTGAAAACTGCAGTGCAACAACAGCGCGCATTCCGCCCAAAACGCACCGGCCTTTCAAAAAAATGAAGCCCTGCGGCTGTAGTGCATAAGGCGGAATGCGCGCTGAAACAAAAAGTACTTTACTCAACGCCTTGTTCGGCGCTTAACATTCCGCCCAGCACCGGATGCGCGCTGGGACGGATATACTTTACTCAGCGATCCGTGCGGCGCTTAACATTCCGCCCATCAACGGTAGTGGGAACATTCCGCCAAGCGGGGTCCTGTGCGGCGCTTAACATTCCGCCCATCAACGGTAGTGGGAACAATTCGCCTTGCGGGTGTGCCAATTACAATCTTGGGCAACTTCGAATTGAGCGTTTAAACCCGCTTTTTCCCCTAACCGCTCTTGCGGTTCGGCTTCGGGTCCTCTTACAGATGAGCGTTCAGCTCACCTTCCATAGCTTCTTCTAAGAACTCCTTGAACCACGGGGTAAAGACGCCGTCCATACCCAACATACTGCCATCTTTCTTCAGGCGTTCCACAGCCTCCTTCTTGAGAGCCTCAGAATCCAACCTCTTGTTTTCATTGGTGTAGTTTAAAGTTAGCACTTCCTTTAAACTGACACACTTTTTGTAACACTCTCCCAATGCTTTGGAAATTCCTTTATATAAGTTGGTTGACTTTTCCTAAAGCTCAATCATAGATAAACGTAGGACTGGGGCGGAATGACATTAAAATCTTCTCTAATGCACAACGGTTTCTTGTATTTCTTTGTCTTCTTTATTTTTATCGCGTGAGCAATTTCACGATCTGCGAAGTACTGATAAAAGAAGTCTTCGGATATTCCTGAATATTTTTTTGTCTTCTTCCACAGTTCGTCTGGGTCAAAACTAAATATGTCGTCTATTTCAAACTCACCAATAACCTGTTGGACGGGTGATGAAGCATAGACAACGACTGTGGTAATATCCGGGTTTTTGAATATGACTTTACGAAATTCGAATTTCTTTGTGCCGTCAAATATTTTGAAAGCATACTCTGGCTTAATCGACAATAAAACTCTCATCACTTTTTGTTGCTTTTAAAATGTTATTAAATTGTTCTTTTGTGATTTGTTTAAAACCTCTTGGTGCGTCATTTACGCCACTTAAAACCTGCAAATCAATTAACTCTTTCATATTTATTCTGTGTGGGAAAGAGTATATGTACAAGAACCTTAGCACAAAAGGTCTTGTCTGCGAATAACGCCACATTGCACGCAGTTGGTCTTCGGGAAAAACACTACTTTTCCTGCAGTACAAAACGAAATCATCTTCATCTTTAAAATCGTATTTCGCTTCTTGTACAACACCAATTGTAGAAACAACACTTTTGTAATACCCCCCAGTCCTATAAAAAACTAAAAGGTCCCCTTCTTTTGGGTGCGGTGTCATTGCTCGTGATACATAAACTTTGTTTATCCCGTTTCGATGTGGGAAATCCTCAATAAATTCTTCGGGCGATTCAGTATTTAAAATGGAATCTGGTAACAACTCGGTGTGATAATCAGGATAAATTGGGACAATGAAAGTACCTTTGTTCCTCGATATAAATGGGTAACATTGTTTTAACTGGTTTTCCTCGGTCTTTTTACTAAAGTCTCGAACGTAAACCAATTCGCTTCCTTTTTTACCCCATAGGACGAATCCCCATTGTTCAAGCAAGTCGATCAACCTTTTTTGTTCGTCTCTTTTGTCAAAAATCGTCACATAAATTTCATCGACTTTATTTTTTAGAGCATTGTCAAAAATGATTTTCATGAAGCGCTCCCCTAGTCGGAAACCGTTGTTGATAACCTTAAACGTCCCCACTTTTAGTCGCTTTTTAGATGAAAAGGCTGGGGCTATGTCCATGTAATTTTCATTTTTGTCTTCGACTTTCAAATACAGAAATGACAAAAGCAAACCATTATTTGAATTAACCGTGATGTAAGCTTCTTCGTCATATTTTTTGATGAACCACTTGTCAAAGCCAGCGTAGTCCTCTTTCAAACTCGTAAAAAAATCATCGTTGATATTTATTCTGCCGAATTTTAATTTCTGGACATTAAGAACTTTGTAATTAA
>ERZ724521.650-NODE-650-length-15753-cov-5.082303_pt1 | contig 15753 bp, 15 predicted proteins | sample MGYA00376054_ERZ724521 | MGnify/ENA primary metagenome ERZ724521 (study PRJEB28724, sample SAMN07190883) | activated sludge metagenome | isolation source: activated sludge of sewage treatment plant in Hong Hong | place: Hong Kong | collected 2016-03-17 ... | reverse complement strand
CTGAATCAAGCAGGAGTGTTATGGCCGGGTAAATTTTGGCAATCCGACGTAAGCGGCAATCTATCCCTGCTTTTCTTTGGAAACCCTTTTGCCTGTTTTTGAAAGGACGAGGCTTATGTTGAGCATCCTGTTATATCGTTCAATATCTCTGGAAATATTGACCAATCCATAGCCGTAGCGAACATCCAGCGTGAGCACAGACCGCTTGAGATTGAAATTATAACCTGCCCCTGCCTGTACCCCGGCATCCCAACGCCTGAAGGCATTTGCGGCATTGCCAAATGAAATCTTTGTCGAAGTCGCCGGTGTTATTTCCGAGCCTTCCGTTTTCATCCGGCCGCCCAGGGCGTAAGCAGTATACGGACCAGCATTCAGATACAGTTTATTGAAGTGGAAGCGGGCCAGTACCGGCATCTCTATGCTGTAAATCCGCAAGGTTAATTTATTGGTTGTCAGTGGGTTGATCTCCTTTAAAACGCCGCCTTTTATGGCAAAATACAGTTCCGGGACTAACGAAAACATCGGCGATATGCCTGCCTGGTAAGCAAAGCCTATTTGCAAACCTGTGAATTTCTTCTTGTACGATTGCAGATCGTGATTAGACTTTCCGTAATTGAAATTTGTGGTCAGCGAATTGATGGAAATGCCGAACCGGCTTGTTTGTGAAAATGAGGTGAGCGAGAGGGACAGAAAGAGAATTACGGTCGCCAGTGGTTTCGTTATTGTTTTGAGCACTTGTTTCATATTTTACTGTTTTTTTGATTGCGAAAAGATGTCGTTCGTTTTTCCAACTATGGCAATAGTTGTCCAGCCCTCACACAGTGAAGGTTCTTGTATTGTTTTCAGCAGTCTAAAATCTGCGAATGGAAAATCTTAATTAAAGCGCCGGCGCTTTTAAATTAATAGTACAAAAGTAATTCGTGTTACTGCTTGCAGAATAGGACGATTGTCTGGTTGTATAGCACTTATGGCTACCCGGCATAATACTTTTTTAGGTAGCCTGCGTTTTTTGGTCATGTGCCGGCATTTTCCCAGGTAATGGCCACCTTGCCTTTGGTATGCATGGCTTCAATGTAACTTATCGCTTCCGGAATTTGCCGATAGGAATAGGTCTTTTCTATATGAACCTTAACCTTTCCTGCCTGAATCAATGATGCCAATGTCTCCAGGTCCTTTGTGTTGGCAGCGGCTGTAAACTGGGCTATGGGGAATTTGCCGAAGGCTCTCTTCAGGAGCAAAGAAATCATGTGGCCCATCGTTGTGAACCCGACCATGACACCCCGTTTCCCCATACGTTTGTAGTCATCATATAAAAGATTGCCGTGCGTATCAACAACGAGGTCGTATTGGCCCTCGTGATGATGTATGTTTTCTGTATCGTATGCCATTACCTGATCCGCGCCCAACGACTTTACAAAGTCAACACTTTTACCGGAACAAACAGCAGTTACCCTGGCGCCATATGCTTTTGCAATTTGCACGGCAAAATGGCCAACGCCACCTGAAGCCCCGTTGATTAAGACTGTTTCTCCTTTCCGGAGTTGCCCGTGCGTAACAAGTGCCTGCAAGGCCGTTATTCCGGCAATGGGAACACAGGCCATTTCAGTAAAACCTGCACCCTGAGGCATGATACCGCAAGCACTCTCCGCTATACTCAGATACTCGGCAAAGGCGCCGCCTGCAAGCGTCTCTCCAATTACCCGGTCGCCCGCTTTAAAATGCGTTACATTTTTCCCGGTTTCTTCAACGATGCCGGAAAAATCAGATCCGGGTATTTTAAATTTCGGTTTGAACAGTCCGTATGTAAATCGCGCAAAAAAAGGTTTGCCGCGAAGGATATGCCAATCCGCGGGGTTTGCAGAATTTGCCAGGACTTTCACCAGGATATGGTCGTCTTTCAATACAGGCCTTTCTACCTCTTCCAGTTGAAGTACTTCCGGCCCTCCGTATCTTGTTTTTGTGAATGCTTTCATTTTGAAATGTTGTCGCTTTTTTATGGTTGAGATTCTGGTTTGCAAATCACTTCATACTCAAAGTGATGTCAGTCCATCAAAATACTTCTTCAATCAACGCTCTGTTTACCATCAACCCTGTCGTTGTGCCCGTTGAAACGGCATTTGCGACAGTTCGTATTCGGGAAGCATTGTCTCCGCAGGCATAAACACCATGAACCGTTGTTTTTTGTGCGGCATCAATCTGGATGTAACCTTCAGTTGTTAGTTCACAGCCAAGTGATTGGGGAATAGCAGAATGTTGCACAAACGGAAGGTGTGCATATAGCGCTGCTACGGGGGCCTTGCTCCCATCCCTGAAGCAGATATTTTGCAGATACCCGCGGTCGTGTTCCAGCCGGACTATCTCATCTTCCACAACAGGGATATTGTGTTCGGCGAGTTTTTCAGTTTGCTGATCAGATAATGTGGATTTCCCGTTTGTATACAGGGTCAGGTCATTCGTCCAGTTGGAGATAAGCGCGGAAAATGCATAGCCGGTATCGCCATTGGCCAATATGCCTGTTTTTTGATGGCGCACCTCGTAGCCATGACAATACGGACAGTGGAGTGCACTTATTCCCCAACAGTCTGAAAAGCCGGGTATATCCGGCATAACATCCCGTACGCCTGTAGCAAAAATCAATTTTCCTGCTGTAAATATTTCGCCGGTTTGCACCTGTACTGCAAACCCGGTTTCGGTTTTTTCCCCGGACACCACCAACGCATCAAGCAACCGGACAGATCCATACATCGCCACCTCTTGCCTGGCAAGGCGGGCGATCTCATTTGGTGTTTTTCCGTCGTTGGTTAAGAAATTGTGTGAATAGGGTGTGTTTTTGTTGCAGGGGTTCCCGTTATCAATGATCAGAACCTTTCTTAATGCCCTGCCCAAAGCCATGCCGGCTGCGAGGCCGGAATAACTCCCGCCGACGATTATCACGTCATATTGTTCGTATTGTTCCATTTTTAATATTTACATTTTTCGTTTTTATTTGACTGCCGGGATTTACTTCTTTCGCCCTGCGTCTTTGCCCGGGAACCTGTGTAAAAGAAAATCGAGGAACGGCAAGCCTGCAAACATCATCCAGGGCACCAGTGAAATGGTCAGGATAAACGTTCGCTGGTACAGCGGGAGTCCTGATAAGTGTTGACCAAATAGAAAAAGAAACGCGGTGATGGAAGGATAGATCACCATCCAGATTTTGAGCGATGCTAACAGTTTTGCTTTTGCCTTCATGTTTGTTGCCTGTTGTGAGCAGAAGCCATTCTTGGGGTGGCTTCTGATTAAATTTCGCTCACAAAGGTAGAACGGGCAAAAAGGAGCATGGCAGGACGGATTTAAACTTGAACAGGATTTATTTGAAATTCCGCCGGAATACATCGGGTGAATACCCTGTATGCTTTTTAAAGAACCTGATAAAGTAGGAAACATCTTCGTACCCCAGGTGGTCTGCGACATCTTTTATCTGGTTGGGAGTAGCCAACAAATACCTTTTGGCTTCGAGGATAATGTATTCATCGATAAGTGCTGAGGCGGTTTTGCCTACTGCCGTTTTCGTTATTTCATTCAACTGGTAGGAAGAAAGGCTCATTAAGTCCGTGTATTGCGACACTTGCTTCAGCGAGGTGAGATGCGATTCCAGGAGTTCAATAAATTCTTCGTATCGCTCCTGAATATAAGAACCGGCAGGTGTTGCAGGGTTTTCAGGGTTGGAACTTTGTCTCAGAAATTCAATGTAAAAGATATCCAGATTGGCCTTAATGACATCCTGATACCCTTCGTGTTTATTTGTTTGCTCCTCAAAAATGCTGGATAAAACAGCATCCAGTTTTTCAAACCTGCTTGCTTCCGGCAGACAATAGTTCTTGCTGCTTGCTTTTCGCAATCGCTGAACGGCCGCCTTATCTTTTGGATGGTAAAACCCGTTGTCAAACTCCATTAGGTAACCCGTAGCGCCCGCGTTCAACCGAAGCTGGTGTACCTGCCCCGGCCGCAACAGGAATACGGACCGGTCAACCACCTGATGCGGCGTAAAATCTATTTCGTGGACCCCCTCGCCGGTCCGTACGGCAAGCACAAAAAAGAAATTGTGCCGATGCAGGTCGTGCGACAACTCCTTGCCATTAAGGATAGCCTGAATCTTCCGGATACTGAACCGACCCGAATCCGGCTCTTTGGCAGAGGCAATATTTCTTACCGGAATTTTTTTCATGCTTCACATGCGCTTTTAAACCTGTTTGTTTCCCGCTCGCTCGCGCCGGGGCTGCGCCCCGCGTGAACAATCTCTTGGGCTTTGCCCAAATCGGCATGACGAAAATATTGAATAGTCCGGCAATGCTACCCATTCCATACCAACAAAAAAACGCAACAATCTGACATGCAGAAAGTTGCGTTTGTAAATTGTCGGGATGACAGGATTCGAACCTGCGACCACACGCCCCCCAGACGTGTACTCTACCGGACTGAGCTACATCCCGAATTCGGTGTGTGTGTGTGAAGGTGTGGGTGTGGGTGTGTGTGAAGGTGTGTGTGTTAATAAGTTATGTTTTACTGCGGTACATACCAAGCAACATTTTAGAAACCTGTTCGTACTGCGTGTAGAATTTCTGATACTGGGGTTCATCAATTTGGTCGAGGTCTTTAACTATTTGAAGCAGCGTGGTACATTCAAATATGGAACCTCGGGCAATCGTAAAGAAATGTTTTTTATCCGCGTCTGAAACCCGTCCGGTGCCTTCTGACAGATTGAGCACTGAACTGATCATACATCGCTTCCATTGATCTTTGAGGTATGGGTCCAGTTTCGGGTGCGCAAAAATGAATTTCAGCACATCCCGGTTGAGTTGCCTGGCTATCTGGTACACTTCCAATTTCTCAAAATCAAACATATTGTCATCGGTTATGCGCAGTACCCCACACCCACACCCACACCCACACACTCTCACACCCACACCCTCACACTCTCACACCCACACTCTCACACCCACACTCTCACTCTCACACCCTCACACTGAATTGTCGGACCAACGGGATTCGAACCTGTGACCTCCACGATGTCAACGTGGCGCTCTAACCAACTGAGCTATGGCCCGTAATGTCAAAATGCCCGGCTCCTTCGATTCGGGAGCGCAAAGGTACTGCGCCCGTGTTCAAAAAAACAATGCCCGGCGAAAAAATCCCGAAATGTCCTGAAAATGTAGTCTTGGAAAAAAGTAAGACCTTTTACTACCTTTGGCCCTGCCCCAATATATCATTTTCAAACTGCTGACTGCTTTAGACCGGATGAAAGAACAAATCCAACAACTTATCGCCAACGGCCAGACCAAAGAGGCCCTCAACCTGCTCACTCAGATCAGTGGCGATGCCCTCTTGCTACAGGCCCAATACAACAATGGCGAAAAACAGTTCAACCTCGGTCTGATCGAATTCAGCGAGTGGGGACGCATCCAGGCGCGTGTCAATTTCGCGGCACTTGAACTGGCGGCAAAGTCAAAGCCGGCCTCCGGCGCCGGTACCGGATCGGGTTCCAATACCACTTCGCAACCGCATTCAGCCACCTCTGCCACTACGTCAGACGCCAATAAACGCCCCATCGCTTTCATTTCCTACAACCACAACGACAAGGAAATGGCGCGCAAGGTGAACGAATTCCTGAAAAAAAACAACATCGACGTACTGCTCGATGAGGAAGATATGCAGGCAGGCACCTCCATCATGCAGTTTATTCAGGACTGTATCAAACAAGCCGATGCCGTTATTTCCATCGTTTCCTCGAAAAGCCTGCAATCGGGCTGGGTCGGGCAGGAAAGTGCCGCGTCGCTGTATGCCGTGTGGCTGGCCGATAAAAAGTTTATCCCGGTAAGCCTCGACACCGTGGCGTTCGACTCCAAATTCCAGATCACGGCCCTCAAGGGGATTCAGGCAAAGATCGCCGAAATGGACAATGATATTTCCGAGATCAGGCAACTCGGCAGCGACGCGCGCGACCTGGAAGACGATCGCAAGCGCCTGTTTGACCTGCAAAAGGAATTCAGCAGCATCATCCAGCGCCTGAAAAGCGTGCTCATGCTGGATATCAGCGGCGATAATTTCGACAGGAGTATGGCAAAGGTGCTGGAACGCATCAACCACGGGTAAGGGCGGGCGCTACGCCCCGCGCCCCAGTCTCCCCATTACGGTTTCCTTATGGCTTCGGCCGATCGGCAACGTCCGCTCGGCCACTTCCACTTCCGCAGCCGAGAACGACTCGATCTTGTCGATAGCGACGAGAAACGAACGGTGTATGCGCAGGAAGTTGTCGGAACGCATCAGCTCTTCCAACTCGCCGAGCTGGTAATGCGTGTTGTATGCCTTCTCTTTGGTGACGATGCTCACCGAATCTTTCAGGCTTTCAATAAACAGTATTTCATCGAGGTAGATCTTTACCGAACGTTTGTTGACCGTAAAAAAGTAATATGGCCGCACCGATTGGGCGGGCTTTGTGGCCGCCTGCAAATCGGGGAGGCGGTTTGGCTGCAGGAGTTTGTACACCGCCTTGGTAAACCGGCTGAATTCGATGGGCTTCAGCAGGTAATCGACTACACGCAGGTCAAATCCCTGTACCGCAAACTCATGGTAGGCCGAGGTGAGGATCACTTTCGGGGGGTTAACGAGTGTTTTTAAAAACTCCAGTCCGTTCAGTTTGGGCAGGTTGATGTCCAGAAAAATGACGTCTACGGGATAAGCCCGCACGACTTCCAATGCTTGGATGGCATCGTCGCAGGTGTGGACAAGACTCAGGAATGGCGTCTGGGAAATGTACTCACTGAGAATTTCAGTGGCCAGGGGTTCATCTTCCACAATGATACAGCGCAGCGGATTATTCATAGCTTGATTTTACTTTTAGAAACAAAGAAGCCGGAATGCGCTAATGGTTGCATCATCCCGGCTTCCGTTGTATTAAAACTGCCGAACGACAGAAATTTACGCCTGAACGACTATTTTAACACTCCCAACTGCATACCAACCTCGGTGAACGCCGCGACGGCTTTTTCAAGGTGTGCCTGTTCGTGCGCCGCAGAAAGTTGTACGCGGATGCGGGCCTTGCCCTGCGCCACCACGGGGTAGAAGAATCCGATCACATAAATACCCTTTTCCAGCAACCGGCGCGCAAACTCCTGCGCCAGCGGCGCCTCGTACAACATGATCGGCACGATGGGATGCTCGCCGGGAATGATATCGAATCCCGCAGCCGTCATGGCCTGCCTGAACCACCTGGTATTGGCCTCCAGTTTGTCGCGCAATGCCGTCGAACCGCTCAGCAAGTCCAGCACCTTGATGCTGGCGCCCACAATGGCCGGCGCGACGGTATTGGAAAACAAATAGGGCCGTGAGCGTTGCCGCAGCAGGTCTACAATCTCCTTTTTGGCGGCCGTAAATCCACCCGATGCGCCGCCAAGGGCCTTGCCCAGGGTGCCGGTCACGATATCGATGCGGTTCATCACATTGCGGTATTCGTGGGTGCCCCGGCCCGTTTTGCCGAGAAAACCCGTGGCATGGCACTCGTCGATGCCGACCATCGCGTCGTAGCGCTCGGCCAGGTCGCAAATCTTGTCCAGTTGCGCTATGGTGCCGTCCATCGAAAACGCACCGTCGGTGAAAATCAGTTTGCGCCGTGCGCCGGCCGCGGCGGCGTCCTTGAGGCAGTCCTCCAACGCGTTCATATCGTTATGCTTGTACCGGAAGCGTTTGGCTTTGCAAAGGCGGATTCCGTCGATAATCGACGCGTGGTTGAGTTCGTCACTGATAATGGCGTCTTCTTCACCCAGCAACGGCTCGAACAAGCCGCCGTTGGCGTCGAATGCCGCAGCGTACAGGATGGCGTCTTCCATGCCGAGAAATGCGGCAATGCGGCCTTCGAGATCTTTGTGAATATCCTGCGTACCGCAGATAAAGCGCACCGACGACAACCCGTAGCCGTGCGTTCGTATCGCATCGATGGCTGCTTCGATCACTGCGGGGTGACTGCTCAGTCCGAGATAATTGTTGGCGCAAAAGTTCAGCACCTCGTGCTGGGTGGTGGTATCGATCACCGGTCCCTGCGGTGTGGTGATGATGCGTTCCTCTTTGAAAAGTCCGGCATCACGGATGCCCTGTAATTCGCGCTCCAGCGCCGGTTCGACGTTTGTATACATATTGAAGTGGTTGGTTAGAATGGTTGCAGGGTTTCAAAGGAGCCTGGTTTCGGGTGACAAAGGTAGTGACTTGCCGGTGTTTTAGGGTGCCGTCTGCGGTGTGCGGTACACGCTACGCTTTCAGGTAAAACAACAATCCGCCGCCCAGCGCCAGCAGGAGCAGCAAGGGCAGCAGCCAGTCGCTGTAGTGCGGTTGAGGCGCAGGGGTTTCCGGGGTGGCCACTACCGTCAGGTCGAGGATGGAGGCGAGTCCGGTGGGCAATGTGCCCAGAATACTGTTGCTTTCGTCGCGCAGTATTTTGGTTATGCCCCGGGCATCGGGATTCTCTTGGCTCATGCGGGATTTCAGCAATCCGGCCATCATGGGGCCAACGCTGTCGAGCAAGGCATTGACGGTGGTCGTGCGGGTGCCGGAATAGGCCGCCAGGGCATGCACAACGGCGGGCAATTTGGCGCCGAATACGACGCCGGGCAGGGTAGGGGCCGACTGCCCTCCGTTGGCGCCGGTAATGCTGCGGTGCAATTGCGCCATAAACGCCGGGTCATCCGCCCTGTTCAGGATACCGGCGAGCAAGGCAGGCGCCATGCCTGCAAGGGCTTTCGAAATGCCTCCCTCTCTTTCGCTGAGCCGGGCAGCGTGTTGTGCCACGAATGCGGGGCTGATCTGCGCCCTGAAGGTATCGAGCAGGCTGTCCATATTCAGAAGGGTAGTCCGACAGCGAGGTTGGGGTTGAAGTCCCTGAGCTGGAGTTTGGATATCCGGTTGGGTATCCAGTAGCGCCCCTGATCGTCGGCGTAGGGGCTGCGCAGTTTGAGACCGGCGTCGAAGCGGATGACGAGATAACTGAAATCGCCGCGGATGCCGAAACCCGTGCCGAGGGCAATGTTTTTGTATGAATTCCAGCCCAGTTGCGAACCCGGACGCATGTCGTCTTTGCGGAGCGTCCAGATATTGCCGCCATCCACAAAAACGGCCCCCTTGAACCAGGAGAAGATATCGAAGCGCAACTCCGTATTGAATTCAAACCGGAAGTCGGCGGCCTGGAAAAACGGCTGCGAAGTGTTGGGGCGTATTTCATTGGTCAGGGTATCGCGCGGGACGTAACCGCCGGGCCCGATCTCCCGAATGCGCCAGGCGCGCAGACTGGTAGGACCACCCACAAAATACTGTTTTACATACGGGACCGTGCGCTCGTCGCCGAAGGGGACGGCGACGCCGGAACCTACCCGGATCACGCCGGTCAGCGATTTTCGGAAATCGCGGGTGTACACCCCGTCCATGTCAAGTCGAAAATACTGGGCAAAGTCGAGGTCGGACAACTTCCAGGTCTGCTTGCCGAAAAGGGACGACCAAAGGCGGTGCAGGGCCAGTTCTTCGAGGCCGGAGAGGTCGGTGTTGAGCCTGAAAAACCAGCGCTCGCCAAAGCGGTTATTGGTCCCGTTGTAGGAATAGTTAAAGGCGCGCAGGAAAAAGCCGGTGAAGAGTTGCTTGCCGAAACTGTTCTTCAAAAACTCGTTCTCTCCGAATATCGAATCGAACTGGGCGCGGATCTTTGGCCGCAACACATCGATACCCACGTGGTCGAACGAATACTGGTGTTCCGATACGCGCAGGTCGTAGCCGAAAGAGGCGTTGAAAAGATTATAAACATAGAAGTCAATGAGATCCAGGTGGTTATAACTCAGCACGAGTCGCGCCTGGCCGGCGTTTTTCAGTTTTCTATAAAACGAATTTTCCCGGCGCAAGGAGTCTTTGTGCAGGCGGTGCACGCTGCTCCACAGTCCGAGGTAGTCGAAGAAACGCGGGAAAATAAGCTGGTTCTGGAGTTTGAATTCCTGCGAAAAGATAAAGCGGTTTCGCGTGGCGACGTCGAACTCGACGTTGTACTGGGCATTGGTTTGCAGGTTCTCCGCACCCCGGAACAGGTTGCGGTTGCGGAAGGTCAGCGACGACGAGATACCCAGCAGGTTGCGGGCGAGGGCGCTCGAACTGGTGGAGGAGTTGAGGTCTACATCGGCGCCGAGCGATATGCGCTTGTTGGGCGTGACCAGCATCTCCACGTTGATCATTCCGGGGTTGATCGTATCCTGCTTGGGCTTGACGGAGACAAACCGGAAAATGCCCAGCGCGTTCAGGTTGCGGATCGTGTTGTCGAAGTCTTCCTGACGGTACAGGCTGTGCGGTTTGATGTTGATGGAATTGTACAGGTGTTCGGGTTTTACCCTGAACTGCGTGCTGGCGGAGCGGAAATTGATCCCGCCGATGACGGTGTCGTTCCGGATTGCCATGATATCAGGCCGCACATTGGAGAACACCTCGATGTTGCCGATGGTGTAGGTTTGGTGCACCGTGCTGTCGCTGGGAGTGAGCACCTCCACGGTGACATTGGTCCGGGTATCTGTGCTGTCGCCTGCGAAGGTCACAAAACTGGGGGTGAAGTAGGCATAGCCGCGGTTTTTCAACTCGCTGGTGACCCGGAGTTTTTCCGCATCGAAGGTATGGCCATCGAGCGGGTCGCCGCGTTTCAGGAACGACCGGCCCGCTGTGGCGGTGAGAATTTTCAGGACGGCACTGTCCTGGCTTTCAAAACGCACGGTATCGATAGTGAAAAGAGGGCCGAGCGCAATGATGTATTTTACCTGCACCCGTTTGCCCGTCATCACCGAATCGAAACGCACATTGAAATAGGGATCGGAACCCGACAGATAGTTTTTGCCCTTGCCTTTGACCTCATAATCGCATTGGGCCAGCAGGTACCCGCGTTGCCGCATCTGGTTCTCAAAATTCTGCGCCGTGATCTGGGTGAGGCGGCGGTCGAAAATAGTCGGCTCTTCGGCGATCTTGTTGATGACCCACTTTGCAAGTTTTGACTTCTTGTCGCGAAAGGTGTAATAGAACCAGAGCCGGCTGGGCTGGCGAAACAACACCAGGGGCATTCGGTTGGGCTGCTGTTTGTACAACGCGTTGAGTTCGTACATCAGTGGCGCACGCACCGAATACTTGAGCCTTTTCTCCGATTTTATCTGGATAGAATTTTTCACCAGCAGGCGTTCGCCTTTGGCATGGTCCAGATGCTTCGTAACATTGCAGGCCCCAAGCAGCATCGCCGCGGCAAGGATAAAAAACAGAATCCTGGCCCGGCACACACACAACAGGCGGCCGTCGGACGCGTCTCCGGCTGCTTCCACGTCGTTTCTCTTATCGCCTGGTTGTATATAATTCATTGAAATTGAGTATAAAACATTGACGGCAGCAAAAAACAAATAAGGTGTTATCGCACAATCAAATCAAATGGCTTACCGCCCTGCGGGTAAAAAAGTACCGGCAAAAGTATCGAAAATTCACGCTGGAGGGCGAGAAAATGGTGACCGAACTGCTCACCCAAAAGCGCATTCCCGTTTCCGCCATTTATGGTCTTGAACGCTGGGCCGGACAAAACGCCGCGTTGCTGCAACCCTTTTTGCAAATATTTAACCCGGTCGAGGAGGCCGATCTGAAAAAAATATCCACCCTGACCACCCCGGCGCCCGTTATGGCCGTCGCCGAAATGCCCGACGGGCACCTTTCTCCGGGACTTACGGCAGATAACTATTGTTTTTATCTAGATGGTATACAGGATCCCGGCAATCTGGGCACCATACTCCGTATCGCCGACTGGTTCGGCCTGCCTGCCGTCATCTGTTCGCCCGACAGCGCGGATGCCTTCAGCCCGAAAGCCGTGCAGGCAAGCATGGGCGCGATATTCCGGGTGCAGACCGCCGAAATACCTTTGGAGGAATGGCTGTGTCAGACACCGGGAACACCCGTCGCCGGAGCGGTACTCGACGGCGACAATCTTTTTGAGACCGAATTGCCGGAGCGGGGACTGATCGTTGTGGGTAATGAAGGCAGGGGAATAAGCGCGGAGGCGGAAGGCCTGCTTACCCACCGACTGACCATCCCCCGCGACCCCTCGGGCGGTGCGGAGTCGCTGAACGCGGCCGTATCGGCGGGTATCCTGGCAGCTACATTCCGGGGAATGCACCGCCCCGCGGGGTAACCGGGGTACCGTATGGTACCGTATGGTACCGTATGGTACCGTGTGGTACCGTGTGGTACCGCCGGCTTCAGCCGGCGAAAATTCTTGTAGTGTAGTGTATGGCGTCTTTACTGGTTCATTAGTTACTTTGTCATCATCTGAATCTGTATAAGTTGCTAATAACCAACAATATAATATTTCAACCCGTTATTCGCACACGAAACATCTTCTGACCCGGCATGAATGAATCCCTGTTACACCGGGAACTCCTTGCCCAAATTGCCCTCGGAAGCGAGCCGGCCCTTAAACAACTGTACGATCTGTTCAAGAGCCGGGTGTACAACACCGCCCTCAGTTACCTGCAAAATCCGGCAGAGGCAGAGGAGGTAACACAGGACGTGTTCGTAAACATCTACCGGTCTGCCGTCCGTTTTGAGGGCAAGTCGTCGGTCAATACATGGGTTTACCGCATCGCCGTCAACCTTTCCCTAGATCGGCTGAACTATCGCAATCGCCGCAAGCGCTTCGGGTTTCTGGTTGGTCTGCCGGACGATGCGGAACAGCCGCCGCACTTCGATCACCCGGGTGTTTTGCTGGAGCAAAAGGAAAACGCCCGCATCCTGTTTCAGGCCATCCAGTCGCTGCCGGGGCAGCAAAAAACCGCGTTTATCCTGAGTTTTGTGGAAGACCTGCCACGCCAGGAGGTTGCCGATGTGATGGAACTGTCGCTCAAGGCAGTAGAGTCGCTGCTGCAACGCGCCAAAGCCAATTTGCGCAAGCAACTCGATAATTTTTTTCCCGGCCGAAGGATTTAAACGGGAACAACGTCTAAACACTTAACAATGCATCCTATGGAAAAAGAAGCATGGAAAGACCGCATCCTCGGCAGCCTCGAAGGCGCCAAACGGGCTGAACCCGACCCGAGCTTGTACGATGGTATTCGCGCCAGACTCAACGCGACCGGCCCTGTTGCACAGATGCACGTCGTGCGGCGTCCTTACCTGGCGCTGGCTGCCGCCTTTCTGGTCTTGCTGCTCACAGCCAATATCTGGGCCCTGACACAGCGGTATCCGGAGAAATCCGCAGCACCCAACACATCGATCTACCAACTGTATGCTGCCAATTTTGACCTGTACTAGCGCATAGCACGCCCGAACAACCTGAAAGAATACAAAACACCCTGCCCCAACCGCCGTATCACCATGAAAAAAGAAACCCTCCTCACCACAGCCGTCGTCGCCCTGCTCCTGCTGAATTTCGGCACCCTGGGATTTTTGTTTTTCCGCCGCCCGCCGCACCCGCCCGGTGTGGAACAGCCGGGCCGGCGCATCGTGCAGCAACTGCAACTCGACGCCGCGCAGCAGCAACAATTTGAAAAACTGAAATCGGCGCACCACGAGCAGATGCTGACTGCCGACCGCGCCTACCGCGATGCGCTGGGACAATATTTTGCCCTGCTGAAAAACGATACTGTCGACACAGCCCGGCGCGATTCCCTGCAGACTGTCCTGACCCGTATCCAGCAGGAGCGGGCATCGGTCACTTTCCAGCATTTCGCCGACCTGAAAGCGCTCTGTACCCCGGAGCAACGCACCCGTTTCGACGCCCTGTTGCCCGACCTGATGCAGGTCATTCTGCCGCCGCGCAGAGACAACAGGCCACCAGGTCCAAACTGACCATGACAAGCCATCCCGTACGACAAGGCTTGTTTGCCGCCGTGCTGTTGATAGCAGTTTGCGGGTTCTCTGTACGTCCCGCCACGGGAATGCTGCGCATTTGACCGGTAGTCAAGGCCCCTTCCGCCTGACCTTCACCTGTATCGCCCGCTCCACCGGCTCTTCGGATACCAGGATCAGATAGCCGCCACCGCCTGCGCCGCTGAGTTTCCAGCCCAGGGCGTGATCGCGGTACTGGTCGATCATATCGAATATGGCTTCACCGGCCATGTTTGGAAACATCGCGACCTGGGCTTCGAACGACCGCCTGAAGCTGGCGCCGAAAGCGTGGACGTCTTGCGCCAGCAGGGCATTCCAGCAATCGTTGGCGGCATCGGCGAGCGCTTTGGCCCCTTCTGCCGTGATATGGGTATCGGAGAGGACATTATAGCCTTGTACCCGAGGCCCAAGGGTAACGAGGTAAAGGTGTTGCTCCAGCCACTCCAGCACATGCTCATCGTGTACGCTTTCGATGGCTTCAGGCCAGTAATTGCCCTGGTAATGCAGTTTGTTCAATCCCGGGAATACAATACCAATGGCATCCTGTGAGCCTGAAACCTCGCTGGTGCCGGGCGGGTTTTCAAAAGCAAACAGGGTCTGCGCCAGTTGTTCGCGGTTGCCGGAAGGCAGGGCGGTTTTCCACAATTCGATGGCCTTTTCGCGGGTGCTCGTGGCCATTCCGCTGCGGTCGTTGAAATCGAAGTTGGGCTCAATGCTGACTATAAGCACCGGTCCGGGATGGTGGCACGACACCCAGGGCTGGTCGAGCCAGCCGCCGGCCAGGTCGATGCGGTAGGGAATGGTACACTCGATCCGCAGCGAAGTGGTGCTGCGCTGCGGCAGGTTTTGCGGCGGAATGCGGTGCGATACAACGTATTCAATGCCCCGTTCCTTGCATAATGCCTCCTTTGCCGGTGTATGTCCGTCTTCATTTACAAAAAATATATCCGGACCGACGTCCTCCAGTTCGCATGTAAAATCGAGTATGCCCATGCCGCGGTTTACCCTGACACGGTGTACACACGACAAGGCTTCAAGCATGAACCGGCGCTCTTCCTGGGGATTGACGGGGTAACGCCCCTTGAGTTGGTGGACGTTTTCGTCGGAGCCGATGCATACATACAGATCGCCCAACCGGGCGGCTTCCTGCAGGAATGCTACGTGTCCGCTGTGCAGCAGATCGAAACATCCGCTGACCATTACTTTTTTAGCCATGCGTAGCGAGTGGAGGGTTGCGAGTGATGAGTGCCAAAGGGATGCTATTTTTGCCGGGCAAGTTTAATACATGCATACGGTCTTGCACGGCTTTCTTTTGCAAATAAGTCTGCCGGCGATAGCCATAAAACAGTCTCATGCAACCCAACCCTTTCCTGCGTTCCCTGCCGGCCGTAACAGTAATCGCACTTGCTGTGCTTGCCATGGTGCTCTCTTTCAACGGCTTATACGGCCAGGATGCGCATGAGTACCTGCGTTTAAGCAGGGCCTGCTTCGATCTGTTGCAAGGGCTGCCATATGCCCATGCGGGTCGGGGCGACGCCGAATTTGCCATCGGATATCCACTGGCCGGGGCGCTATTGCAAGCCGCCGGGCTGAACGCGGTCGCGGCCTTGCAGATCGTATCGGCCTTGTCGGCGGGCGTGGCGCTGTATTTTTTCAACCGCTGCCTGCTGGTACTCTCTCCCGGCGCGCGGATGGAAAGCCGCCTCGTATTTGCAGGTGTCGGCCTGGCATTAGCGCCCTGTTTTCTGCGCGCCGGACTGACCGTCAGGTCTGATGCCCTGGAACTTGCAATGACGATGGCATCGCTGGCACACGGGCTGCGGGTACTGGAGACAGGCAAAAACAGGACAG
>ERZ724521.648-NODE-648-length-15787-cov-5.961988_pt1 | contig 15787 bp, 7 predicted proteins | sample MGYA00376054_ERZ724521 | MGnify/ENA primary metagenome ERZ724521 (study PRJEB28724, sample SAMN07190883) | activated sludge metagenome | isolation source: activated sludge of sewage treatment plant in Hong Hong | place: Hong Kong | collected 2016-03-17 ... | reverse complement strand
CGCGCTGTTTTCAGCCAACACAGTTTTAATCATGCTCAAAGACATTTCCATACCCACCATCATTAACCAAAATCTGTTCGGCTTAAGCACCTCTGCTACAGTAGCCATCAATGAAAAATCGCGGCAACTCGAGCGCCTCGGTAAAAAAGTATACAAATTAGGCTTTGGGCAGTCGCCGTTCCCGGTACCTGACCTGGTGGTAGAGGCACTGAAAGCGCATGCCCACGAGAAAGACTACCTCCCCGTCAGGGGCCTGCCCGCCCTCCGGGAAGCCATATCGCAATTCACCAACCATCGCAAAGGCACCTTTTCCACGGCCGATGACGTATTGGTTGGCCCCGGCTCCAAGGAACTGATGTTTTTATTGCAGCTCTCCTACTATGGCGAGATCGTGATACCTGCACCCAGTTGGGTATCCTATGCGCCGCAGGCACAGATTATCGGACGTACCGTAACGCGCTATGAAACCCGAATCGCGAACGGGCTATTGCTGATGCCCGATGAACTCGAGCAGATATGTGCCGTCGACCCGGAGCGCCCGCGATTGGTTATCCTGAACTACCCTTCCAACCCCACCGGTACGACGTACGACGAGACGACGATCAAACAATTGGCCGATGTAGCCCGTAAATACCGGGTCATTGTATTGTCGGACGAGATATACAGCGAACTGGACCACAGGGGCGAGCATATTTCCATTGGCCGTTTTTACCCGGAAGGGACGATCATCAGCGGCGGATTGAGCAAATGGTGCGGCGCAGGTGGCTGGCGACTCGGTTTTTTTGTGTTTCCCAAGAGCCTGAAGCGCCTGCAAGACGCGATGATCATTTGTGCGAGCGAGACCTTCACTTCCACCAGCGCCCCGATTCAATACGCCGCAGTAGAGGCATTTCTGGAAAACCCGGCAATAGACGACTATTTGAACCAGGCCCGGAGCATTTTACAGGCCGTTGGAAGCTATACATACGACCGGCTTGGCGAAGTCGGGGTGACCATGCCAACGCCTCAGGGTGGCTTTTATCTTTTTCCGAATTTCAGCACATACCGCAGCGCACTTGAACGGCGGAACATCTTTACCGACCGGGAGCTTTGCGACGCGCTGCTGGAAGAAGCGGGGGTAGCGTTACTGCCCGGCTCCGAGTTTGGCTGTCGCCCGGGACTGTACAGTGCCCGGCTTTCCTATGTCGATTTCGACGGTGAAGCAGTGCTGCAAGCCCTGCAAACACTGGCGGCGGGGCAGGTGCCTGATTCGGGTTTTGTGGAAAAATACTGCCCGGGCATCACAGGAGGCGTGAATGCTATCCGGTCGTGGCTTGCATCAATCCGGGAATAATTTTTTTTTGCGGGCAGCGAAAATTCATGATATGGCATCTGGAAACAGTGTACCTTCGGAAAATATCCGCAAAAACCAACCCTTTATTGACAATCATAATCCCTCCTGTTGAGCGAAACAGAAATCATACGGGGTTGTTTGCGCGGATCAGCGCAGTGTCAGCGTGTCTTGTACGAGCGTTTTGCAGGCAAGATGTACGTGGTTTGCCTGCGTTATGCGCGTACCCAGGCAGATGCGGCCGATATTCTCCAGGAAGGTTTTTTGAAAGTCTTTTCCAAGTTGGACCAGTTTCAGTTTCAGGGCTCTTTCGAGGGCTGGATCAGACGCATTATGGTCAATACCGCGCTGCGAACCTATCAAAAGCAACGTTTTGACCATGAATATTCGGGTTTTGAACAACTGCCCGATGCGCCTGTCGATCCCGATGCCATATCGGTGTTGTCGGAAGCGGAACTGCTCGGTTTGGTTGGCCAGTTGCCCGAAGGGTACCGGATCGTATTCAACCTGGTGGCTATTGAGGGCTATTCGCATGCAGAGGTGGCAGGTATTTTGAACATACAGGAAAGCACATCGCGCTCGCAATTGACAAAAGCCAGGCGCTGGCTGTGCGAGCAGGTGGATAAACTACATAAAATAAACGCCTGAAAACCGGCACGACGCATACAATGGAACAGGATTCGAACCTTTTCGACAAGCAGTTTAACCGACGTCTGTACGACGCAGAGGCGGCGCCTCCATCGTTTGTGTGGACCAATATTGAACGCGAACTGCGCAAACGCCGACGCCGGCGCTTTGCCTTTTGGCTGTTTGCTGCCGGTGCTGCCGGTGTTGTTTTATGGGGTTATCTTGTCGGATGGGGAGCAAAACAACCGCATAACCCGGCAACAGGGGTACAGAACACAACAGCGGAAACACGCGCCGACGTCCATTCCGGAATGGCTGGTCAGGATGCTACTGTCGCGCCATTGCCCGGCAATACAAGTGGCGTAATTGAAACAGCAGAAAATGGATCGGCCGCCGCAACATCCCGCGTTGTAACCCCGAAGTCTGCCCCTTCGTCTGATGAAAGGTCGTATGCCCGTGCCGGCCAACTCCGGTCGGCTGCTATAACGGATATTGAACAGGATATTGAAACTGCGGATTGGGTCGGTAATGCAGGCGATATGACTACTGTCGACCTGCTGGTTTCGTCCTTTCCACTTGCGGGCTACCTGTCTGGTCCGACCAGCGCGGAAATCGCAGCGCAAAAGGCCCTTGAATCGGCAGCCGTAGCACAAACTCCAGGAAAAATACCGTTTATCCGGAAAAGAAAAGACTCCCACAATTGCTATGATTTCAGTCAAAACCCCAATGTCTGGCTGATCGATGCCTATGCCGGTCCCTCCTTTTCCAAAAAACAACTGGACGCCAGGGCGCCCGCATTCGAATCGTATCGCCAGCAACGCAGCAATACCGAAAGCAGGGATTTTTCATTCAATGCAGGCATTCGCGGGTCGCTGTTGTTCGGGCGCCATTTCCTCATCCGTACGGGACTGCATTACGAGCAGATGACGGAAGTCTTTGAATACGTCGACCCGAATTACATCAAATACCTGGTTGAGATCACTCAAACGATTATCGATAACAAGCCTGTAACGATCATCGATACCATCGGTGTGGATTACGGGGAAAATTATGTCAAGACATTTAACCGCTATGGCTTGCTGGATATTCCCGTGGAAGCAGGTGTCGAGTTGCGAAAGGGCCGGTTCGGGCTTAGCCTTAACGGCGGTTTGTCGCTGAATATCCTTTTCTGGAAACGCGGCACCATACTTACGGCTGCGGGTCAGCCGGCGCCGTTTACACCCGGCGAAAAAAATGCAACAGAGGTATTCCGGCCGCGTACCGGTCTGAGTGTGGGTGGCAGTGCGCAGCTGTTCTTCCACCTTCAGCCTCGGTTGCGTGTATTTGCGGAACCCTATTTCCGGCAAGTGCTGAAACCGCTCACGCTGGATAACCAACCCGTTGAACAACACTACCGCGTGGGCGGGGTCAAAATCGGCCTGACCAAGATATTGGACTAACTGTTAAATTTTATCTTGAAAAGCAGCGCAAAGCGCGGTAAAATGTATCTCTTTCGTCGAAAAACACCCCGGAACGCCTTTAAATCCCACGCTGACCAACACCTGCACGCAGGTCACAACATTAATTAGCCATGTGTACTACTCGACCCAGACATATTTTTATATACACGTTACTAAGCACCATGACCCTGGCTGGTCTGTGGGGTTGCAGAAAAGATGTAGTATCTTTTGAGCCTGCTCCGTCGACCTTGGAGGAAATTCAAAACCTGCTGGGACAAGTACCTTCCGCTTCAGCACAAACGACCTTTGTGCTGAGCGGTTTTGTGCCGGATACGGTACTCACTACACCCGGTGGCGTGCGGGTTTTTCTTACGGATACCGAACAGCTATTCGAAGACGCAGAGGACAATCTGGTGCCCTGCAGCACCTGCCAGGCACTCCGCATCGAAGTAACGGAAGTATTGAAAAAGGGCGACATGATTGCTTACGGCATTCCAACCACCACTACCGAAAATGAATTGCTTGAAAGCGGCGGAATCGTGAAGGTTGTCGTTACCTGTGACGGCAAGCCACTGCGCCTTTTACCCGATCGCAATTTGAAGATACAAATACCTGCGACCGATCCTGCCGATGATATGCACATTTACAGCGCCAAAATGCAGCACGATACCTTCGCGGGATGGATGGATACTGGACTGCCCGTATTCCAGGCCGAATGGCCGAACCCGAACGGGGGAGACAAAATAACAGGTTATGAGTTGTTTGGCCCGGCGTTAGGCTGGCTCAACTATGCAAGACCTGTTAATGAACAAAGTACTTCCTTCTGTGTTGATTTGCCTGCGGGGTTCAATCCGGAAAATACAACGGCCTACCTGGTTTTCAAGAACATGCGTTCGGTGGCGGCAATGGAAATTGACCTTGCAAACCAGACCTTCTGTTACAAAAATGCCCCCCACGGATTCCAGGTGAAGATTGTTACGGTAAGTAAACTGGGAAATGGTCAATACTGGCTTGGCAACCTGGAAACAGAGATCGGTACCAATGCAACCCTTAACCTCAGCCCGCTTGAAGTGGACGAGTCGCAAATGCTCAACTTTTTAAAAAGTCTGTAGCAGGAGCAGGGCAGGCATACCAACAAGAATACCCGTGTTTAGTAATTTCGTATTAAGCCGAGCCGGGAAAGTCCGGTCTCGGCTTTTTTTATTATTTCATTCGCCGCAGCTGGTTTTTCCCATTTTTTTAAACAATTTTGCCCAGAATATTATCTGCTCTGTATAGAGCACTTTAGGGAAGAAAACACGTTCAGGCATGGAGACCTTGACTACCAACGGCATAACAGTAAGTGTGGAAACGCAGTATCTGCCTTCACATTCAAATCCCCGCGAGTTGAAATTTATTTTCGGTTATCATATCGCGATTGAAAATGGTAGTCCCTTCGTGGTGCAGTTGCTGCGTCGCCATTGGGTTATCCAACATGCCGACGGGCGCATCCGGGAGGTAGAGGGAGAAGGGGTTATCGGCGAACAGCCGGTGCTCAATCCCGGCGAAAGGCATGAATATTCCTCTTTCTGCGACCTGGATACCGAAATAGGCAAGATGCACGGTACCTACCTGATGACCCGGCGCGACGACGGCTCCCTGTTCGAGGTGGCTATCCCCGAGTTCAGGATGACAGCGCCGTTCAGGATGAATTAGCAGGCGTCATCTTTCCTCCCGGCACTTACCTTCTGTGGCTCCCATCCCGCTGCCCTAAGCGTATCAAAGACTTGGGATTCCGGCCTTTTGTACAATCAGGACAATTGCAATAAATGCCCCAATCTCTTGGCAGCATTCTTTTTGGCAGATGTATCTTCATGGCTAAATGTTTTGATCTAATCATTATCCATGAACACAACTTTCTGCAACATGAAAAACCGATTCCTGCCGCTCGTATTCCTTTTGGTATTTGCCTGTCATTACGAAGCCATCCATGCCCAGAACCAGGGTGCCGAAATCATTGGGCCGGATATCCTGTGTGTCGGCGAATGTGATACCTTCTCGCTGTTGATCGATGGCGTACCGCCTTCACCACAAGGTCAATATATATGGAATGTATCCAACAATGGTGTGCCTGGACCGAGTTTCACTACCGTCAACAACGATTTGTTTTATTGTGCCCCCACAACCGGACCGGGTACAACTATTATAACTGTAATGTATTTCGGCCCTAACGGAACCTCGATTACAGCAGAGCATGTGGTAACTATCATAAGCTTTCAACCACTGAAAATTATTTCCAGTAACGCCGCACCATGCAATGCAGATTCGACAAGCAACCCCGATAATGTCTGTGAAAAGGTGTGCCCCAATACCACCATAACCTATTCAGTAACGATTAGCGGAAACCCGGGCGGTACAATGAGCCCGGTAACCTGGCAAGTGACGGGCGCCAGTTCGTTCACGGTCAATCCGCCTTTTTTCAACTCGGTAACCGTCAACTGGGGCGCCCCCGGCATAGGATCCGTCGTTGTTGTTTCCAATGGTATTACGGGCTGTTATGGCGAAGATGCCCTGTGCGTTACGGTTATCGACGAACCGGTGGCCCAGTTCACATCCGATCCGCCGGCTGTGAACGATACCATCAGGCTATGTAAAGGGCAAACGGTTTATTTTCAAAACCAGAGTACCGGTGCGGATAGTTATGAGTGGTTTTTTGACGACGACTTGTCCACTACGGCGGCGGTCAACCCGCAACATACGTTTGTTAATCCGGGTAACTATACTGTGCGGCTAATCGCCCGCAGCGATTGTCTCTGCTCGGATACCATATCCAGAAATGTCGTCGTACTCGATGCCGAGGCTCCGACGCTCGACTGTGTCGGCACAATCTGTCCCGGCGAAACGGTCACCTATACCGCTTCCAACGCCTGCCCGCCCTATGTCTGGTCGGTTACATCAAACGGCACGATCGTCAACGGTGGCACCTCAACCACCGACAGTATCGCCATCCAGTGGACGGCAGGGCCGGTAGGTGTCATTACCCTGGGCGCACAAGCCTGTTCGGGCAATGTTTGTCCCGATCCTGCATCCATACAGGTGCCTATCATTTCCGATGATGCAGAGATCATGGGTGAAGATCAGGTATGCCCCGCAGCAATTGAGATATACAGCATTGAACCCTATGGCGGCACCGGTTTTGTCTGGACGCTTTCCGGCGGCGGCACCATTACAGAAGGTCAGGGCACCAACCGGGTTACCGTCGAGTGGTCCGACTTTCCCAATGTGAACACTACCTACTGGTTGTCCGTGGTATACGACAACTGCTACCTTGGTTGCGGCGGCCAGGATTCGATGGCGATACGCATCCTGTCGTCTTTCGCAATCGACGGGCCTGTTGAGATATGCGAAGACGCAACGGGCAATTTTGTTTCAAAACTCACCTATAACGCGGCAAATATTGTCTGTAACTGGACGCTCACCGCACCCAACGGATCTACTTCATGGACATCTCCCGCCCCGACCGCGGCCCCTGCAGTGCCCTTCTATAGCGGCAGCGGCGTTTATCGCTTATTGGCCGTTCCGGACAATCCGACGCTGAGCTGTTCGAACGAAGCGGAATGGGTGATCCGTGTAGCGCCGCAGCCTGCGAAGCCCGCAGGGATATCCGGTGAGCCGAATGTTTGCTCGGGCACCACATATACCTACTCGGCAACAGGCATCGATCCCGGGAACAAGTTGCAGTGGACCGTACAAAACGGGCCCGGCGCACCGGTGGTTTCTGCCGGCAACACCATCAACGTGACCTGGGGCGCTGCCGACCCCCGCTGGATTTCGGTTGCCCAGGTCTCGAAAAACGGCCTCAACTGTGCTTCCGATACGACTTTATTGAACATTCAGAGCATCGGAGCCCTGGTTGTCAATGGCACGTCGATCGTCTGTGAAGACGAGACGGAAGCCTATGCGATACTGCCTCTCACGAATGTCGATGTGCAATGGAGTATTTCTCCTGCATCTGCGGGATCTGTAGCCAAGGGGCAGGGAACCAGCGCTGCAGAATTGTTCTGGACCGAACCCGGCGGACATGTGGTAACCGTAAATGTATGCGGCCAAACGGCACTTTTCCCGGTAACGGTAAATGCGCTGCCCGATCCCATGGTGCAACACCCGGCAGGCATATGCGCCGGAGAACTCGCATCCGTGCAGACGGGCACGCCATTCAGCGCCTATTCCTGGAACGACGCTGACGGGACTGAAATATCCACACTGGCAGCTCCCGATTTTAGTGCCGGCAGTTACTTCGTCCATGTGACTGACCCAAATGGCTGTGTGGGCACTACAGAATTTACCATGATAGAATACCCGCTGCCCAATATCAGCCTGACCACCGGCGATCCGACCGGGTTCTGTAACAACAGTTCCTTCGTGGAAATGACCTCGCTGGTAAATGTCGACGATGATTTTGTGTACGAGTGGTTCCGGGATGGTAATCCGCTCGGTGTGGATGCCCCTACCTATTCGACCAATCAATACGGCAGTTACGCGGTACAGGCGACCAATGGTTACGGGTGTTCTGCTACTGCAGGCAATATTGTGCTGTTCGACTATTGCAGCGGTGGCAGTGGCGGTCCGGGTATTCCCGGCGCCGGCAGTCCGCCATGTGCGCCCGGGACAATGGCTTTCAATGTCGACCCTACTGCCCTTTGCGATTCGTTTCATTTTCAGCTGGTGCCGGGTCCCCAATACCAGCCCGGAACGGCATTCTGGAGTTTCGGGATTTCGGGCGGCGGCTTGTTGGGTACCGCTGCGACGGACAATCCGGGCTTTTTGTTCCCGAATGCAGGTATTTACACTGTTGTGATGCGGGCGACATTGCAAAGCGGGGCGACTTGTGTTGTGATCAATACGGTCGACGTTGTGGCGTCGGCGCGGTTTGCCGCACACCCGGAATGTCCGGGCCTGGCTACAGTATTTGAAGACGCCAGTACGCACCTCCCGGGGAACAGTATTGCCAACTGGGACTGGAACTTTGGCGACCCAACGAGCGGAGGCGCCAATATTTCGAATATCCGAAACCCCTCGCATACCTATCTCAACTCCGGAAATCCCGTCGTGACACTGGTTATAACAGCCGGAAACGGCTGTACCGCGTCGGCTAAACGGACTATCGAAATACCGGAAGCCAACCAGGCCCCCTTTTCATTACCGGCGCTCAACTGTGCCGGAAACGCGCTCGAATTCATTGCCAACATTACGCCCGCTGTTTCGGAAGTGGCCTGGAACTTTGGCGACATGTCTTCAGGCGCTTCCAATGATGCCACGGGGGATACCGTATATCACAGTTTTAATGCCCCCAGCAATTATGCCGTGACGACCACTGCCACCAATGCCTATGGTTGTACGGCCACGTTTACCCAGATCATCAATATTGTACCAAGCGCCCTGGGCGGTACGATCACACCGGCCAATCCTGCGCCGATATGTGAAGGCACAACCATTACACTCACCGCACCTCCCGGCGCCGATACCTATTTCTGGTCGGATAGCATGACTGTTGTCCAAAGCCTGACCACAGGTGAAGAGGGCACCTATTCCGTCACGATGACCGATGCCGCGGGATGTACGTTTATCCCGCCGCCTGTGCCCGTAGAAGTCATACCGGCCCCGGATGCACTGATCAAGGCGATTCTGATGAATGATCTGGGGCAGATTGTCGGCACCTCTTACCCCACGCTCAGCGTTTGCGAGGGAGAAAAAGTGCACCTGATCGTGCAGGGCACAGGTGCGTATGGATACACCTGGTCGGGCGGCAACGGAACCAGTGACGAAGTGGTTTTTGATGCGGAACATGGCAACCAGTTGTTGGTTGGTACACACATCTTTACCGTGACCGTCACGGATTTTGCAACGGGCTGCACATCGGTAACCGATCCTTTTGAAGTAACAGTACATCCGGTACCGGCCGGGTTCAGCATTTCAGCCACCAGTTCCTGCGCTGGCAACCCCAATGTGATCACCTATTCCGGCCCGGAGCCGCCTAACTGGCAACTGGTATGGAATACCGGGATAACAGGCAATACGCTGACTACCGAGGACCCGGGATTGTTCTTTATCCGGGTGATCAACGAGTTTGGCTGCGAAGCGAAAAGCAATGTGGTAAGCGTTTTGGCCGGTCCGAACGTGGCGGCCATTCCCGGGGGTTGCCACTCCCGTTGCAGGCCCGATACTTTCTGTCTCCCCCCGATACCCGATATCGTGAGCTGGCAATGGTACTTCAACGGAAACCCGGTGCCGGGGGCGACGGGCCCTGATTTTGTAGCGCAGGAAAGCGGCGTTTATTATGCCGAACTGACGGATATCAATGGCTGCCAAAACCAAAGTGATCCCCTTGTAATCGATCTATACGACGGTTCCGGCAATATTTACGGCCAGGTATGGTCGGATGTAAATGGCTCGGGCGTGATAGATGCCGGCGATACGCTTGTATCGGGCATCACTGTCAACCTGTTGCAAAATGGCGTCGCAGTGGGCAATGGCCAGTCGAATGCAGGCGGCGATTTTTCTTTTATCAACGTCTTGTCCACCAATTATCTGGTACAAATCGATTCGGCCCTGCTTCCTCCGGGCTGGGAAATAGTGATTGGTGAAAATGCCGTTGGCTTGTCCGGCTGTGGCGCAATCGGCAACAGTGCATTGTTGCTGCACATTTGTCCGCCCCTCGTTTCAACGCAGCAGTTCACTGCCTGCGCCAATGAAAGTATCGTGTTCAACGGCACGCCTGTTCAGGCTGGGACGACGCAGCAATTTATGCTGCTTACCCCTGGTGGTTGCGATTCAATGGTTGTGGTTACAGTAGATGCCATACCTACATCCGGTTCGACGCTGCTCATCAACGTGTGTCCCAATGAAGTGTACGATTACAACGGCACCTTGTTATCGCCCGGCCAGTCGCAGGATTTTGTACTTCAGAATTACCTCGGCTGCGATTCTGTAGTGACGGTGAGTGTGACCGGTGTCCCGGCTTCAGTTTCAGACCTTTCGGTGAGTATTTGCCCCGGAACGCAATACGATTATAACGGAACCCTGTTGTCGGCGGGGCAAACACAGAATTTTAGTTTTCAAAATGTTTGGGGTTGTGATTCCACCGTTACGGTGAGCGTCTCGGCGTTGCCGGTATCGTCGTCGGTAGTGGATGTCAGCGCCTGCCCGGGCGGGGTATACGACTACAACGGTACGCCTATACCTGCCGGCACAAGCCAGTACTTTGTCTATCAAAACTACCTGGGTTGCGACTCCACGGTGACTGTTGTTGTGGATGAAGCGCCTGTAAATTTTCAGATCGTGGATGCCGTAGCCTGTGCAGGGTATTCGCTGCCTTATAACGGAGTGGATATTCCGGCCGGTTCTTCACAATCCTTTGTTTTTCAGAATATTTACGGTTGCGATTCCATAGTAGAGGTAAGTGTTGCCGTACTGCCCTCGCCTCCGCCTGTTTCCTGGGCGGTGAGCGTATGTCCCGGTGAAACGTATACCTTCAACGGCGTGACGCTGGCGGCAGGCGACAGTGCCAGCTTCACCATACCGGGAACGCTTGGTTGCGACACAGTAGTTGCTGTACATGTGTACGAACTTCAGACCTCATCCTCGTCATTTACGGTGGGTGTTTGTCCGGGCGAAACCTACGCTTACCAGGGCGCCGTTCTGACCGGCGGCACGGTGCAGAACTTTGTGCTGACCAATTCAGTGGGCTGCGATTCAGTGGTTACGGTTACGGTAGAGCAACTCTCCGTATCGACGGAAACGCTGGAAGTATCTGTTTGTCCGGGTACCACCTACGATTTCAACGGTACAGAGGTGCAGGCGGGTTCTACGCAGGATTTCCACTTTATTGGTCCGGGAGGCTGCGATTCTACGATCACGGTAGCCGTATCGGCATTTCCCGGTGTTAGTTTCACCGTTATGGAGGAAAGCAGTTGCCCCAATTCGCCGACCGGCGCCTTGTCAGTGCAGGATGCCCAGGGCGGTTTACAGCCTTACCGCTACTCGATCGATGGTGCGGCGTTCCAGGACAGTACTTTGTTCGGCGGGCTCGATGCAGGCGCTTACACGGTTTATCTGGAGGACAGCAATGGCTGCCTGTTTGAAGCGGAGGCCGATGTAGCGGCATATCCGGCCCTCGACATTTCGCTTTCCAATGGTATCCTCCCCTGCAATGATCCTGCTACAACACTGGCTGTTGAAGTAAACAACAATGCCTTTAACCTGAGTTTCCAGTGGTCGAATGGCGATACCCTGCCGTTTACCACCTTCCAGGACGTGGGGCCAGTTTGGGTGGAAGTGACCAATGCCTGTGAAACCGTACACCGCGACGCGGAAGTCGAATGGGCCGACGCTGCTACGGGCACTACCTTCCTGTATGCCCCTAATGTGATGATGCCGGCATCGTTCGAACCCGACAATTCGCAGTTCAAGCCCTATTTTCAGCCCGGGTTGGAGATCATTTCCTATCAGTTTGAAGTGTACGACCGCTGGGGTAACCGGATGTTTACGGCAGACCAGCCCGATGCAGGCTGGCGCGGCAAGTTTCACGGGGATGATGTAACGCCGGGGGTATATGCCTGGTTTGTCAAAGCCGAAATCCTCTTCTGCGGCCACAAGCGCGAGATGTACTTCAACGGTGATGTGACCGTTGTTCGGTAAGTATCGGCGAGAGGATTGAACAGGACTGGCATGTAGAAGCCGGACCGGATTTACAGGATCGACAGATCTTGCAAATCCGGTCCGGCTTCTCTGTTTAATCTCATCCCCTTCCAAAGCGCAGGTATGCTCCTGCAAAGCCCAGCCAGGCCACTGTAAAGCAAACCTGCGGCGGCAAAAAGGTCAGAAGGTACAAGGGGATCAGGTAGATGCTCCAGAAAACGGCATTGAATACCACGACCTTTTTAGCAAGCGCCGCATTGTCGAAAAACCGGACCAGCATGGAATTCAGGATGCCCGCAAAAAAACAGAGCAGCGACATCGTGAGGCTGAAAAAATGGAGTAGTTCTTCCATGCTCCGGGTGATGCCGGCGCCCAGGTCGAAGCGATAATTGGCCAGCAGGTCCAGCAATTGGCGCTCGGAGTCGTTGGATGGCTCCCGATGGTTCAGAAAACTCAACAGGTGGATGGCGCCGGTAGCCAGCAAAGCCCAGGAGCCGAATTTGAACAGGGTCTTGTAGTGCATAGCATTAAAAGTTGTTTTCAACCGCCGGGCATCCGTCCGGCGTTATCCGGTGCGGATGGTTGCGGGTAATTGTTTTCAGATATGACCGCCCGAAGTTCGGCAATTATTCAATTTTATCCCAGACCGGCCTGTTGTTGTGTACGCCATTGTGTAAAAAATATTAACGTCAATTCAATTTTTGTATAAATAATTGTTTTTCAATCAATTAAATACTTTTTTTCTTTTCCCGGAAATGCCGAAAAAGGCCGGTATTTGCTTCTTTAAGCGCGGGTAAAATCGTATCTTTGCACCCTCATTTTAAGCATGTAAAACGAGGCGCTTAAAAAGTGTCTCGGGAACAAGGAAAAAGAAGGAATGAAAGACGAAAAAGACCCGGTAAAACCGGCCGCAGCCAATAATGCTGATTACGGCGCAAGTAGTATCACAGCCCTCGAAGGACTGGAGGCCGTACGCAAACGCCCCGGCATGTATATCGGCAGTACGGATACCAAAGGCCTGCACCACCTCGTATGGGAGGTAGTGGATAACTCTATCGACGAACACCTTGCCGGTCATTGCACCCATATTGAAGTGACCATCAGGCCCGACAACAGCATCACTGTAAAAGACAATGGCCGCGGTATCCCGACAGGGATGCACCCCAAACTCAAAAAATCGGCACTTGAGGTCGTGATGACCGTACTGCACGCGGGCGGAAAGTTTGACAAGGACTCCTACAAGGTTTCCGGCGGCCTGCACGGTGTGGGCGTATCATGCGTCAACGCATTGTCGATCCATCTGCGCGCCGAGATACACCGCGACGGAAAGGTATTCGAACAGGAATACAAACAGGGCAAACCGCTTTACGACGTGCGCGAGATCGGTACTACCACCGACCGCGGCACGATTGTTACGTTTTTGCCCGATCCGGAAATTTTTGAGACGGACGAATACAAATTCGACGTGCTGGCCCATCGCCTGCGCGAATTGTCGTACCTCAACAAAGGCCTGTTTCTCAAACTGACCGACGAACGGGAAAAGGAAAACGGCGAATTCAAAGTGGAGGACTTCTATTCTGAAGGCGGTCTGCAGGAATTTGTGATTTACCTCGACGAGGCAAAAACCAAACTCATCAACGATCCCATTTACATTACCGCCAAGGAAGAAGGCGTGGATGTGGAAGTGGCGATGACCTACAATACTTCCTACTCCGAAAATGTCGTGTCGTTTGTCAACAACATCAGCACGCGCGATGGGGGCACACACGTGAGCGGTTTTCGCCGGGCGCTTACCCGCGAATTCAAGAAATACGGCGACGACAACGGCCATTTTAAAAAAATCAATTTTACCATTTCGGGTGAAGACTTCATGGAAGGCCTCACGGCAGTTATATCCGTAAAGGTGCCCGAGCCCCAGTTTAAAGGCCAGACCAAAGGCGAACTCGGCAACTCCGAGGTGCTCGGTATTGTGAGCCGTAGCGTGGGCGATGCGCTCAAGGTATTCCTGGAAGAAAACCCCGCGCAAGCCAAACGCATCGTGGAAAAGGTAGTGCTTGCGGCTACCGCCCGCAACGCAGCCCGCAAGGCCCGCGAAATGGTGCAACGGAAAGGCGCGCTCACCGGCGGAGGACTGCCCGGAAAACTGGCCGACTGTGCCAGCAGAAGCCCCGAAGAAAGCGAGGTATTCCTTGTGGAGGGCGATTCTGCAGGTGGTACCGCCAAGCAGGGCCGCGACCGCCACACGCAGGCTATTTTGCCGCTGCGCGGCAAGATTCTAAACGTCGAAAAAGCGCTCGAGCACAAGATTTACGAGAACGAGGAGATCAAGAACATCTTCACGGCACTTGGTGTGAGTGTAGCCGAAAACGACGAAGGCCACCGCGTACTGAATATCGAAAAACTGCGCTACCACAAGATCGTGATCATGTGCGACGCCGATATCGACGGCAGCCACATTACCACGCTTATCCTGACCTTTTTCTTCCGCTATATGCGCGAACTCATCGAAAAAGGCCACGTGTATATCGCCCAGCCGCCGTTGTATCTGGTCAAAAAGGGCAAAAACCAGCGCTATGCCTGGAACGACAAGGAACGCAAAGCCGCCCAACTGGAATTCTCAGGTGGCCGGGAAGACGACGATTCCGTTAAAGTTCAGCGCTACAAAGGCCTCGGCGAGATGAATGCCGAACAGCTCTGGGAAACGACCATGGATTCCAAGACCCGCATCCTCAAGCAGGTCACCATCGACGATGCTGTCGAGGCCGACCGTATGTTTGCCATGCTTATGGGCGACGATGTGCCGCCACGCAGGGCATTTATCGAGGCGAATGCGAAGTATGCGAGGATTGACGTGTAAGTATCTGTGCAGGCCTGCATGCCATTGAATGCAGGCCTGCAACTTTTACCCTCCCCTCACCGCTTCAACATTTTCACTACCATCCCGCTTTTCATCCGTGGCTCGAAGTACGTGCTCTTGGGCGGCAGACTTTCTCCTGCATCGGCCATGCGCATCATGTCTTCAAAAGCAACCGGATACAACAGGAAGCCTATACGATCGTCGCTGTCGTTGGTGGCTTTGCGCAGCCCTTCCAGTCCTTTCACCCCGTCGACATAATTGATCCGAGTATCAGTTCTTACATCCTCAATGCCGATGATGTTGCGCAGCACGAGTTCGTTGAGCAGTGTGGCATCCAGTACGACGCGGTCTTTGGCGTATTTATCCAGAATGTCTTTTTTCCAGTGGAGGCTGTACCACTCCTTGTGGATGTACATGACGATTTCGTGCTTCTCCCGGGGTTTGCGCGGTTCGGGCAGTACGCTAAGGTCGAACAGGCGCGACATTTGAACGATGAACTGGGTCGGGCTTACATCGCGCAGGCCTTCGACCACGCGGTTGTAGTCGAGAATTTCCAGCTGGTCGGACGCAAAAAAAGCACAGAACAGGTTGTCGAAGTCGAGTTCCGGGTTTTTATCTTTCAGACGTTCGTGCAGCAGGGCGATGGTTGTGGTGCGGTGGTGGCCATCGGCGATATAGGTTCGGTTGACCTGGCTGGCAAACATTTCCTGCAGGTGTTGTATTTCTGCGGGATCGGTCACACACCACACACTATGCGTCTGGCGGTCTTTGACAAAGCGCGTGACGTAGAGGGGCTTGTTGGAGCCGGCGAAGTTGTCGAGCCATTGGCTGATATCCGGCGCGGGCGCGTAAGTCACC
>ERZ724521.647-NODE-647-length-15803-cov-5.197485_pt1 | contig 15803 bp, 9 predicted proteins | sample MGYA00376054_ERZ724521 | MGnify/ENA primary metagenome ERZ724521 (study PRJEB28724, sample SAMN07190883) | activated sludge metagenome | isolation source: activated sludge of sewage treatment plant in Hong Hong | place: Hong Kong | collected 2016-03-17 ... | reverse complement strand
CTACGTGGGTCGCAAACGGGCTCAATTCTCGCTTATGCGGCACTTTTCTCCGCCACCGCCGAAAATCGAACCAAGATCGAACCAAATCCGTCCCATGAAGTGAGATCGTGTTACCGCGCAGTACGCCGTAGAAGTTGCCGACGGCCGCGGGGTCCGGCAGCCGCGCGGCCGCCGCGGCTCCCAGGGGCCGGAGGCTGTCGATCCCCGGGTGTGCCCTGGAGGTGTGCCAGGACGGTGAGCGCTGGCGCGCATCCTGTCGCTTCCAACCCGGTCCATGGGGCAGGTCATGAGGCGCTCCGAGCCCTCAGCGGCGGGAGCGTCGTCGGGCCTTGTTCTGGCCGCGGTACTCGGCGACCGCGGCGTCCCACTCGGCGAGCTCATCCTCGTTGAGGTGCTTGGCGTTCTCCGCGGTCACGAGGCGGCCGGTCTTCTCGAAGGCGTAGATGAACTCTGGTGGGACCTTGGCCTCGCGGAGCACGTGCAGCATCGTGTCGCGGATCTTGCGATCCAGGGCCGAGTCACCGGGTCGATGGGGCTGTTCAGCCTGCTTGGCTGTTGCGTTGCGAAGGCCCAGGGCCATGCTGCGAGCCTGGACGGCGAGGTGCGTGTGCGTCAAGGGCGCTGGCCGCGGTGGGGGTCGTTCGCCCCGTCATCTCGGCAAGATCTCGGCTGCGAGACGCGGCCCGCGTTGGTAACGTCGTGCGAGGGGACGAGCATGCGCAAGGACGCCGTCGACGCCGACGAGAATCCGGAGCACGCGATGCAGCTCGCCGCGTTGCGGGAGGACAACGCGGATAAGCTCGACGAGCAGGAGGATGGTGCGGACGAGGACGACGAGTCCGACGACGACGAGGCGGACCCGTACCGCTTTCTGCTCGAAGAGGACAGCCGGGCGCCCAGCCTCGTCCCCGAGGAGAACCCCCGTAACGTGCTCGCGGGGCGGATCGAGATCCTCGAGATCATCGGCCAGGGCGGCATGGGGGCCGTGTGGCGTGGGTACCACCTGAAGCTCGCGCGGCCGGTCGCGGTGAAGGTGCTCGACGACACGCTCCAGCTCCGCGCGGATGGCCGGGAGCGCTTCATCCGCGAGGCACAGGCGCTCGCCAGGCTCGATCATCCTGGCGTGGTGCGGGTACATGACTGCGACGAACTGCCCGACGGCAAGCTGTACCTGTGCATGGAGCTGCTCGAGGGCGAGACGTTGCGCGAGCTGATCATGCGCGGTGAGCGGCTCGACGCGCTCGCAGTCATCGACATCGGCCGGCAGGTCTGCGCGGCGGTCGGGGCGGCGCATCTGCGCGGGATTCTCCACCGTGATCTGACGCCGTCGAACATCATCCGCCTGCGCGACGATGGGCGGACGATCAAGGTCATCGACTGGGGTCTCTGCAAGTATCTCGATCTGTTCTACGTGCGGACGCCACCGAAGTACGGGGCACCGCCGGGCTCGCGGCTCGTCACGCCGCTCGGGGCCCGCTTCGGGACGCCCGAGTACATGGCGCCGGAGATGATTCTCCCGAAGGATCTGGGGCCGCCGAGTTTTCGCACCGACGTCTATGCGCTCGGCGTCGTGCTGTACGAGCTGCTGACCGGGCGTCACCCGTTCACGCCCGGTGAAAGACGGATGCCACGCCCGATCCGGGAGGTTCTTCCTGGTTTCGAGTACACCGCGCTCGAGGATGCCCTGCGCGCCGCGCTCTCGTACGACCCGGACCAGCGGATTCAGACGATGGCCGCGTTCGGTGAGGCGCTGGAGGGGGCACAGGTGTCGATCAAGGCGTCACTCGCCGGCGTTATTGACGACGCGCAGGGTCGCGAGGACGCGGCGCCTATCGGCGGCACGTCCGGATCGGGCCTTCGCACTCGTCCACGGCGCGAGGGGGCGCGAGCTGTGGTCATGTTCGGGTTGGCCCTCGTCGTCGGCGCAGGAGGTGGTGTGCTCGGCACCCTCGCGTTGCACGGCGGCGCGGTGGTTGAAGATCACGAGGCTAGAATCCTGGCCGCCGAGCTCGAGCGGGAGAGCGCCGGCAGACGTGCGGCAGAGTTGCGCGCCGCGACGTGCGCGGAGGCGCTGGATGCCGCTCGCGTATCGAGCACGCCGCACGGCGCGGAGCTCGAGCGCCCCGTCGAGTCGCACACCGACAGGTCCGGGGAGCCGCCGACGGTCCCGCAAGTTCTCGCGGCCGCTGTCGTGCCGAGCGACCGCCCTGTGCGCGCTCGGTCACCGCGTTTGTCGCGCGGCCAGACGTTCGCAGAGGTGATGACGCGGCTCGACGCGAAGATCCGCGGCTGCGCGCGTGACACCGGCGTCAAGGACGAGCGGATCAAGGTGCGGGTGCGGTACAAGGGCGATGCGATCGAATCGGTGCGCGTCCTTCGGATGAGCCAGGAGCACCCGATCTCGAGCTGTGTCGAGACCATCGTCCGCGGTGCCTCGCCGCCGCAGGGGGCGAGCCCGGTCGAGGACTTCGATTTTGTCGTGGCTCCGGGCGACGTCGGGAGGTAACGGCGCGATGCTCTCGGTGATTTTCGGCGCTCTCTTGCTCGCCTCGCCGACGGTGGTCGAGCCCTCGGCCGACTCGTTCGCGTCCATCTCCGGCGAGCCCTCGCGGGAGAGCGCCCGCTCGAGGAATTCGAGGATGCACACAAGAACTTCGACGCGGCGTTCCTGGTCGCCGAGGATGCCCGGTACCTGTGCCGCGCGCTCGCGGTCGCCGACCTGGCGCTGGTCAGGTTGACGTTCGCCGACGAGCAAGCGCGGCTGTCGTGGGAGGAGACGCGACGCGACGACCTCGAGCGGCTGCGGGCGGATGTGTCGAGCTGCAGCGCGCCGCCGACATGCGCGGCATGATCGCCGCGGCCAGGGCCGAGCAGCGAAAATTTACGCAGGCCGAAGATCAACGCTTCGATGCGCTGGCCGGCGACTTGCTCCGTGGGCGCGACGTGGCGATCGGTGTCGGCGTGGCCGGTGTCGTGACCCTCGCGGCCGGCGTCGCCGTGCTGGTGAAGCGGAGGCAGTTGATGCGAGGATATGCTCTCTTGCCCTACGGCGGCCCCCACGGCGTCGGAGCCCATCTCCGGTTGAAATTCTGAACGAGGAGACGACGATGCGCGCGCAGACCTTTTTTTGGATGACGGCCCTGGTGTCGGCCGGGTGCATTCAAGATCTGCTCGACGCGGGCGCTGCGTTGTCTCCGGACACGGATACGACGAGCTCGAGCGGGACGACTGCGGCCGAGATGCCGACGCCGACGACGTCGGGCGGCTCGGGCGTGCAGACCGTGACGGGCCTGTCTGGTGAGGCGGACGGGACGAGCGGGACCACCGCAATCGAGACTACGGAGACCCCCGAGCCGAACGCGCCTCCGATGGTCGAGCTGCTCGCGGTCCCAGACCATCTCGGAGAGGCCGGCAAGGCGTTCCTCCAGCTCGAGGCGAGTGCCGACGTGGTCAAGGTGCGGCTGTCGCTGGATGGCGCCCCGCTCGCCGAGCTGACGCCCGCCGACTTCCCCTATGTCTACGAGGCGCTGTCGGCGAAGGACAACGGCACGCCGCACGTGTTCACCGTCGAGGTCGACGACGCGGAGGGGTTGACGGCGACGGATGACGCCGAGCTGACGGTGCTGCTCCCACCGAGCGGGGCACAGAAATGCCTCTTCACCGACAGCGGCGCCGTGTCGAGCGTGATCTCGGCGCTCGTGTACACCGACGAGGCGATCGTCGCCGTCGGCGCGAGAGACACCGGCGCCGGCTACAGGGCGACGATCTGGAAGCTCGACCCCGACCACTGCGAGGTCGTCTTGCCCGGCTGGCCGAAGTCCCTCGCGGACTGGACGGCGGAGCCGGCGTTCGCGGCCTTGCCGTCGCGCGCGGCGGCCGTGGACGTCGATCAATTCGGCAACTTGGCCGTTGGCATCAACTTGACGAGCGGAGGCGTACCGCAGCGCTACGTCGCGTTTCTCACCGCGGACGGGGCGCGGCTGTGGGAGAAGCCCGGCAAGATCGGCGAGGAGGTCGCGGGGGTGGCGATCACGCCGGAGACGGTCGTCGCCGTCGGCTGGGGGCGGACGAACGAGGACCCGATCCGCACCGACGCGATGCTCTGGCGCCACCTCGAAGGAGGCGGCGTCTGGCCCACGAGCCTCAAGGCACCGTTCACGCCGGACGAGGTCTCGCCGGACCTGACGAACCAGTGGAGCGAATGGGCGCGCGCGGTGCTGTACGACTCGCAGGCGGGTGTCTTGGTCGTCGTGGGAGACCGGGAGCTGAAGACGGCCGACAACAAGGTCTATCGCCGCGGCTTTGTCGCCCGCTTCGCCCCGCTCGGCGGCAAGTTCGGACTCCCCTGGACGTCAACCGGGGATCCGCTGCTGAACGACGGGATCAACGCGATCACCCGCTGCGGAGGCGACATCCTGCTCGGAGGCTGGGCGCAAGACTGGCTCCCGGGGTCGCTGCCCACGCCGCTGACGCGCTGGCTCGACCCGGACGGCACCGCGACCGCGCGCGTCGTCGAGTCGATGGCGGGGACGCAGACCTTCGGGATCGGGTGCGACCGCGAAGGCAAGGTCGTTCACGGCGCGATGCGGGTCTCAGGGCAGCTCGACGCCCAGGTGTTCGCCTTCCAGGACCCGAAGGAGCCGCGGCTTTGGTACGACGCGGGCTCGCCAGGGAACGACGGCGCGGGCGCGGTGCGCTGCGATAGTCGTGGATTTTGTGCCTGGGGTGGGTTCAGGACGCTGCTCGGGAAAACGAGCGCCGTTCTTCGGGCTCATCATCCATGAGCATTTGGCTCAAACAACGTGGACGCACTACAGGATGGGCCTATCAGGCTCCGAAAAGACTCTCAAGTCGAGACCGATTGCAACCTTCACCTTTAGCCGAACACTCTCATACAATCGTCTAGCGCCTACACCTTCCTTGCATACCAGAAGCTTCGCCGCTATAACATTTGCGATCAGCTTCGTCAGAAAAGTGACATTATGACGAAATTCACTCCCGCAATCAATAAACCCCGATCCGTCGTTAAATTCACAATACTCCTCCTCACTCCCGAGTTCCTCAAGCAGTTCGCACATACCGCTCAAGCGCACCTCGGCCGAGGTTTCCAAATTTCTGCGCGCTCGGGACATCTGTTCCTCATCTGCCGCATGAACTAGCCTTACATAAGCAACAAGCGGAAGCGTTCGAATCCAAGCGGCCGTATAGAGCAATGCCTCGTCGCGCTCGATAAGCTCGGCAACAGTTGTTGCGCTCGGGTACCCGAGATCTGCGAGTCTTCCGTTGAGGGCGGTGAAAAATGCAGCCGTCTCTGTCTCCAAGAAGTCAATCGACGAGACTCGCAGCAGGCACAAAGAACGCACCCCCCAGCATTCGGTTTCGAGATAAATATGCTCCTGGTAGGTCTTCAACGCACCCGGCTTCGCCGCGTTCAGCGTGAGCGCCGCGTGGGCAATCAGTCGGGAGAAAGACAGCCGATCCAGAGTTCTCTTCTCAAGCGACGCAAAGCCGGCTCTGTGAACAAGCTCGACAATGAGCTCTCTTGCAAAATACTCAGGCGAGGCTCCTTCTATATCCTCGGAAAAACGAGGGTCCCTCGTGACAATCTCGGTCAATTTCCTGAAGAGCGTTCCAACGTCACCATGATCAAAGCTCCAGTCAACGGACCTGATGAATTCCTTCCAGGAATCCCCTCTATCAAGCTCTTCAATGTCGGCTGACAACTCTCTGCGAAGTGTGCCAAAATCGTGCAAATTGCCCAGCAGCAAAGATCGAATATTCTTCCAAAGATTTGCCAGAGCGGACTGGCTCGTCTGCGAGTGAACCAGTGCCCACTCCTTTAGAACATCGATGTCGAGCACTACTCTCGCATTCTCATTGGCTGTTTGCTGTCGAGCTCTGCCTGCACTTGTCGTAAAGACGAACCGTGCACTCACGTGGCGCCGCCGCGCTTGAACATACCCGTGCGCAAACTGCGCGATCGTATACGCAACATCTGCTGTCCTCGCACTAATATTCTGGTCCAATTGCTTAATCTGGATGAACCGTGAGTTCTCTTCGACTTCGCCAAACTCGTTTTTGAGCCGCGTTCGCACGTCGACGTCCTCTATCCCCTCAATGACAAGAATGCTCCCTTCTCGGAGATTTGTCCATTCGATTGCCGCAATAAGGGTTTGTGCATATACGCCTCGAAAGAGGGCGTCAGCCATCCGGTCAGTTCGATCATCAGGAGGCATGGGTCGAGTGTGCAAGAGATCGAGCCCGTGGGGATGTTGCCGGGGGCATGCTGTGGTGTGATATTTCTCACCCTTCGTGATCTAACTGATGCCGCAAGAGCCTGGTACCCTGTGATGGCGCGGGTGATGAATCGTGCCTGGATCGATTCGTCGACTTCCGGAGCGTGACTTCGCGCTCGTGCATTCGTAGGCTCTAGCTTCCATTCATCACCCGCGCTCTGTCTTCTGCCGAGACAACCTAAATGAAGCAAGTGGCGTCAACAGAGATTCGAGTTCCTCCTTTAGAAAACTCTAAAGGTCCGCGTGACGTCGCGGACATGCTTCGAATTCCTCCCGTTGTTCTTGATACATTCTGCCGCGAGGAGACTAAGGCAAAGTTCTACACGAAGCATGAGATTCGAAAGCAATCGGGTGGAACGTCCTTTCGCATCGTCTATGAAGTGCTAGATCCTCTCAAGAGAGTGCAGAAGTTGGTGTTTCTCTGGCTGCGAGATCGTATAGAGTCAGCAGTCCGAACCCGGGATTCACACATTATTCACGGTTTCCAGCGAGGCCGCTCCTTTATCAGCAATGCTTCTCAGCATGTGGGCCAAGGTGTTATCACGGTTGTAGATATTCGTGACTTTTTTGGATCTATCTCTGTCGGGCGAGTGGTTCGTGGTTTTCAGAGTTTAGGCTGCTGTGAGATTGTGAGCGTTGTGTTGGGGGACCTTGTGACGCTGAATGGCACCCTTCCACAAGGCGGACGGTGTAGCCCAATTCTGTCAAACCTTGTTTGCCCCGATCTTGATGCGTGTATCCGTAGGATTGCAGAATCTAGAGATCTCGTAGTCTCGCGCTACGCTGATGATATCACCTTTTCCGGAGTTGGTGTCGTGTCCAAGGAGGAGATTACTTCTTCGCTGCGTCAGATTGGGTTCGATGTTCGCTTGAATAGTTACCGTGTGATGCGGCGTGGTGGGCCACAATACGTGACGGGGCTTTGTGTTGCAGATAGACAGGCGGTGCGAGTTCCGCGCAGCGTGAAACGTTGGTTGCGCCTAGCCTTGTATCATGCAAGGTCGGATTTTCTTCGCCATGCGGAGACAATGGGACGCGAGCCAAGCAGTGAGCTGAACCGGTTGGCTGGCTATGTTCATTATGTTGCGTCCGTTGAGCCGCAGCTTGCGGCGTCGCTTTATCAACAGCTTAATCTCATTCGCGATTCTTACCGTGCACAAACAGGTCAAGCCGGGGGCAACAAGTCTGCGGCGGATGTGCTGGATGAGATAGCCCGTTCGGTGATCCGAGTTTCAAAGCCCAGCTAGGAAGTTGCTCCTACTGCGGGAGCACGAAGCCGTCGCAGAGGGCGACGAGCTCGGCGACGGTCTCGGCGAAGAAGGGCGCGTAGGATTTCTCGCAGATCGAGCCGACGAAGCCATGGTCGACGCCGAGAGCGAACTGCCGGAGCGGGTTCGGAGGGCCGGACTGGTCGGGGTGACAGAGCTGCCAGTAGCCGAGGTCGACGTCGGTCGTGAGGACGAGGACGGCGAAGGCGTCGTCGTCGCCGTGTTTGGCCGTGCGGAGCGCGTCGATCCAGGAGGCCACGGTGCCGGCGGATGCTTCGTCGTAGCCGTCGTTGATGATCGTGGCGACGAGGAGCGCGTCGTCGCGGAGAAAGCCGTCGTTGCAGGCGTCGGGGGCGTTGAGCGCGGGGCCGAGGGCGTGGACCATGGCCTCGGCGGTGGTGTCGCCGCCCCAGACACCGACCTGGGCGATGCAGGCGAAGGCTTCTCCGAGGTCGGGCTCGTCGCGGGTGATGTAGCGCCGGCCGCCGGCGAGCGAACACCGGCGGTTGGTCGCGCCGGTGCCGGCGGGGAAGGTGACGCCCGCGCCGATCTGCTTGTCGCAGGCGTCGATCGCGGCGCTACACAGGGGCGGATCGCCCTGGGGGTCGCAGCTCGTCGTGCAGGCGGCGCAGTCCGGGATCGAAAAAAGGTTGTCCGGGTCGGCGACGAGGATGTGGACGTCGAACTCGGGCAGTTGCTCCTCGATCGCCGCCATGAACTCGGGGAAGGCGTCGATGAGCTGGGCCTGGTGGTCCTGCATGGTGCCGTCGGCGCTGATGGCGAACAGAAAATCGATCTTGCCCTGGCAGCCGATCGGGGGCGGGTCGCCGAAGTCGGGGATCGGCATGTCGAGCAAGAGGCCGCTGCTGCTCGCGGCCGCGGATCCTGCCGAGGTCGAGTCCTCGCCGCCTGTGGATGTGCTGCTGCTCGAGCCGGTCGAGCTGCCGCCGGTGGTCTGCCCGGAGAGGGTCGTGGGCGTCGGCGTCCCGAACCCGGTCCCGTCCTGGCCGGCGTGGCAGGCGCACGCCAGCGCGAGGGCGAGGAGCAGGGGCCGGTGCCGTGGCCGCATCGTTGGGAGCGTAGCGCAGGGCGGCGGCGATCTCTAGCGCGGGTCCGTCAGACGGCGCGGCGCTGGTGAGGTCGCGGTGCCCCGGAGCGTGTGGAGGTCAGGCGGATGTGTGTTCCTCGGTGGTGTGCTCGGGTCGCTCGAGCCAGCACGTCCGCAGCCAGTCACGAAAATCACCGCCGAGCTTCACGAGGGTCGCGTAGTTCAGGGCGTCCTGCGCTGCTCGGCGCTGCGGGTGAGCTGGATCGGCGCGGATCGCTGCGAGATCAGGGAAACGGCGCTCGGCGGCCTGGATGCGGGGCTCGAAGAATGGTTTGGACCACGGGTATCGCCAGTAGTAGTCCCAGAAGTAGACGGAGCCGTGGTCCTCTGAGCGCGTGGAGAGGCAGAGCAGCGAGCTGCCGGGGCAGATGCCGATCGCAAGGACACCGCGCGGGAGAAATCCCTCGGCGTCGTGGGTGTCGCGGAGCTCGAGCAGGTCGCCCGGCGTGTCGGGCTGCTCGTGCGCGGTCACGGGGAGGCCGAATAACTCGGCGACGACGTCGACCTGGGAGTCGCGTTCGAGGCGGCCATCCTTGTGGAACGGAACCTGTGTGCGGAAGCAGAGCTGCGGGTCGCCGAGAAAGCCGCCGTTGAAGCGCTGCAAAAATGCCTGATACGACCGCGGGAGTTGATCCCAGAGGGCGCGCCGGTCGCCGACGAGGCGCGCCGGGTCGAGCCGGGGGTACGACTTCGTGATCGGGAGGGTGTCGAGGTCTGGCGCGTGCATCGGCTGTCCGGTCAGTGGCCCGAGAACCCGCCGTCGTGCCCGGTCTTGCGGTGGGCGCCCGCGGGGACGAGCTGCATGGTCTTGCCGTCCTGGTGATGGTGCCACTGGTAGCCGTCCGGTGTCTTGTCGAAGCCGGCGGCCTTGTTGGCGGCCCGAGCGTCGCGTGCACGGTCGCCGGTGAACTCGATCTGCACGTCCTTCTTGGAGACCTTCGAGAAATCCGGGTAGCCGTCGGCGTTGAACGGGACGCCGGTGCCCGGGTGTTTTTGTCCGGCGAGGTGCGCGTTGCGGCGGGCTCGGCCGGGCTTGGCCAGGCTGGCGACGCGCTCGGCGGCCTCCTTCGCGGCCTTGACGGCATTTCTGACGGCGTTCTTGACGGCTTTTCGGGCTTGTCGGAGCGCGAGCTTGGCGCCGAATTTTCCGCCCTTGCCGACGACACCGACCGGGCCGGCGGCGAGGGCTGCCGTGGTATCGTAGGCGTCCGAGGCGGTGAAGGCCCAGTCGACGGCCGACACGGCGAAGTCGAGGACGCCGAGAGCCGCCGACGTGAGGCGGGCGGAGCGCAGCTCAGCGAGGGCGCGCTCGTGGGCCACGGCGGCCATGCGGCTGTCAAAGCCGGTGTTGGGGCTGTCGGGATAGTTGTCGATGACGCCGGGGCGATGTTCGTGGCCGTGCGCGAGACCTTTCTTGCCGGTCGGGTCGGTGAAGGTGACGGGGTTGCCACCGACGTAGCCGTAGGGGTTGGCCTCGGCAGGGGTCGAGAGCGCGGCGTCGGGGTTGTCGAGCAAGAAATGTGGGTCGGGGCTGGTCCAGCGGCCGAGCGCGGGCAGGAAGTGGCGCGCGCCGATGGCGACGGCGCCGCTGAGCGGGTCGTCTTCCTTGTCGGTGAAGCGGTAGAGCGGCGCGGCGGTGTTTTTCTCCGCACGCCAGGCGAGCCGCGGGGCACCGTAAGGGTCGGCGGCGTCGCGGGCGACGACGCGGCCGTGGTTGTCGAGGACGAGGGCCGCCGAGCCGAGACGGTCGGCGACGTGGAAGCGGGTTTGTGCATCGGGGACGAGTGGGCGGTCGGAGGCGCCGTGGTGGCAGCTCAGTGTGATGCTGGCGAGCGCGAGCACGGCAGGCGCGATGCGCCAGCGAGGGCGGGCTGTCCGGCTCGCGGCGGAACACAGCGCGAGGAGGCCGAGGAGCAGGAGCACGACCAGGCCGCCGAGTTGTCGCGGGCTGGTTGGTGTGGTGGTGCCGGGAGCGATGGAAAAATCGCCGAAGCCGCCTGCGGGCATGGGAACGGGGCTCTCGGCGAGCCGCTCTCCGGCGAAGAAGATCCAGCGGACGAGCTGACCGTCGCGGACTTCGGCATTTTTCGTGAAATACAGGACCTCGTGCTCGAGGCGGCCGCTCGCGTCGTACTCGCGGCGGATCGCCCGCTCGCCGGTGTAGGCGTGGACGTGCTCGACGCGGCGACCGTCCGCGGCGGTGAACGACTGCACGCGGCCGTGTGGATCGTGGCGCCAGGAGCCGCCAGGTAGCGGGCCTTCGCCGGTGATTTCTGCGAGCTGGCCGGCGGCGTCGTAGTGGAGCGCCTGGTGATCGAGCGCGACGGCGGCGTGGGGGCGCGCGTCGTCGTAGGCGAGCACGTGGCCGGCGTGGTCGAGGAGATTTCCGTCGTCGCTGTGACGCCAGGTGTGCGACGTGCCGGCGACGTTGTGCCCGACGAGGCGGCGCAGGTCGTCGTAGACGAAGGTTTGGGAGAGAGAAAATCCCTCGGCGGCGAGGTCGTCGCGGGTCTCGGCGAGCTGGCCGGCGACGTCGTAGCGGTGGGCGAGCGACAGGAGGGCGCGCTTGTCGGCGGTGACGCGCTGGCCGAGCACGCGACCGCCGCGGTCGAGGTTGCGGTGCAGCGCGGCGCCCGACGGGAGGACGATGCGACGCCAGCGGGTGAGCGCGTCGTAGTCGATGTTCGTGATGAAATTGGCGAGCGGTAGTTCGAGGCCGCGAGGGCTGTACGTGTGCTCGAGGGCGCTGCCGTCCGGGAAAATGTCGCGGAGGACCCGATCTTGCGCGTCGTAGAGCTGTCCGGCCGAGAGCGTGACAGGGCCGGCGGCCGCGGCGAAATTGCGGGTCATCGTCACGATGCGGCCGCGGGCGTCGTGGGTGAAAAATACGCGGCCGACGTCGTCCTCGACCTCGGCGAGCTGGCCGCGGGTGCCGGTGTCGTAGTGGTAGCGGACCTCGCTGACGAGGTCGCCGGCGGGATTTTGGGCGCGCTCGCGGAGAAGACGGCCGATCGGGTCGAATATCCAGGCGAGGCGGGCGCCCGTGGCGTCGGTGCGCTCGACGAGGCGGCCGGTGCGGTCGAATTTCTGGTGAATTGTGCCGGCGTCCGGGGAGTCGACGCGCGTCAGTCGGCCGCCGCCGTCGCGGGTGAAGCGTGTTCGATGGCCGGCGGGGTCGGTGTGCGCGGTGAGTCGACCGGCCGCGTCGTGCTCGTAGCGGTGGGCGACGGTGCGATCGGGGAGAATTTGCAGGCGAGCGACGGTGCGGCAGAGGCCGTCGAGCTCGGTGCGCTCGGGGGTGTCGTGGTAGGGCGGTTCGGGGTGCAGGTCCTCGTGATCGCGGCGCTCGTGGGCTAGCGGGATAAAGGTGGTCGAGGTCTCGCGGCCGTCGGCGTCGCGGGTGAAAATCTCGCGGCCGAGCGCGTCGACGTGCGTGACGCTGCGCGGCCAGCCGGCGGCGATGTGGATGGTCGCGCCGGGTTCGAGCGCGGCGGCGGGGAGCGGCTGACCTTCGACGAGTTCGGCGAGGGCGCCGGCGTCGGAGTAAATTCGGGCCTCGTCGAGCACGGCGGCGGTGCCGGTGTCGTCCTCGGTGACGCGGACGCGCAGCCGGCCGAGGCCGTCCAGGTGTTCGGCGGTGCGATCGACATCTGGCTCGCCGCTGATCCGGCGGAGCTCGGTGAGGAGCGACGGGCGCGTGCTGCCGTCGAGGAAATATCTGTAGCGGGTGGTCGGGAGCTCGGGCGTGTCGCCGGGGAGAATTTCTGCGACCACGCGGCCGAGGCCGTCGAACTCGGCGCGGGTCGTCGCGCCGCTCGGATGGGTGATCGAACGCGGGTGCCCGTGCCGGGCGTCCCACGTCGCGGTGGTTACGAGAGCGTCGCCGGCCGCGAGCAGGAGGTGTTCTTCGACGGGGAAGAGGCCGGCGGCATCCCAGCGGCGCTCGAGCATGCCATCCTCGGCGTCGCGGACGCGAGAAATATTGCCGCGCGCGTCGACGGTCTGGCGCAGGGTGTTGACCCACGTGTCGCCGCTGAGCCAGAGCTCGACGCGTGCGACGACGCCGCGCGTTTCGAGCTGGCCGAGCGGGAGCCCTTGCTCGGGCTCGCCGTCGTAGTAGGTGCGCGTCGCGGTGATCTGCGTGCCGTCGGCGTCGGTGACAATTTGTTCGGCGATGCGGTCGCGCGGGCCGTCCTCGGCGGTCGGCGTCGCGTACACGTAGGTCGTGATCTGTTCGTCGCCGGGAAGATCGGCGCCGGTCTGGCGATCGACGCGGCCGAGTGCGCGCTGCTCGAGGATGTTGGCCCAGGCGTCGTGATCCCACTCGACGCGCACGCGCGCGGCAGCGGCCTCGGGCCCGGCTTCGACGTGGTAGGTGTCCGTCGCCGTGCGCCGGACGGCCTGGACACCGGGCACGGGATGTTCGACGGCGAGCGTGTGCTCGTCGCGGACGAGGACGCCGCGCGGAGTTCTTGTTTCGGCGGCGATTAATTGCAGCCCGCGGGCTTCGTCGAGCTGGCCGAGGTCGTAGCGGCGGGAAATTGTCGCGGGCTCGGTGTAGGCGTCGCCGGTGGTCTCGTCACGCAGCTCGCCGAAGCCGCGAAACTCGCCGCGGCGCGGGTCGAAAAATCCGTCGCGGAAATGCCGGCGCAGGGTGCTTGTCCAGCCGGCGCCGTCGTCCTCGCGGGTCTCGACGAGCACCGGGAGCGGCTCGGGCGGGATGATTTTCCACGGGTCGCCCGCGGCGGCGTCCTCGGCCGCGGGCTGGGCGGCGGAGCGGTATCGGTGCTCGCGGACGTAGCCGAGGCCATTTTCGAAGCGCGCGAGCAGGCCGGGGCGCTCGGCGTAGAGCGACCACACGCGCCACGGCTGCGAGCCGTCGGTATCGGCGCGCAGGATGTCGAGCGTGCCGCTGCCGTCGATGTCGGTCACGAGCACGACCTCGTCCGCCTCGAGCGCGGGCCAGACGGCGGAGCCGGCGGGGGCGAAGTTGCCGTCGTGCTGGTTGATGAAGAAATCGAGCTGCGCGCCGCCGATGCGCACGAGGTCGGCAGCGCCGTCGCCGTTGAGGTCGGCGAGCTCGAAACGGTCGGTCTCGTGCATCGTCGGCACGCCGGACATGTCCGTCGGCTCGTCGAACAGGCCCAGGCCCGCGCCCGGTGCGACGAGGATCCGCGCGTCGGTCGGGATGATGCGGACCAGATCGGGGAGCCGGTCGCCGTCCATGTCGGCGAGCTGCACGCCGGGGTCGCCGAGGCGCATGCCGGCGGGCGGCGGCGGGACGGCCTCCGCGGGCTCGTAGCCGACGCCGTCGTGGCGACGCAGCCAGATCCACCCGTCGGCGTCGTCGTGGCGCAGCACGTCGATCCGGGCGTCCAGGTCGAGGTCGACGAGCGCGACGCGTGGGTCGGTGAGGTCGAAGCCGAGCTCGAGGGGGATTTCTTCGGATTTTCCGAACGGCGCGGGGCCGCCCCCGAAAAAACTCCACAACTCGCCTGGGGCCGGCTGAGCGAGAAAATCCTGGACGCCGTCGCCGGTGAGGTCGGCGAAGCGCGTCGTGGTCGTCAGCGAGAACGCGGGCGACGGCAAAAATATCCAGGGCTCTGCGAGCCGAAAATCCCCGGCATTTTTTCGGTAGCGCCACGCGCCCGGCTCGCCCTGCAAAAAATCCGGGAGCGCGTCGCCGTCGACGTCGAGCCAGGCGCGGCCGTCCGCGGTCGGATCGAGGGCGGGGGCGCCGAGAAAATCCCGGGAAAATACGGCTGCGGCTTCGCCGGAATATTTCAGGCGCCAGGTCGGGAGCGCGGCGCCGTCGGCGGCGATGGTCGAGATTTCTGAAACTCGGCTGCTCGGCGCGTCGGTGCTGCGCGCGTAGGAGAGCGTCGTCGTGCGTACTGGCTCGCCGTCGACCTCGGTGTGGATCTGGACGAGCCGGTGCGCGAGCGTGACGGGGCGGCCGGTGGCGCGGCTCGTGAAGATATCCGGGCGCGGCTCGTAGTCGAACGCGACGCGGGCCTGGCCGTCGTTGTAGGTGATTTCCGCGAGCAGCGGCGCGTCGGTGCCGGGCTTGCGCGTGTAGGAGAAGTCGATCCGGTTGCCGTGGACGTCGGTGATCGCCGAGATTTCGAGGCGGAGCACGCCCGCGTCGCCGACGAGACGGGCGTCGTTCTCCAGGCCGAACAGGTAGCCGGTGCCGTCGGTGGCGAGCGCCGACATGGCGCCGCCGGGTAGCTCGCGCACGATGACCGGCGGGCCGTGTTCGATGCGCTGGCGAAAAATGCCGGGCGCGGTCTCGGTCAGCTCCTCGCCGTCGGCGAGGTTGCGCAGGATCCACACGGGCGGGTCGCCGTCGCGCGGGAGACCTGCGCGCGACGAGCGTTCGATCGCCGGCAAGCCGAGTGACCAGCCGAGGCCGAGCACGCCCGTACCGTTGCCGGCGTCGTAGTGGAGCGCGAGGTCGGGTTCATGGCCGGCGCGGCCGGGCGGGACCTCGAGCGCGTAGCGGAGCGACGGAAGACCGCTCGCGGGGTTGACGTCGTAGGCGCGCCCGAAGCCCTCGATCGAGGCGGGGCCCCTCGGGATGTTGATCGCGGTGGCGAGCGTGGCGCTGGTGTCGGCGCGTGCGAAGTTGGGCGCCAAAACGGCTCCGAGAGTGAGCAGGCAGAGGGCGCGGGGGAGGATTTTCGGCGGCATGACGGGGGTCCCTTTCGGGCGGCAAAAAGCGGGGACAGAAAATCCCCGGGCGGAAAACTCGGGGCGGAAAATCCCCGGCGAAAACTCGGGCGGCGGGACATCCCCGGCGAAAAACCTCGGCGGAAAACTCGGGGCGGAAATCCCCGGCGAAAAACCTCGGCGGAAACTCAGGGCAGAAATCCCGGCGAAAAACTCGGAGGAGGAAAATCCCCGGCAGAAAATCCCGGGGCGGATTTCTGGGCGCAGCGTGAGGCGGAGAAAATGTCCGGGCGGCCGTGCAACAGGTGACGGCTGAGGTGTTGGCTGACGTGTTGGCTGGGGTGTTGGCTGGGGTGTTGGCCGGAGTGTTGGCTGGGGTGTTGACCGGCGGTGTTGGGCGGCGGTGTTGGGCGCGGCGATGCACGAGGCCGCAGGTGTTGGTCGGCCCTGTCGGGCGTG
>ERZ724521.646-NODE-646-length-15811-cov-4.565562_pt1 | contig 15811 bp, 14 predicted proteins | sample MGYA00376054_ERZ724521 | MGnify/ENA primary metagenome ERZ724521 (study PRJEB28724, sample SAMN07190883) | activated sludge metagenome | isolation source: activated sludge of sewage treatment plant in Hong Hong | place: Hong Kong | collected 2016-03-17 ... | reverse complement strand
GTCGGCACGGTGCTCCAGCCGGGAGCGACCGCGTCGTGCTCGTTCGTCGGGCCCGTCGTGGGCGATGCCGGCGATGCCGTGATCGACCAGGTGACGGTGTCGGGCACCGACGACGAGCGCCAGCCGTTGGTTCGACGCGGCGGCGGCCGCGTTGGGCCTGTGTCTTCGTCAGCGCCACGAGGCCGAAGCCGCGATTGCCCTGCAACAGTGCGCGCAGGCCTGGCTCGATCGCCAACTGCCCGGTGGCATCGCCGACCTGGACACCGTTGACCGGCACCGGCTGGGCCCAGACGGCGAATTGAACCTGCTCGGCCTGCTCGAGCCTCTGCTGGCGCCTGGTGACCCGGCCGCGGAACGGGACGATGACGCCATCGGGCGCGCCGCCGCGCGGTTTCACGTCGCACTGGCCTGTGCACTCGCCGACTGGGTGTGCCGCGCGATGCCCGAAAGCCCCGCGCCTTTCGCGGTGGCGCTCTCGGGCGGCTGTTTCCACAACGGCCTCCTGCGCGATCAGGTTCAGCGCAAACTGGCGCCACGCGGAGGCCTCACACTCACCACAACCGAGCCCGGCGATGCGACACTCGCGCTGGGTCAGGCGTGGGTGGCCGCCTGGGATGTGACCCATGGGCGTGCCGGCACAATGGCCGACTAGAACGTTCGATGATCCCCAATCCGAAGGAAAACCTGTCATGTGCCTGGCCGTCCCTGCACGCGTGATCGAATGTCTGGAGGGCGACCGCGCCCTGATCGACCTGGAAGGCGTGCGCATGGATATCTCCCTGGAGCTCCTCGACGACGTGCGCCCGGGCGACTACGTGATCGTGCATGTCGGCTACGCCATCGGCAAGCTCGACGAAGAGGAGGCACGGGCCACGCTGCAGGCCATGGCCACGATGGCGCAGGCCGACGGCCGCGAAGGCGCACCACCATGAAATACGTCGATGCGTTTCGCGACGCCGATCTGGCACGCGGCCTGGCGCGAGCCATCACCCGGGCCGTGCTGCCCGGGCACCGCTACAACCTGATGGAGTTCTGCGGCGGCCACACCCACGCCATCGCGCGCCACGGTCTGCGCGCCCTGCTGCCGCTCGAAATTGAACTGATCCACGGCCCCGGATGCCCGGTGTGCGTGCTGCCCATCGGCCGGATCAACCAGGCCATCGCGCTGGCGCGTGACCATGGCGTGGTGCTCTGTACCTATGCCGACCTGATGCGGGTGCCGGCCTCCAACGCCAGCTCGCTCATGAAGGCGCGCAGCCAGGGTGCGGACGTGCGAATGGTGTACTCGGCCATCGACGCGCTGGCGCTGGCGCGGCAGCACCCCGATCGCCAAGTCGTCTTCCTGGCCATCGGCTTTGAAACCACCACGCCGCCCACCGCGGCGGTGCTGCGCCAGGCTCGCGCCCTGGGCCTGCGCAACTTTTCGGTGCTGTGCAACCATGTACTGACCCCACCGGCGATGCGCGGCATCCTGGGGCCGCCGCCGGGCAACGGAGCGTCGGCGCATCTGCACGGTTTCATCGGCCCAGCCCACGTCTCGACCGTCATCGGCAGCAATCCCTACCGCTTCTGCGCCGACGAATACCACCGCCCCGTGGTGATCACCGGCTTCGAGCCACTGGATGTGATGCAGGCGGTGCTGATGCTGGTGCGCCAGCTCAACGAGGGCCGCGCCGAGATCGAGAACCAGTTTACGCGCTCCGTGACGCCGTTGGGCAATCAGAAGGCCCAGGCCTTGATGGCCGAGGTGTTCGAGCTGCGCGACAGCTTCGAGTGGCGTGGGCTGGGCAGCCTGCCGCATTCGGCGCTGCGACTGCGTTCGGACTACGCCGGTTTCGATGCAGAACAGCGCTTCGCCGCGCCGTACCGCGCCGTCGCCGATGCCAAAGCCTGCGAATGCGGCGCCATCCTGCGCGGCGAGAAACGGCCGCAGGACTGCAGGGTGTTCGGCACGGTCTGCACACCCGAGAACCCGATCGGCTCCTGCATGGTCTCGTCCGAGGGCGCCTGCGCCGCCCACTACACCTACGGCCGCTTCATGACCGACCTGCAAACTCTTCCCGAGAGACTCGGAGACATGTCATGAGCGCCATCAAGCCCGGCTACACGCGGCCGCTGGACCTGCGCCACGGCCGCGTCGACATGAGTCACGGCAGCGGTGGACGCGCCATGGTGCAACTGATCGACCAGATCTTCCTGAGCGCCTTCGACAACCCGGCGCTGGCCGCGCGCGACGACCACGCCGTGCTGGCCGCCCCGCCCGAGCTGGCCCTGGGTGGCCGCCTGGTGATGGCCACCGACAGCCACGTGGTCTCGCCGCTGTTCTTCCCCGGCGGCGACATCGGCTGCCTGTCGGTGCATGGCACCGTCAACGACGTGGCCATGGCCGGCGCGCGACCGCTGTGGCTCTCCGCCGGGTTCATCCTGGAAGAAGGCTTTGCGCTGGCCGAGCTGCACCGCATCGCCGGCTCCATGGCACAGGCCGCCGCCGAAGCCGGGGTGCCCATCGTCACTGGCGACACCAAGGTGGTGCAGGCGGGCAAGGGCGACGGCGTGTTCATCAACACCACCGGCGTGGGCGTGACGCGACCTGGCGTGCACATCAGCGGTTCGCTGGCACAGCCCGGCGACGCGATCCTGGTGTCCGGCACGATGGGCGACCACGGCGTGGCGGTCATGTCGGTGCGCGAAGGGCTGCGCTTTGGCACCACGCTGCTGTCGGACACCCGGTCGCTGCACACCCTGGTGGCGGCCATGCTCGACGCGACGCCGGACATCCACGTGCTGCGCGATCCGACGCGCGGCGGACTCGGCGCCACGCTCAATGAAATCGCCAGCCAGTCGGGCGTGGGCATGCGGCTGATGGAAACCGCCATTCCGGTGCGCGGCGAGGTTCGGGCGGCCTGCGAGTTGCTGGGCCTGGACCCCCTGTACGTTGCCAACGAGGGCAAGCTGCTGGCGATCTGTCCGCCAGACCGAGCCGACGCCTTGTTGGCCGCGATGCGTGCCCATCCGCACGGACGTGACGCCGCGCGCATCGGCACGGTGGTGGACGACCCCAACCATTTCGTGCAGATGACCACCGCGCTGGGCGGGCAACGCATGGTCGACTGGCTCTCGGGCGAGCAGCTGCCGCGCATCTGCTGAGGCGGCCGCGCCCCGCACGGCGCGGCCGATCAGGCCCCGATACCCCAGAGGCTTCAGCGCCGGTCGAAACGGCCCAGGTTCATCACCTTGGTCCAGGCAGCGACAAAGTCACGCACGAACTTGCCGCCGTTGTCGTTCTGGGCATAGACCTCGGCCAGCGCACGCAGCTGCGAGTTGGAGCCGAAGGCCAGGTCCACCCGGGTGGCGGTCCACCGGAGGGCGCCGGTCTTGCGGTCGCTGCCTTGGTAGGCGTTGTCGCCGGTTGGCTTCCACACCGTGCCCATGTCCACCAGATGGGTGAAGAAGTCGGTCGTGAGCTGACCCGGACGCTGCGTGAACACCCCGTGCTGCGAGCCTCCGTGGTTGGCGCCCAGCACGCGCAAGCCACCGACGAGCACCGTCATCTCCGGGGCGGACAGGGTCAACAGCTGTGCCTTGTCGATCAGCATCGCTTCGGGCGAAACGCTGAACGCCTTCCGGCGCCAGTTGCGAAAACCGTCGGCCACCGGTTCGAGCACGGCGAACGATTCGACGTCGGTCTGCTCCTGCGTGGCGTCGGTGCGGCCGGGGGTGAAGGGCACATCCACCACGTGGCCGGCCGCCTGGGCAGCAGCTTCCACACCGGCGTTGCCCGCCAGCACGATCAGGTCGGCCATCGACACCTTTCTCCCGCCCGGGGCGCCGGCGTTGAAGCCGCGCTGGATGCCCTCCAGCACGGGGAGCACCTTGGCCAGTTGCGTCGGCTGGTTGACGTCCCAGTCCTTCTGCGGCGCCAGGCGGATGCGGGCACCGTTGGTGCCACCGCGCAGGTCGGAGCCGCGGAAGGTCGAGGCCGAAGCCCAGGCGGTGGCCACGAGCTCGCTCACGGAAAGGCCCGAGGCCAGCACGCGGGCCTTGAGCTCCTTGGCGTCGGCGGCGTCGATCAGCGGGTGGTTCACCGGCGGCACCGGGTCCTGCCAGATCAGGTCTTCGGCCGGCACTTCGGGGCCGAGGTAGCGGCTCTTGGGGCCCATGTCGCGGTGGGTCAGCTTGAACCAGGCGCGGGCGTAGGCATCGGCAAACTCGTCCGGGTTGGCGGCGAAGTGGCGCGAGATTTTTTCGTACGCCGGGTCGAAGCGCAGCGAGAGGTCGGCCGTGGTCATGTGCGGCGCGTGCTTCTTGCTCGGGTCGTGGGCGTCGGGGATCATGTCCTCGGGGTCCACGTTCTGGGCTTCCCACTGGATGGCGCCGGCCGCCGTGGTCATCTGCTTCCACTCGTACTTGAACAGCACCTTGAAGTAGCCCATGTCCCACTTCGTGGGGTTGGGTTTCCAGGCGCCTTCGAAGCCGCTGGTGGTGGTGTCGCCGCCCTTGCCGCTGCCGTGCTTGTTGATCCAGCCAAAACCCATCTCTTCCATGGGCGCGCCTTCGGGTTCGGCGCCGACCAGCTCCGCGGGGCCGGCGCCGTGCATCTTCCCGAAGGTGTGGCCGCCGGCCACCAGGGCCACGGTTTCGTAGTCGTTCATGGCCATGCGGGCGAAGGTCTCGCGCACGTCGCGACCCGAGGCCACCGGGTCGGGATTGCCGTCCGGGCCCTGCGGATTCACGTAGATCAGGCCCATCTGCACCGCGGCCAGCGGGTTTTCCAGCACGCGGTCACCGCTGTAGCGGCTGTCAGGCTTGTCGCTGGTGGCCAGCCATTGCTTCTCGGCGCCCCAGTAGATGTCCTCCTCCGGCGCCCAGATGTCGACACGGCCGCCGCCGAAGCCAAAGGTCTTGAAGCCCATGGTCTCCATGGCCACGTTGCCGCACAGGATGAACAGGTCGGCCCAGGAGATGGCGTTGCCGTACTTCTGCTTGATCGGCCACAACAGGCGGCGGCCCTTGTCGAGGTTGCCATTGTCGGGCCAGCTGTTGAGCGGGGCAAAGCGCTGGTTGCCGGTGTTCGCACCGCCACGTCCGTCGGCCGTACGGTAGGTGCCCGCGGCGTGCCACGCCAGACGGATGAACAGGCCGCCGTAGTGGCCGTAGTCGGCCGGCCACCAGTCCTGGCTCTGGGTCAGCAGGTCGGCCAGGTCCTTTTTCAGCGACTTGAAGTCCAGTTTCTTGAAGGCTTCGGCGTAGTCGAAGTCCGGGTCCATCGGGTTGGACACCGGTTGGTGCTGGTGCAGGATGGACAGGTTGAGCTGGTTGGGCCACCAGTCGGCGTACGACTGGGCGCCGTGCCTGGCGCGCGCACCGCCGGTGGCGTGAAAGGGGCACTTGGCTTCTGCAGAGGGATTGCTCATGTTGATCTCCTGGGACGTTGCGGGAACCGATCTGCAATTCCGCCGGGGCTCGCGCCGGGCTCCGGTGAATTTGCGGAACCTACACTTTAGACATCGCCAATCATGAAGTCGAATTGATTGCCTTTATCAATGCAATAGCCGCTGCCCGGCGGGTGTCGCAAGTGCAGTCAGGTCATCAGCGCCACAGCGCCCGAGAAGGTGAAGAACGCCGCCGCTGTCGACACCAGGATGATGCGCGCGATACGTCCGTTATCGGCACCGAAGCGCTCGGCGAGCAACGAGACGTTGCTCGCGCTGGGCAAGGCCGCGATCAGCACCATGACCGTGAGCGCAAACCGGTCCAGCGGCACCCCAAGCGAAACCGCCGTGGCGCCGACCAGCAGCACGAGCAGCGGGTGCAGCACCAGCTTGATCAGCGCCACCGGAAGGTAGTCGCCCATCGGGATTGGCGGATGGCCGTGCAAGGCGGTCAGAATCTGCGAACGAGCCAGCACCGCGCCGATGGTGAACAGCGCCACCGGCGAGGCGGCATCGGCCAGCAGGCCGATGGTCTTGAATACCGGCGCGGGCAGCTCCAGGCTGATGGCCGACGCCACCGCGCCAAGCAGGATGGCCCACGGCATCGGGTTGAACAGCATGCCCTTGAGCGCGTTGCGCGCCGCATGCGCGAAGCCGTGTTCGTCGGCACCGTCCAGCCTTGAGAGCGCGATACAGAGCGAGCTTGTGATCACCATGTCGACCACGATAGTCACAATGATCGGCCCGGCCGCGCGCGCGCCCAGCAGCGCCACCAGCAAGGGCACCCCCATGAAGCCGGTGTTCGGGAAAGCCGCCACCAGCGCGCCGAACGACGCATCGTTCCAGCCGATGCGCGCGTTCAGGCTGATGGCCACAGAAAAGCCCACGATCACCAGCGCGCAGAGCAGCCAGGTGAAGAACACGCTTGCATCGAGCAGCTGGGCGATCGGCGTGGTGGCGCCAAAGCGGTACAGCATGCACGGTAGTGCGAAGTACAAAACAAAGCCGTTCAGCCCCGGAATGGCCTCCAGCGCGAGCAGGCGTCGGCGAGCCGCCACGTACCCAGCAAGCACCAGGGCGAAAAAGGGGAAAGTGACGGTCAGGACATCGAACACGGACGCTATTGTCCCTGCATCCTCGCCCACCCGTCCGGCGGGCAGGGATGCCCGGTATGATTCGCCGCTTCGCCTGCACCTCCCCTCCCCCCAGACCATGTCCGCCGGCCTCAATCTCGCCCAGCAGGAAGCCGTCAACTACCTGCACGGACCCTGCCTGGTGCTGGCCGGCGCGGGATCAGGCAAGACGCGCGTGATCACCCACAAGATCGCACGCCTGATCCAGACTGGAGTGGAGCCGCGACGCGTGGCCGCGATCACCTTCACCAACAAGGCTGCCGCCGAGATGCGCGAACGCGCCAAGGGCCTGATCGGGCGCGATGCCAAGGACGTGGTGATCTGCACCTTTCACGCGCTGGGCGTGCGCCTGATGCGCCAGGACGGCGCGGCGCTGGGCCTGAAACCGCAGTTCAGCATCCTCGACAGCGACGACGTCACCGGCATCCTGAAGGACTGCGGCGGCACCACCGACACCGCCACCGCGCGCCAGTGGCAATGGACCATCAGCCTGTGGAAAAACCAAGGCCTGAACGCCGTGCAGGCCGAGGCCCAGGCCCGCGACGACCGCGAGCGCATCGCCGCCCGCATCATGGCGCGCTACGAAGAGCGCCTGAGCGCCTACCAGAGCGTCGATTTCGACGACCTGATCGGCCTGCCACTGAAACTGCTGGCCGACTTTCCGGAGGTGCGCGCCAAGTGGCAAGCGGCGCTGGGCCACGTGCTGGTCGACGAATACCAGGACACCAACGCCACGCAGTACGAGGTACTCAAGCACCTGGTGGGCGAACGCGGGCGCTTCACCGCCGTGGGCGACGACGACCAGTCGATCTACGGCTGGCGGGGCGCCACGCTGGACAACCTGAAGCGGCTGCCGCAGGACTTCCCGGCGCTCAAGGTCATCAAGCTGGAGCAGAACTACCGCTCCACCGGTGCCATCCTGCGCGCGGCCAACAACGTGATCGGCCCGAACCCCAAGCTGTTCCCCAAGACCTTGTTTTCCGAACTCGGCGAGGGCGAGCCGGTGCGCGTGGTGGACGCCGACCACGAGGACCACGAGGCCGCGCGCGTGGTGGCCCGCATCCTGTCCATCCGCGCAGCAGGCGGCACGCCTGCCGCAGCGCCGGGCCGCCCCAAGCAAGGCACGGCCCCCACGGGGGGCAGCGCAACACACGAAGTGGCCAGCGTGGGGGCAGCAGTTCCTTGGCGGGACTTCTCGGTGCTCTACCGCGCCAACCACATGGCCAAACCGTTCGAAAAGGCGCTGCGGCGCGCCAACATTCCGTACAAGGTCTCGGGCGGACAGAGCTTCTTCGACCGCGCCGAAATCAAGGACCTGTGTGCCTGGTTCCGGCTGTGGATCAACAACGACGACGACCCGGCCTTTCTGCGGGCCATCACCAGCCCGAAGCGCGGCATCGGGCACCAGACGCTGCAGAACCTGGGCGAGTTTGCCGGCAAATACCGGCTCAGCCTTTTCAGCGCGCTGTTCTCGCACAGCCTGGGCGCCGCCCTGCCCCCGCGCGCCGTGGGCAGCCTGCACGAGTTCGGCCGCTACCTGAACGAACTTGAATACCGTGCGCGCCACACCCACGGTGCCGAGGCCGCGCGCGCTTTCCTCGCCGACTGGCTCAAGGACATCGGCTACGAGCAGCACCTCTACGACGGCGAGGACAACGAACAGGTGGCCGCCGCCCGCTGGACCAACGTGCAGGAGTTCTGCGACTGGATGGCCGCCCGCTGCGGCGGTCAGATCGACGACGCAGCAGGCGTCAGCATGACCACCGAGGTCAAGACCCTTCTTGAGGTGGCGCAGACCATTTCGCTGCTGTCCACGCTCGACGAACGCGAACAGGACCCCAACATGGTGACCCTGTCCACGCTGCACGCGGCCAAGGGGCTGGAATGGCCGCACGTGATGCTGGTGGGCGTCAACGAGGGCCTGTTGCCGTTTCGGCTCGACGCCAACGAGGGCGCCGACACCGCAGGCGACGGCACGGTCAATGGCGACAACGCCCAGCGTCTGCAGGAAGAACGCCGTCTGATGTACGTGGGCATCACCCGCGCGCAGCGCAGCCTCGCCGTGAGCTGGACCCGCAAACGCAAGAAAGGACGCGACATCGTGCCCTCGCAGCCCAGTCGCTTCATCGCCGAGATGGCACTGGATGCCGCCACCGTGCGGGAAGACCCGCGGGAAAAACTGCGCGCCCTGCGCGAGCAGTTCGCAAAGAAGGCCCAGGCCACCGCCGATGCCGGCGCCGCATCAGGAGCACGCCCATGAGACGCCCAGCCTCGATCATCAATACTATTTTTTTGATAGCTGCCTGTGGCCATCCTGCGCTGGGTCTGGCACAAAATCGCCCCGAAAACACCCCGCCCGCCTGCCCGATGCCGGCTGAAGTGGTGGGTGTGCACCTGTACGGCGCCTGGCAGGCCCGGTGGGACGGCGTGGCCGAGGCCGCCACGCTCACGCTGTGGCGCAGCGAGGATTACCCGGACGGCCTGCGCGGCATCATCCGGCGCGGCGCCGGTGCCGCGGCCACCGAGGTGCTGGTGTCGGCCGAGGTGGACCAGGCGACGTTTGCCATGGAAGAGTCCCGGGACGGCCGCGTTATCAGCGCCACCTGGAGCGGCGCCTTCACCGAGCAATCCTGCGGCAAGGAAATTCGCGGCCAGTGGACCGACTCCGCGACGCGCACCGAACGTGCCTTCGTGCTGCGCAAGCTTGGCGGCTGGCAATAGCGCGCCACCGCGCGGCTTCACGGGCCTCGAGGGCGCCGCTCAGCCCGCCTTGGACGGCTTCCAGGTGACCACCGCCGTCACCGCGTAGTTCCACACCACACCGACCAGCACGCCGGCGATGGCCGAGGTGATCCAGAAGCTGTCCTTGTGGAACAGGTAGTCGGCGATGCCCACGTTGGCCAGCGCGCCCACGCTGCAGGCCAACACGAACGACAGCCAGCCGCGCACAAAGCCCCAGCCGCGCAGCCGCATGTCGCGGTAGGTCAGCAGGTTGTTCATCACATAGTTGCTGGTCATGGCCACCAGGGTGGCGCCGCTCTGTGCCACCAGGAAGGAGGTGCCCAGGCCCTTGAACATCGTGGCCAGCACGGCCAGGTGCACCAGCACGCCGAATCCGCCCACCAGCGAGAACGCGATGAAGCGGATCGGCACCACGCCGCCGGTGACCTTGTCCAGCAGCATGATGAAGTATTCCCAGGCGACGTTGGTGTCGAGCTTGCTCTCGCCAGCCATACGGTTGCGAAACTCGTACGGCAGTTCGCGGTGCCGCAGCGGCACCGGCGAGGTGGCGAACAGGTCCAGCAGGATCTTGAAACCGACGCCGGACATGCCGGCCTTGATGCAGTTCACGGCCGCCTCGTGGCGGATCATGAAGAAACCGCTCATCGGGTCCTTCAGGTCGGCCTTGAGCACCACGCGGCTGAGCTGGGTGGCCCAGCGACTGAAAGCGGCGCGCGACGAATCCCAGTTGCCGATGCCCCCGCTTTCCACGTAGCGGCTGCCGACCACCACATCGAGATCGCTGCCCTGCAACAGCTCGAACATCTTGGGCAGCAGCCGCTCGTCGTGCTGCAGGTCGGCGTCGATCACCGCGACCAGGGGCGCCGATGACGCGAGCATGCCCTCGATGCAGGCGGTGGACAGTCCGCGGCGGCCGATGCGCTGGATGCAGCGCACCCGCCGGTCGGTCTGCGCCATCTCCCGCACCGCCTGCGCGGTGCCGTCGGGCGAGTTGTCGTCCACGTAGATCATTTCCCAGTCGATGCCGGTGAGCGCCGCGGCCACGCGGTTGCGCAGTTCGACGACGTTGCCGATCTCGTTGAAAGTCGGGACGATGACGGAGAGTTGGGGCATGGTTTACCTTGTTGTCGGGTCGGGCCCGCCCGAAGCGGCCCGGCCTGCATTCTGGCGCGGATGGCCTTTGTAATTCGTGGCGCGGTAGATGTCCACTCGCCGGGTGAGCTTGCCGAAGGCGCGCGCCTCCACCGTGTCGATGCGCTCGACCGACTCGAACCAGGGTTTGAGCCGTTCCAGATCCAGATCGCCGGCGTCCTGATCCGACACCACCAGGATGCCGGTGGCGCCGCGCAGGTCGCGATCGAGCGGGAAGTAGTCGAACTGCAGCGCCTTGTCACCGTAGACGTCGTGCGCGTAGGTGCGCGGCTGTCCGGGCAGGTAGAAGCGCATCAGCGAGGCGATCTTGTAGTTCGGGCCGAAGACGAAGGTCTGCCGGCCTTCGGCTCGCACCGTGGCTTCGGCCTTGGCCACCCGCGCGGCGGCCTCCGGCCAGCCGCTCCAGGCGTTCATGTCACCGGGGATCGGCAGGTTGGGAATCCAGAACACCAGGCCCGCCGCCAGCAAGAGCGCCGCCGACGAGGCCAGGCCGCGCAGCAGGCGTCGCAGGCCGTTTTCGTGCGCGAGCAGAAACTGCACGCCGAGGATGATCAGCGACCAGTAGGCCGGCGCCAGCCAGTTGATCTTGGCGATCGAACGAAAGCTGACGAGGCTGAACACCACGATCGGCACCGCACCGCTGAGCCACAGCAGCCGCGTGCGGTCGTCCACCGAGGCACCCAGCCCACCGCGCACGCCCCGCGCCAGCGCGGCCATGGCCAGCACGAACAGGTAGGGCGTCACCAACAGGAACTGCGTGGTCACCAGCATCAGGAAATAGCGTGGCTTGAAGCCGCCCATCTCGCCCACGCGGCGGCTGCTCTGGAAGGCCAGAGACACCCAGTCGTGCTGCGCGTTCCAGATCAGCACCGGCGCGAACACCGCCACCGCCACGCCCACGGCCAGGTAGGGCTGCGGCTTGACAAACCAGTGGCGCTGGCGCGGTGAGGTCGCAAGGTACAGCAGCACCACCAGCCCCAGCAACACGGCCGAATACTTGCCCAGCATGGCCAGCCCGATGAAGCCGCCGGTGGCGAACCACCAGCGTCCGTCACCGGTCTGGCTCAGCCGCCAGAGCGCCCAGATCGCACCCGTCCAGGCGAAGATCAGCGGGCTGTCGGGCGTCGGCGCCAGTCCGAAGGCCTCGTACACGAAGCTCAGGTTCAGTGCGGCCACGCTCCAGAAGGCGAGCCGCCGGTCGCCGTACATGTCCAGGATCAGGCGCACCCACAGCAGGTTCCAGCCCAGCGCCCAGAGCACGGCGGCGGACTTGATGCCGAACACCGTCTGACCGAACAGCGCGGTGGTCAGCACCATGCTGTAGGTGGCCAGCGGCGGGTGATCGAAATAGGACCAGTCCAGGTGTTGCGTCCAGCTCCAGTAATACGCCTCCTGCGGCAGCAGGGGCGCGGTGGCCGCCAGCAGCAGGCGCAGCACCGTGAAGCCGGCCACCAGCCAGGCGATCGAATGGGTGCGGTCGGGGAGTGACTGCCAGCGGCTGTCCGGAGATGCCATGAAAAAGCGAATCGAATCGGTGCGGGTCCGAACGGCACGCCCAAGCGGCGCACACAGGACCATTCGGGGGATGGTAATCGATCCACCGTGCGCCGACCTGACGGCCGATTGTGGCGTGGAGCGGCATGGATAATCGGCGCCGCAGCCCTGCAAGCCGCCGCCCCGGGCCTTGCACCGAACTGTCTCCGCCCCACTGTGACCGAATCCCCGAACGCCGCCCTCGTCAACGCTGCCACCGCTGCGCTGGCGGCCAGCACCGACCGCGTCGTGCCCGTCAACCACGCCGGGCGGCGCTACGTGGCCAAGCGGGTCGCACCCAGGCAACGCTCCCGGCTGCAGGCCTGGGCCGTGCGCGCTCTGGCCAAGGGCATCACCGGCCAGTCGCTGCCGATGGACACGCTGCGGCTGACCGATGCCGCCGCCAGCGTGGGCTTCGAGGCGCGGCGGCTGCGCGCGCTGGAACAGGCTGGCCAGCGGGTGCCGCACCTGGTGCACGAAGGCGCCGACTTCCTGCTGATGGAGCATTGTGGCGACACGCTGGACCGGCTGCTGCAGGACTGGCCTCTGGAGACCTGCCGCGCCGAACTGCGGCACGAGGCGGTTCAACTTGGCCGCTTCCACCGTGCGGGCCAGTGGCACGGCGGGGCGCAGATCAAGAACCTGACGCGACGTGACGGCAAGAGCTGGCGCATCGATTTCGAAGAGGACTTCGGCGAGCTCGTGCCGCTGCCGGTGGCCCAGGCGCTGGACCTGATCCTGTTTCTGAATTCGGTTTCGCTCGCGGGTGCGGTGGACGAGGCCGAATCGCGCCGCCTGTTGCCGCAGCTCTTGGCCGACTACCTGGCCGAACACCCCGAGCCACGCGTGCGCGAGACGCTCCTGCGCGCCCGTCCTTGGGTGGCGGGGCTGGCCTGGCTCAGCGCCCCGATGCGCCGGCGCACGGTGCGCGGACGCCAGCGCAAAGGCGCGTTGCGGCTGGCGCTGCTGGCCGAGGCGCTGGCGGGTTTGCAGACCTTCGACTGATACCAGGTTGCGTTCAACGATCTAGACTATTCAATGTAGTCACGCGCTTCAAGCAGTCGCCGATAAAGAAGTTGATCAATGGCGACAGGCCACCGTGGCGCGGTTGGCAGCACGGCTCAAGCAAGCGAGTGGCCAGTCGGCGTACCATCGATTCCAGTGCGTCCTGATCAGAGCCACATTGGGCAGTCCAGCGGCAGAAATTGCTCAATTGCCTGGCTTGCCGACAGCCACAGTGCATATGCTGCATTCGCGGTTTACTAAGGAGGGAAATGCCATCGTTGACCTTTGTGGTCAAGGCGGCAGATGCCACCAGCACCTTTGTGTGGAGCAGGACCTGCTTGCGCCATTCGTTGAGCGGGATTTGGCCGGCGCAATATTGACAGTCGCGAAAATCCAACAGGCCTGCCAAGATCAGGTAGGTAAGACGGTGGCGCGATCGACTATCTACCGGCTACTCGACCGTCACTGTTGGCGCAAGGTCGAACCGCGACCCAGACATCCGAAGGCCGACGGTGCGGCACAGTCCACCTGCAAAGAATTTCATTGCCAGGTACGCCGAGAGGTCGCGCGCTAAGCTGAGCAGGGTTGCACAGTGCGGTTGATGTTCCGGGACGAGGGACGATTCGGACTGCATGGGACGCCGCGGCGTTGCTGGGCACCACGTGGCATTCGCCCGGTGGTCGGAACGCGACTGGAGCGCAGGTACATCGATGCCTTCAGTGCAGTCAGCCCGCTTGACGGCGTGGTGGACAGCCTCGTGTTGCCCTGAATAAACGCCGAAACAATGTCATTGTTCCTGGCCGAAGTTGCCCAGCGCCAAGCCGAGCAATTCATCGTGATGGTCATGAACCAAGCCGGTTGGTACTTGGCTGGTGACTTGGTGGTGCCGGCCAAAATGCGGCTGATCCACCTACCGCCCTACAGCCCAGAGATCAAACCAACCGAGCCACTGCGGGAAGTGATGCGTGAATACTGCTTCACCCAGCAAGTCTTCGCCGACCTTGACGCCGTGAAATTGCACTCCCAAGGGGGCTCTTGGCGCGAATCCAACCCCGGTCGAACAAAATCAATTGCGGGATTTGACTGGATAACTTCCAGTTTCTTGAATGTAAATCAGCAGGAGCAGTCGCATGATCTTGATTCGGTCGGCAAAATAATTCTATGAGGCACTTCGTTCGATTCCAGGTGCGACTCACGCCCCACAGCACTTCTTGTATTTTTTGCCGCTGCCGCAGGAACACGGGTCGTTGCGGCCGGGGGTTGGCGCCACGTGCACGGTCTGTACGCGCGCTCCGATGTCACGCCAGATCTCGCGCAGGTCGTACACAGCCCACAACGCCTCGCCGTACGCGTTCAGCCGCGCGGCGCTGACGCTGGGCGGGCCGTCCTCGCTGAGGGCGGACAGCGTGGGTTCGTCCTCGTCGTCCTCGGTCAGCGCGACGATGGCGTCCAGCGCCTGGTCGTGGATCTTGGCCAGCTTGCGGTCCTTGGGCGGGTCCCATTCTTCGGGCCAGACTTCCACCGCGTACATGAAGCCCAGTGCCCAGACCTGGGCGAAGGCCGGCAGCTCGGTGTCGCCGAGCTCAGCGCGCTCGGCCTCGCCGAGGGTGGCCACGCCGCCGCGCACATCCATCACCTCGGGCGCGTAGGCCCGCTCGTCGTCGAGTTGCTCCACCGGGGTGTTCAGGGCGTCGGCCACCTCGTTCCAGCGGCGGGACCAGAGCGTCATGAAGCGTTCGAACTGCGCCGGGTCGGCGAAAGAACCATCGCCAGGCTCGGGCGCCTGCCCCTCGCCGGGCACACCCAGCAGTGCGGGCAGGAATTCGGCCGGCGGGATGCGGCGGCGGCAGCACACCAGCGCGGCCAGGAAGCCTTCGCAGAACTCCCATTGCGGGGTTTCGTCGTAGCGGCTGCGAAGGTCGTCGAGGATGTCGTCAAGGGCATCGAAATCTTCGGCGCGCATCGTTTGGGCGTCGGCCGGGGAAGCGTGAAGGGTGGGGGTGTTCATGGCGAAACCTGGTTCGGATCAAGAGGCGCCGCCGCTGCCGGCGCGCGCATGGAGCCAGTGTACGCCCGCGCACGGCCGGCACGGCCTTGATTCAGCCCGGCAGCGCGTCCAGCGAGCGCCCGGCCCGCACGCCCGCCGCCAGCAGGCGCTTGCGCAGCTTGAGCACGGCCCGGTCCTTGCTGAGCAGCGCACAGCGGTGGCGCACCGCCAGGTCGATGAAGATCTGGTCGTCCCGGTCGGTGCAGGTCAGCGGGGCCTTGGGCGCCGCGTCCACGATCCGCACCTGCCGGTCGAAGGCCGCCAGCACGTCGTCGGCGCCGAGTCGGTAGAAGGCCAGGCGCGGCACGATCTGCGGGTAGCCCAGCACCCGGGCCAGTTCCTCGCGCATGGCGCCGGTGGCGATCCATTGCAGGGTGCCGTCTTGCAGCCCCGCGCGCAAGGCCAGCGTCGCCGGGTCGCTGAACACCAGCGCATCGAGCGCGATGTTGGTGTCCAGCACCACACAGGCCCCCACGCTCGGTAACGGCGAGTCCTCGCTGGCCTTGCAGGCGGCGGAGTCGCCTGAGCCGACTCCTCTTTGGGCTGTCCATGCCTGCGCAGGCAGGCCCGGAGCCGCAGCCCTCAGCCCCGGGGGCGCCTTCGCGCCTTGGGACGGCCCGGCGGCGCTCATGCGCCCGCCGGGCCGCGATGCTGACCTTTGACCAGGTCAAAGCGGAACAGCCGGCATTCGATCGGACCGTTCCACATCGGTACACGGCGGCTTTCCTTCAGGCGCATCTTGCCGGGCAGCTTGATATCGGGCGTGA
>ERZ724521.642-NODE-642-length-15836-cov-4.842786_pt1 | contig 15836 bp, 14 predicted proteins | sample MGYA00376054_ERZ724521 | MGnify/ENA primary metagenome ERZ724521 (study PRJEB28724, sample SAMN07190883) | activated sludge metagenome | isolation source: activated sludge of sewage treatment plant in Hong Hong | place: Hong Kong | collected 2016-03-17 ... | reverse complement strand
TGGCGGAATGGTAGACGCGCTGGTCTCAAACACCTGTGACTTCACGGTCGTGCGAGTTCGAGTCTCGCTTCCCGCACCTTCACAAGCGCTTCGGAAAACCGGAGCGCTTTTTTTTGGTCATGACTTTAGTGTACACCGGCGACGGCTCACATTCCATTTTTTCCGAACGGTACGGCGTCAGTTACCATTCCCGGTTTGGCGCGGTGACGGAGTCGGCCCATGTATTTATTGCGGCAGGTTTGCGTTACAAGGCAGTGGTGCAGCAGGATATCGCGATCCTGGAAGCGGGCCTGGGGACGGGACTGAATGCTTTTATGACCTGGCTGGAGGCGGAGCGGCGCAACCTGCGGGTACACTACACCGGCCTCGAAGCCTTCCCTGTCGCTCCGGAACTCGCCGCCGCGCTCAACTATCCGGAAGAGTTAGGCTATCCGGAACGGTCATCCGATTTTTTGCAAATACACGGTTGTGCCTGGGATCGCCCGCATACGTTTTCAACGCATTTTGTATTTGAAAAGAAACTGACACAGATCGAATCGTTTGAAGCGACGGAGGCATTCGACCTGATCTATTTCGATGCCTTTGCACCACAGTTCCAGCCGGAGCTCTGGACAGAAGCGGTTTGCATGCGCATGTACCGTTCCTTGAAGCCCGATGGCGTGCTGGTCACCTATTGCGCCCAGGGGCACTTCAAAAGAGCCCTGAAGAAGGCGGGATTTATTGTCGAGCGCCTGCAGGGGCCGCCGGGGAAACGCGAGATGACACGGGCGCTGCGCGACGCGCTTTGATGCGATTTCCTTCAAAGGGAAGCGGAGTAGGGGATAAGAACGTTACTTTTGCGGCGCATGGCAGTTGGCTGCGCACCGTTGAATTTTCTACACTATGAAGTATTTTGTTTTTACAGCGCTGTTCCTGTTTTGTGCGTCCGGTCTTCGGGCACAAAAATTTCCCGAGCACCCGGATATGACGGCACGGAATACGGGTAAAGTGCTTTCCGCGCACGTTACTGCCGGCTTGCACACACCCGCAGGAGATATGGCCGACCGGTTTGGCGTGGACGGCGATTTTGGCGGTGCATTTGAACTCATGACTGCCGGCAATTACCTTTTGGGCGTCGAAGGGCATTATTTCTTTGGAAACAAGGTAAAGGACGACCCGCTGGCTATCCTTCGTACGCCTGAAGGCGATATTATCGGCAACGACCGCCTGATTGCGTCCGTCGCGCTGCGCGAACGAGGCTTCTATATCGGCGGCATGATCGGCAAACTGATCACGTTTTCCCAAAAGCGCTCGGGCATCCGCCTGACACTGGGCGCCGGCGTTACCCGGCATCGGATCAGGGTTCAGGACGACAGCGACAGCGTGACCCAACTGACCGGCGAGTACAAGAAAGGCTATGATCGATTGTGCGGCGGCATTGCCCTCAACCAGTTTATCGGATGGCAACACCTCGGCGCCAACCGGCGCTCCAACTGGATGGCCGGATTTGAGTTCAACGAGGGCTTCACCCAGACGTTGCGCGACTGGGATTTTACGGAAATGCGCAAACTCGACGGCAAGCGAACCGACCTGCGCATCGGCATCCGCATTGCCTGGACGCTGCCGTTCTACCAGGGCGGCGCAGAAAAAATCTATTACTAAACCCTGCCCTACGGCGGTATGCTCATGGCCTTGTTGTATGAAATCGGCATTCGCTTTTTTACCGCCGCCGTTTACCTGGCTTCCTTTTTCAATGCGAAAGCACGGCACTGGGTAGAAGGCCGCCGGCACTGGCGTCGCCGCTACGCCGGGGAGTACCCTGCCGATCACGGCAAAAAAACGCTCTGGATACACGCCGCGTCGCTTGGCGAGTTCGAACAGGGCCGACCTGTCATCGAGGCTTTTCGTACGGCCTGTCCGGAATGGTTTATTGTACTGACCTTTTTTTCCCCGTCCGGTTATGAAGTCAGGAAAAACTATGCCCATGCCGACTTCATCTGCTACCTCCCTGCCGACACCCGCCGCAATGCAGCCGATTTTACAGACCTGATCCGTCCTGACGCAGTCATTTTTATCAAATACGAATTCTGGGCCAACTACCTGGGGCAGTTGAAGCGGCGCCATATCCCGGTGTTGCTCATTTCGGCGCTATTCCGGGATACGCAGCCCTTTTTCCGCTGGTACGGGGCGTTCTGGCGGCAGATGCTGGGCTGTTTTACCCATTTCTTTGTCCAAAACGACCATTCGGCAAAACTCCTGCAACAGATCGGGTTCCGCAACGCGACGATCGCGGGTGATACACGGGTGGACCGGGTGCTGGATATTGCCCGAAATACGCCTGAAAACAGTATTGCAGCAGCCTTTGCAGGTGAGCCGGGTGCAACACAGGTGTTCATTGCCGGCAGTTCCTGGCGCGCGGATGAGGAACTTTTTCTGCCTGTCTTGCACCGGCTAATGGCCGGTTCACCCGGAAAATGGAAAATCATAGTCGCTCCGCACGACCCCTCAGAGGAAAACGTGGGCAGGATTTTAAAATTGGCCAGGTCGTTGTCCCCGGCTGCCGACCAAACCGTTTTGTGCTATTCCCTGGCCACTCCTGCCAGCGCCGGATCGGCACAAATCCTTGTTATTGATAACGTGGGCCTGCTCAATACCCTGTACCGCTACGGCACGGTGGCGTATATCGGCGGCGGATTCGGGAAGGGCATTCACAATACACTGGAGCCGGCGGCCTTCGGTTTGCCGGTCATTTTTGGGCCCAAATATGAAAAATTTGAAGAGGCCCGGCAGTTTGTTGCGCGTGGAGGTGCATACTGTATAACCGATGCTGTATCGTTGTCGGCCATACTGGACAAATTGGAGGATCAGGCATTTTATCAAAAGGCCTCCGGGGCTGTATCGGGATATTTGGAAGACAACAGGGGGGCAACGGAACAGATTTTGTCGTTTTTCACGCAAATTCAGCAGGGAATCGCTTAAAAAGTTGCGTTTTCACTCCCTATCTTAGCGCTCCCTAAAAATAACCCTTCTTTTGTCCTCACCAACCCACTTTCACTAACTCAACCATCTATAACTTCGCAATGCAAGGTTCTACCATTACTATCCGAAAAGGCAAATTAAAAGTACCCAACGATCCGATCATCCCCTTCATTGAAGGCGACGGCATTGGCCCCGATATCTGGGCGGCTTCTGTACGTGTATTCGATGCCGCTGTTGAAAAGGCATACCAGGGCAAAAGAAAAATCTTTTGGAAAGAGGTGCTGGCCGGCGAAAAAGCCTTTAACAAAACCCAGAACTGGCTTCCAAAAGAGACCCTCGAAGTTATAAATGAATATAAAGTAGCCATAAAAGGGCCCCTTACCACGCCGGTTGGCGGCGGCATCCGTTCGCTCAACGTGGCCCTGCGCCAGGAACTCGACCTCTATGCCTGCGTGCGTCCGGTGCGCTGGTTCCGCGGCGTTCCCAGTCCGGTAAAAGAGCCAGGTCTCGTCAACATGGTGATCTTCCGCGAAAATACGGAAGACATCTATGCCGGTATCGAATACCTCGCCGGTACGGAAGAATGCGCGAAAGTGATGAACTTCCTCCAAACCGAGATGGGCGTCAAAAAAATCCGTTTCCCGAAAACCTCTTCCATCGGCATCAAACCGGTCTCTACCGAAGGCACGGAGCGCCTGGTTCGTGCAGCCCTGGAGTACGCCTTCAAGTACAAGCGCAAATCGCTGACGCTGGTGCACAAGGGCAATATCATGAAATTCACCGAAGGCAAATTCAAGGACTGGGGCTATGCACTTGCCGAACGCGAATACGGCGACCGTGTATTCACCTGGGTGGAGTACGACCGCATCAAGGAAGCCAAGGGCGAAGAGGCTGCCAACAAGGCGCAGGCTGAAGCGCTGGCTTCGGGCAAACTGCTCGTCAAAGACGTCATCGCCGACGCTTTCCTGCAGCAGATTCTGCTGCGCCCGGCAGAGTACGACATGGTTGCTACACTCAACCTGAACGGCGACTACCTGTCCGACGCACTGGCTGCCCAGGTCGGCGGTATCGGGATCGCCCCCGGCGCCAATATCAACTACGTGAGCGGACACGCCATCTTTGAAGCGACTCACGGTACAGCGCCCAAATATGCGGGCAAAGACATGGTAAATCCCGCTTCGGTGATCCTGTCGGGTGTGATGATGCTGGAATACATGGGTTGGGACAAGGCCGCAAAACTCATTGTCAAGGGCCTGGAGCGCAGCATCCGCAAAAAACGCGTGACGTACGACTTCGAGCGTTTGATGAAAGGCGCTACCAAACTGAAATGTTCCGAATTCGGTACGGAGATCATCAGCAATATGTAATGCATTGTTTTCTCCAAGAAATAAAAACAATCCGCGCGCTTCAGAGAAGTGGCGCGGATTGTTTTTAGTATCCTTCCCTGTTTTTACTCAACCTTAACCTGAAAATGACATGAAAGCCGCTGCTGCTTTTATCATTCTGCTCTTCGGGGTGTGGCGTCTTTCCGGTCAAAGCCCATACCTGTTGCCGCAGGAAATCGAAGACCGCCTCCAGCAGGATACGATGCCCTGGAAGGACCAGGTGGCAACCTGGCGGTATTCATTTATCGGCGAATACTGGAAAGCCCTCGAAATCTGGGATACCAAACGGGGCGGGCGGCGTCCGATGACGGCAAGCGACAGCGCCTATTTTGACCGGTTTCACCCGGTAGAGGCGCTCCAGTATATCAGCCTCGCGGCTTCCGGCCGGCAGATTGTGATCATCAATGAAGCGCACCACCAACCACAACACAGGGTATTTACCACACAGTTGCTGCGCGCGCTGTACCAAAAAGGTTTTCGGTATCTGGCGCTGGAAGACCTGAACTACACCGATACCCTGATCGGCCGGCGGGGATACCCACTGACCGGCTCCGGGTACTACATAGTGGAACCGCGTTTGGGCAACCTGGTGCGGCAGGCACTGGCCATCGGCTACACCCTGTGGCCGTATGAATGGAAAGACGTGGGGGATCGGGAGCGCGGGCAGGCCCGCAATCTGGCCAGACTTTTTGAACAGGACAAGCAGGCCAGGGTACTGGTGCATTGCGGCTTTGATCACGTGATTGAGGGCAAACACGATTATTGGGATAGGGCAATGGCCGGCTGGTTCAAGGATATTACAGGCATCGATCCGCTGACAATCAGCCAGGTACAAATGACGGAGCGGAGCAGCCCCTCCCGGCAAGACCCGCATTTTGAAATGCACGACCTGCCCTATTCTGCGGTGTATCTCGATAGCCTGGGCCGTCCTTTTAATGGGAGGCAGGGTAAGGATCAGTACGATATTGAGCTGTTTCACCCCCGTACGGCTATGGTATATGGCCGGCCGCACTGGCTGACCAATGACAGCGACAAAGCTTGGGTACAGGTGCCCCGCAGAAAAATCCGGACGGGTTTTCCATGCCTTGTAGAGGCGCGCTTGCGCAGCGAAGGTCCGGATGCCATACCGGTTGATGTCGCCGTTTTCGACACGGGGAAAGAATGGCCGGCGCTGGCGTTATTTCCCGGAAAATATACCCTGCGCATCCGGGACGGTAACAACAAGGTGCAGGAGTTGCGCCTGACCGTAAAAAAATAAAGGATTATACTGTCTAGTATCCGAACGAACAGAGCCGAACGAGCGGTATTCCGCTGTTCGGCTCTGATTGTCTTATTTTAGAAGCAGGAATAAACTTCGCTTACTTCGTAATAAACACGCTGTCGAGCGCATCGCCGTCGAAATTGCCCACCGGTCTTCCTGTCACGTGGTTGTACACCGCCGCTACAAAGACGGTTTGTGCGGCCGACATAACAGTACTGACCAGCAGTACGATCGCCACACCTGTTACAATGCCGAGGACGACACTCACGGAAGACAACAAGACGCCTATACCAACGGCTACGAGGATACCGAGAAAATGGAACACCCCAAAACTCACGTTAGCGGCAAGCGATTCGCCCCATTTCTGTTTCATCAGGCGTCCGGATTCCTTCACAGACTCGATAACGCCCTTGTCTTCGTAAATCAGCACGGGCACAACAAAAAACGTAAGGATAGACCAGGCTACCCCGATCAGGGATGCTACGATCTCGCCGATCTTGCCGGCATTTTGCAGCGCCTGAAGCAAGGTGCCTACGGTAGCAGAAAGGACGGACCAGGCAAAAATCTTGTCGACCCTGGACCAGGCAAAGGACATGCCCTCCTGCAGGCTGGTTTCCTCGCCGTTCAGGATTTTTACCGCGCAGTGGATCAGGGCGGCGTTGAAAAAAACGATGACGAAGAAGTTGATCAGGTAGTACAGGAAAACCAGGCCATAGCCCAACAGGTTGCCGTACTGATCGTCGTTGAACAGCACCTCCAGTTCGTCGCCGATGAGGAAAAAGGTCCCGCCGAAGAAAGTGGCGAGCACCAGAACGAGGGATACAACGGAAAAGACCGGGAAGAGCAACAACGACCGGTTGCTGTTGATGGTAGAGAGACTGATTTTGGCCAGATCCCAGCCATTACTCAGACGAGAGAAGAAACTCATTTTTCAGGTTTTAGATTGTTCAGTTATGTTGTTAAAAAGGGTTGATTGTGTACAAATATAATGGCCTTTGCATCTATATGTGACGCGGAGCCAAAAATATATTTATCCGGGCGAGGGCCTATTCCTCCCGAAATCTTTTCAGGTCGCCTTTATTGAAAGTCCATTCCGGCGTTTCCAGCCTTTCCCCGAACTCAACACTGTACCACGGGCTTATCGTTCCATTTGCGGTTTTTTTTAATACCTGTATTTCCTGGGCAGGCATATAACTCTGTGCCAGCAGGAATACCTTTTTACCTGAACTATCCACTGCCAGGTCAACCACGATCACGGCATGACCCGGTGCGCCGCCCTGAATAAACACGTCGCCAATTTTCATTTCGGCAACATCGACCTGTTGCAACTCTTTCGAGAGCGAGAGCGTGCCGGCATAGGTGAACACGAACTCAAGGTATTGCCAGAAGGTCGCATACGTGCCGGAAGCGGTTTTTTGTGCTACCCAACTTGTCTTGTTGCCCGACACTTTTACACGTTCGCCCTTGCGCCAGCGGTTGTAGTCTACCCGAAAACCGTTGGTCAGGTTGAAATGAATTTCGTTGAACCGACCGGCTTGCCACAGGTACTCTGCCCGCAGGCGGATGACGGCGTCGGCGCACTGGTGCAAGTCCTGATTACCGATGGGCAGGTCGACTACCGCTTCGTAGACATCGGAGCGGCTCTTCTCCAGGCCATTGAAAAGCAGGACGCGGCTGCCCGGTGGTTTTAGCGGCAGGTGGCGGAGGTGAAATGCGAAGGAGCCGGAATCGACTGCCGGGCGCTCGAAGCCGGGCGGCGGGGCGAAGCGCTGGCAGAGGAGGGTATCCGGTTGTGGCAGGTTGCTTTGAGGTGCTGTGTCCGGGTTGGGGCGGGAAGGCCGGAAACAGGTTTCGATCAACAACAGGAACAGGAGCATGGGTTTCATGCAGGAATAACGCCTGGAGCGGGGTATTAATGTGCAGCGCAACGTCTGAAGCGGCGCCTTTGACAGGAATTGAAGGTTTCAGACAGGATATACAGGATTAACAGGTTTATTGAGATGTGCCAGGTTTCAGACAGGATGTACAGGATTAACAGGTTTGGGGGGCAGGCCAACTTTTTTGTCCTGTAAATCATGTTTATCCTGTCTAAAAGAAAACTTGTCGGTCGCGATAAGGGCATCCGGAATCGGGCTGTAAATCATGTTGATCCTGTCTAAAAGAAAACCCGTCACCAAGGTAGTACGGCGGACCTTCAAGACGCCTCCGGGGCCCGGCAGGAATACAGGCCTGTCCAAAACACCCTATCTTCGCGCCAAATCCGGCTTTGCGACATGACTTTTGAAGATTTGAACCTGAATACCCCGCTCCTGAACGCCCTCAGTGACCTGGGTTTTACCCAACCCACCCCCATCCAGCAAAAGGTGTTTTCGGTGGTGATGTCGGGCCGTGATGTGGTCGGGATTGCCCAGACCGGTACCGGAAAAACCTTCGCCTACCTCCTGCCTATTCTGCGCCAGCTTACTTTTTCCAAACAGAAAGAACCGCGTGTGCTGATCGTGGTGCCTACCCGGGAACTGGTGGTTCAACTGGTCGGGGAGATCAGAAAACTCACCCCGTACATGACAGCTCGGGTGGAAGGCGTATATGGCGGCACCAACATCAATACGCAAAAACTATTGCTGGTCAATGGATTGGATATCCTGGTGGCCACGCCGGGCCGCCTGGTCGACCTCGCGATGAGCCGGGCGCTAAACCTCAAATACGTGCGACAGTTCGTGATCGACGAGGTGGACGAAATGCTCAACCTGGGTTTTCGCGCGCAATTGACCAATATCCTCGACATGCTGCCCCGCAAACGGCAGAACCTGTTGTTTTCCGCCACCATGACGGAAGAGGTGGATGAGATGATCGGTATCTTTTTCAACGCGCCGGTCAATATCGAAGCCGTACGCGCCGGTACGCCGCTGGAGCGCATCGGGCAAAGCGCCTACCGGGTACCCAATTTCTTTACCAAGATCAACCTGCTGGAGCACCTGCTCGCGACAGACGATTCCATGCAGAAGGTGCTGATTTTCGGGCCTTCCAAAAGGATGGCCGATGTCATTTACGATCGCCTGGAAGCGCGTTTCCCCGACCAGTTCGAGATCGTGCACTCCAATAAGTCGCAGAACTTCCGCATGAATGCCGTGGCAAAGTTTGAAAAGGGACTGCTCCGGGGGCTCATCACTACCGACCTGCTCGCACGCGGACTGGACGTCACGGATGTGACGCATGTCATCAACGTGGACACTCCTGCCGAGCCGGAGACGTATATCCACCGTATCGGGCGCACCGGTCGTGCCGACCGCGACGGCGTGGCCATACTTTTTGTCACAGAAGCCGAGCACGCCGCACAAGAGGCCATCGAGACATTGATGGAAAAGGAAATACCCTTGCTTCCGCTGCCCGGCGACCTCGATATTTCGGATCAACTCACGGAAGACGAGCGCTTTACAGTCCCAGAGGTTCAGGTCAAACTTCCTGCCCGCCCAACCGGGGCCTTTCATGAAAAAAAAGCCAAAAACAAAAAGGTGAACAAGGGAAACAAAACCAAGTTCCTGCGTGAAAAGAAGTATAAAAAGCCGATCAAGAAGGGCGGGAAGAAGCGGTAAGTATCCTCTTACATTCCCCGCGTTAGATGAAGCGATTGCGAAAAAAATAGCCGGAACCCTGCTGCTCACCTGTTGCGATGCACCACCACAACCCGGCCCGCCATAACCCTGTCTCCACCTGATAACCGGACGAAATAGATACCATCGGGCAAATGATCTACCGGTACCATGACGTCGGCGCCTGAATCGTTCACGGCCTGCTCCCGGTATATCTGACCGGAGGCGTTTTGAAGGACCAGCACACCTTTGCCCGACAGTTGGCCATTGGCGGAGACCGTAAATGTATGTTGCGCCGGATTCGGGTAAATGCGCAACTGCGACACCTTTGTTCCTTCTGCTGCTCCGCCGACCGAAACCGTTGTGGTTTTGAGCGGCGTTACCACTTCATTTGTCAGGATGGGCTCGTTGAAGTCGAAATAAATAGCGGCATAGTTGCGCACGACGACATTGGGCTTGTAGGCTTTTTTCCGTTGCAGAGCAAAGGTGACAAAGCCGTGGCTGGCAGGTTCGTCGCTGAGGCTGTCGGGCAACTGAATTTGATCAAAAATGACTTCGAGCAACCCCCCGGGCTTAAGCCGGAAAGTTGTAACGGGATGGCTGGACGCCACAAATCGGCAAGAGGGCAGGTACAGGGCGGTATCGATAAGATCGGTGATACGTACGCGCTCCGCCGGGTAGGTACCTGTATTTTGGAAATGGATGGTGTACAACAATTCTTTGCCGTCGGCGATTTCGGCAGCGGTGAGGCCGTCTGCCGGCTCCACCCTTTTTTCATTCGGATCGTACGAACCCACAACGGTATCGGATACGATGCACAGGTTGTCGACGGGCGCCACATCCGTAGCGGCTGTGGTGATGCGGCAGGTGCTTTTTACGACAAACCCCAGGGGCGTTGACGCCTGCACGTTTACGTTTATCCTGATGTGGCCGCCGTCGAACATAGGTATCGGTGCGAGCGACCACACGAGGCTGTCGCCAAATACGGCGGTAGGCGGCGGCGTAGCATCGAGAAAGTCCAGGTAATTGTCGAGTTTTACCGACAATACCGCATCATTGGGTATGGTGGTGCCTTTATTGCCGTATTGAATCGCCAGCATCAGGTCGAACCCAGGCCGGGGCCGGCCCGCATGGTAGCCTTGAACCGAGAGGTCCGTGATATCAGGTGTCAGATTTAAACCAAAATCCAGGTTAATGCCGCCGTTACCGACAAGCCGGTAGGGTGGGTTGACACTTTCCAGGTAGGGCGATTGAAGCATTGGTCGCAAGGTATCATTTGCGCCGGGGGTCACACCGAGACTATATACACCCGAGGCATTGGTTGTCGTCAGGTAAAAAGGCGACCACGCATTGGGAGCGTCCAGCCCTACCCGGATGCCGGGTACAGCGCTTTCGCCGGCTTCGCGAATGCCGTTGTTGTTGTCGTCCCGGTAAACGGTACCTGCTGCCAGTGTACCGTAAACGTCGGGTATGTCCGAGCGCAACACGCCGCCGCCGAAGTTGCCGGTAAAGAACATACTGTCGGCGAAAGTGACGCTGAGCAGGCCGTAGTTGTTTTCCACCGGTACCCATGTTTTGCAGGTATCCAGGGAAGCGAAAAAGCCGAAATCAGAATGGTACAGGTAGTATTTTCCTGCACGTTCAAATATTTCTGCGTGCGGAAAAAAGTCAAATATGGGACTGTTGTCTGAAAAGCCCAGATTGGGCAGTCCGTCGTGCGCGTAATGCCAGTCGAGGCCATCCGACGAGACATAGAAACGGTTCGGCCATGGGTTGCCGGATGCCTGGACTGAGGCGGTAAATATCTTGTCGTTGGCCACAAACAATTTGCCGAACTTACCTGTCAGGTTTGTTGATGCGGCATTCCAGGTTAGTCCTTTATCGGTGGAGATCAGCAGGTTGTTTGACCAGTCCACCGCAAAATATGTTCCGTTGAACCGGTTGACATATCTGGCCCCGGTAAATTGCCAGGTTTGTCCATGATCTGCCGAGCGCCACCAAACGAGATTTAGGTAGCTCCGGATAAAAATAACGTCGTCAAAGGCCTTAAGTGCGGTAAAATAAATACTGCCCGATTGGTTATTGGAAGGGTAAATCGTATCCCAGGTAGTTCCGCCATTTAGGGAGAGGTAAAAAAAGTCCCGGCCGTTTTCACCGATGCAGATCAAATTGCTGTCGGCAGACAGGAAGTCATATGTAATAACAGGTATTGGCAGCGGAGAATCAGGCATCCAGTTTTGTTGCGGCAGGTCGTAGGCGAATACGCCGTTGGGGGTGCCTGCCCATACTTTGTCTCCGTTGTGTGCAAGCGCATATACGGCTGCCGAACTGAGGCCCTGGTTTGAGGGTAATAATGACTGGGTGGCTTCGTCCCAATGGAAAACGCCTTTTTCATAGATAGCAGCCAACGCCTTTCCTCCGGCGGTAGCAAGATCTGCAATGTTCAACACATTGAGAGATGCGGTAGGTAATGCCTCCCAGGTAATACCGTAGTCCGGTGACTTATACAATTCGGTGCTGCCGCTAGTGCTGAATATGGCGTTGCCGACCAACACGAGGTTTTCAAAGAAATGCGGGGTAGGGTAGGCATTCCAGGTTTGGCCGTCGTCGTGCGAATGCCAAAGGTTTTGCTCGGTGGCGATCAGAATATTTTGACCGTGGGCCAGCATGGTCCTGACGTATTCTCCGGTTGCGAAAGGCGCTGTCAGCGGCGCCCAGTTTTCCCCGTTGGTATCAGTGCGGTATAATGTTGTGACGCTATTGGCATAAAGCCGGTCTTCGAAGGACCAGATATCGGCGATGGACGAAAACGGCGGCATCATGGTATCCCAGGTCAGGCCCTCGTCGGGAGAAAAGTAAATGATATCTCCATAGAGGTCGGGGATATAAATGCCGTAACTGCAGACAGCAATTGTCGAAAAATATTGAACCGGCGGCATGTTGGTCTCGTTCCATGACGCGCCGTTGTTATGGCTTATTTTAAAGGTTTTGGGTTGGTCATAGGCAAAAGAGTTGCCTGCGGTGAACATACCCGCAAGCGTACTGTCCCGGATTCCCAGCGGCCAAATGGCGTTTTCCGGGAACTTTTCCCAGGTGAGGCCGTCGGCGGTTCGGTATAAATAAAACTGATCGGCATAAAAGGCATAATTGTCATTGCTCCAGATGTTCGATTGGGAGCCGCCGTTGGGTCCGCCGGTGTGTTGCCAGTTCATTTGTGCGGTGGCCGGGAAAAAACATCCGGCAAGGAAAATGGCGGGGAAAAGTGTGTTTTTCATGTATTGGGTTGTGTTTATTGTACCATCAAACGGAGTTTGACGGTGGGTAACTAATGTTGCACGATCCTTATATGAACGTTCGCAAATGGTCACATCCAAAAACAAAGATTCTATAGACAGGTCTTTCTTTGCCGAAATAAGGAATCACATCTTCCTTAAATTCAATGTTCATCGCCGTCAGGTTTTGAGCCAATTCCTTTACCATTGATTCATTTTCTGTAGCACAAATACAATGTGCATTTGCCCATGGATCTGACCGGATCGCGTTAAAGGCATATTCGACAATTGAGGCCTCATCTGGAAACGCCTTAAGGTTGTGCTTTTCCCCTTTTTCCGTGTAATACCAAAAGAAAATGCCGCCAGACTGTTCCATCCCGAATCCCTCGGGGATCGGATTGCCGCCGATGGAATAATGATCAAAATTGAAGCAGTTGTCCTGCATCCATTTAGCCAGTTCTGCTTCTGTTTTGGGCATCTTGTAATCGTTTCCTCAAAGTTATCAAATGACTTCAAATTTTTCAGATTAATAAAAGGCTCCTCCAGGTCATCAGATGACTTTAATATGCTTACAGCCGCGAGCAGGCACAACGGACTTCTGGGTTTGTTCCGCGTGTGCCGTTTCAACGGATTTCCAAATCCGTCGTACAGGTGTGCAAGGCCCGGCAGCGTGCGGTATCACGTCCTTATTTTTTAACCAGAATTTTTTGAAAAAGCGTTTTCATGGAAGTCCATATATCAGGCGGGCTGTTTTTCCTTTCGTTTTCCCTGATACGTTGTATTGCCAATATCCAGAAATGGCAAAGCGATTCCAGTTTTGGGAATGTGGTTTGAATTTCGTTTAGCATACGCTGGAATACATCCAGGTCCTGCACAGGAAAGGCATCTGCAACAGACAGAGCGACCTCGATGGCCCTTTCGTCCTGTTGCGTTAACCATGCCCGCCTGCATGCCTGTACGGTACTCCCTTCATCCTTCGTACTCCAAAGTAAAATACCAAATAGGCAACCGACTTTTAGCGCGTCAACACCGGCAGACAAGTGCAGGATGGCGTTCGGATAATCTGTCGCTTCGTATGCTTTTACAAGTTCGTCGACCGAGTCAAAAATGCTTTCCCCGAATTCACATTTCAGGAGCGACCTGTCTGTGATGGTTATTTGACGGTAGATTTCGTCCAGTCTGTTTTTTAAGTCTGTCATTTGAGCTCTGTCCATTGCAGCCTCTTTACGTGCCGGGACCGAATATAAAAAGTTTGCACAACCCTGATATCCCATTGGACGCAAGCAAATTGCCTTTAGCCCGGGTTGCTCTTAGCAGTCAAACGACCCGGCAAACTCGGGGCGCGGCGTATGAATTTGCAGGTTCTTTTTCATGGTGATATTATTCCGGTGATGCGTAAGGTTTGCAGGCGTTTAGTTATTCAGGTCAGCCCTGCGGTACTTTCACCTGTGGATACTGCTTTACAAGTAAATAGTTAATTACAAGCACCGATATTTTTGGAAACAACAGCATGGTAAAAAAAGCAAGATATGAAATGGTCACGATCGGCGGCGGACTTGCCAGGATAAAAATATGGTTGCCTGTAGCGGTATCCGGAAAAATATAATTCTGGGTCAGATTCCAGCCAAAGTGGATAGCGAATGGAATCAGCAAGGAAAAGGTTCTGGCAAATGAGTAAGCCAATAAAAGCCCCATCGCAAATGTAAAAGCAAATACCATGGTCATTTGTATTGGGTCACCCAAAACTCCTGCATTTAACCAATGCAATACTGCAAAAAATAAGGCTGAAACAATAACTGCTTTTGTCTGGCCGATCTTTTTGATCAGGATATACAGTAATGCGCCCCTGCACAGCAATTCTTCAGTGAAGACACTTCTGAACTGATACCAGGATTCAAGTAAAATGGACCCTGCTGTCAGGGGCTGGGATATGGTATATTCTTCTTTTACAAAATACATTCGCAAAAGAAAAGCAGTTGCTGCAAGTATGGCAGAAACAAAGAACAGGACCGCAAAATATTTCAACCTGTCCTTTGTCGGTGTCAGACCCAAAACCGACAGGTCCCCTTTTTCAAAAAGCCAAATAAGAAGCCAGGAAATTGCCAGTAATCCAATTAGTTGTATCATTTTGGTAATGACATAAAAGGTGGTTTTGTGAAAAAAAAGTTTCCGGCTGCACTTGGGAGTTGTGGCCAGGTGCAAACGTACAACACGGTCGCCCCTGTCCGCCTGTTCTCGCCCGATATATCTGCGGACAAGGTTGCACTTCCTGAAAAGGAGAAATGCGCATCAGGAAAAAAATTTGGTCAGATCGTCAGGCCGCAATCCTGCCGAATGAAGGATCATATTTAATAAGCGGTGTTTGAGTTTATCTGCCCACCACAGCAAGCGGGTCGCCCCGGATTCGAACAGCACTTTTGGGCCCGGACCGGTCTTTTATTACTGTTCCGATTTGTTACGGAGTCGATTGGTGAAGGCCTGTTTTACAATTAAATTTGCCAGTAGTTAAGCAACACCTATCTCCATGAATCATCCGCTACTCCGCCTTGCTTTCTGTGCCTGCTTCATCGCAACGCTGTCACCGCTCTTTTCACAGCAACAGGAGTTGCCTGGACTTCAGGGCGAACATGGTTTCTGCGCCCAGGAAGCCATGTGGGAGGCTGCCCTTCGGCAAAACCCGTACTTGCGCCTGCAACATGAAAAAACGGAGCAAGCGTTGTACGAGCACCTGAAAAAACAACAACAGTCGGCTAAGGCGCCGCCGCCGATGTATGTGTTGCCCGTGGTCGTCCATATCATCCACGACAATGGTCCCGAGAATATTTCGGATGCCGTCGTGATACAGGGCATCCAGGATTTGAATGATGCCTATGCCAATGTCGGCTACTACGACCCCGCTACGGGCGTGGATACGAGAATACAGTTCTGTCTCGCCCGGCGCGACACGCTCGGCAACCTTACCACGGGCATCACCCGCAACCAGTCTCCGCTGACCAATATGCTGATGGATGTGGATGACATCACGGTGAAAAACCTCAACCGCTGGGACCCTACCCAATACATCAACATCTGGCTGGTGCGGGAAATTTGTCAAACTGGCGGCGGCTGCGGTGTGGCGGGATACGCCTATTTCCCCGGTTCACATGGCAACCCGGAGGACGGCATCATGATGGAGGCGAGTTTCTTCGGCAGTTCGCAGGGCGCCAGCGGCGTACAGATTCATGAAATGGGCCACTATCTTGGCCTTTACCACACCTTTCAGGGCGGCTGCACCAACAACGACTGCCTCGCCGACGGCGACCTGCTCGCCACCGTCGGCGACGACCACACCGCCCGCCTGTGGACCGCCGCCGGCACGCCGGTCGCCACC
>ERZ724521.640-NODE-640-length-15868-cov-8.954594_pt1 | contig 15868 bp, 14 predicted proteins | sample MGYA00376054_ERZ724521 | MGnify/ENA primary metagenome ERZ724521 (study PRJEB28724, sample SAMN07190883) | activated sludge metagenome | isolation source: activated sludge of sewage treatment plant in Hong Hong | place: Hong Kong | collected 2016-03-17 ... | reverse complement strand
CAGTCCCACGTCGGTCTGAAGAACGCCCACACGCCATGCTCAGGCCAGTGGTACACGAACGGTGCGTGCCGGTTGATACTCATGCGCTAATGGGCGCCCCGTGACGGGGCGCGAGGCTCAGTCGAACCGGTCGATCAGGTAGGTGGCCGTGGTGAGCGGGGTGGTGACGCGCACCATGAGGTTCCACGGCGACTGGTCGTTCATGCCGACACCACACGCGTCGGCCTGCTCGGTACCCTCGATCTTCGCGCCCGCCATGAATGCCTCGAGGGTGGCGCGAACGCTGTGGAGCTCGCCGCGAAGGGTCTCGACGAAGAGGCCCCGCCCGTACCCCTCGGAGGTGTCACGGCAGTCCTTGAGCAGGAACATCGTGTGCTGCCCGTGCTGGGGCTGCACCCGCTCGCCCCACAGGTTCGGGGACTTGACGACGCCGGTGACCTCGGCCCACGAACCCGGCGCGACGTTCCACGCGCTAACCGCGGAGCTGACGGCGTGCTGGCTCGGGGCTCGCGCGAGCTTCTGCCCCGGCACGTAGTCGAACTCGAACGCGGTGACATCCGAGAGGTTGCTCGTCGCACCGGCCCGCGTCTCGCCGGAGAACGAGTAGACCTCGCCGCCGATCTCGAGCTCGACCTTGAACGGCGTGGCGGAGGGCGCGCGCTCGTGGAACCGGAAGTTCCGCACGAAGACGCGGTAGCGACCGCGCGGTGCCATGCCACGCGCCCAGCGAACGTTCTCGACCGGCGTCGTCGTCTCGCCGCCCACGTTCATGTCGACATCGAGGTAGCCACCACAGCGGCTGCGCTTGTTCCCGTAGTAGATGTACTCCCCGTTCGGGGCCTGCACGTGCAGGTCGAGGTCGTTGCGGTTGTTCCACATCAGGGAGACGCGGATGTCGTTGTCCTCGTGGCGGCCGCCGGCGGCGATGACGCGCCGCTTCATCTCGGCATCGATGCCCCCGTGGTAGTACCAGCTCACCGGGTTGCGCCGGTCCTCCGCGTCCCACTGCAGGATCGGCGGCGCGTCCGGGTTCGCGGCGGTCACGAGCGCCATGAACCGCGCCGAGGTCGTCGGCACCTGCACCTCAAGGCGGGTCACGTCGGGCAGGACCGTTCGCGCGAACTTCTCCCACGTCATCGTCTGCGTCGGCAGATCGACGGTCGTGGTCGCCGGCTTCTGCTTCGTCTTCGGGGTGAGGTGCCCGAACACGTTGCCCTCGGTGGTCGGCTTCGGCTGCACCGGGCGGGGGCGCCAGACGAACGTGGGGATGTCGGAGAGGCGGGCGAAACGCCGGGAGAGGGCCCCGCTGGCCTTGAGCCCCGCGATCGCCTTCTCGGCCTGGGCGATGTTCCCGGCGGACGGAGCGACCTGCGCCCGCATGTACTGCGCCGGGTCCATCTTCTCGGCGAAGCGGCGCGCCACGGTGGCGGTGTCGAGGCCGGCGGCGAGGTCCTCGAGCAAGGTGCCGATCATGCTGCTGCGCACGTGGGTGTAGCCGGTCGGCGCGTTGGCGACGGCGCGCCAGATGAGCGCCTTGCGCGTGCGCTGGCCCTTGGCGGTCTCGATGCTGCGGTGGAGGTTGACGAACCACTCGGCGACCCCGATGCACTTCTCGGATCGGTACAGGGTGCCCGAGGTGAGGATTGCGAGCGCCCGCTCGGCCAGCGAGAGCGGGAACTCCGCGAGCGCCCGCGACAGCATGTTGAAGTCCTCGCGGCGCTCGGCCTCGACCTGCGAGGCGCTGAGGAGCGGGTGCGAGTGGACGCGCGCCACCGTGACGTTGATGTGCGTCCACACCGTGCCGTCGGCGGTCGGCGGCGAGGCCGGCGTGCCGAGCACGCGCGTGGGCGGGAGGAACACCCCGACGATGTCCGCGGCCTTCACGGCCTGCGCGATCGCTCTGCACGCCTTCTGGAAGGGCTCCGGCACCCCCTCGCCCACGCCGTCGTGCACCCACAGCACGGAGTTCGCACCGCCAGCCGAGTTGATCGCCACGAGCCCGCCGTAGCGGTCGACGAACTGGCGGCAGGCGCGGCAGTTGTAGTGCTGTCGAAGGTCCTCGGGCAGGTTGGCGAGGAACAGGTCGTACAGGCCCGTGGCTGAGGTGTGGAACAGGTCGTCGCCGTTGAACAAGGCGAAGCGACGCAGGATGGCGGAGAGGAAGCCGGGGAAGTCGTCGTGCGTGGTGGTCATGGGTTCCTTGGTGGTCGGGTTACGACTTGGCCGTCGTGCCCTTGATGGTCAGAGGGACAGGTAGAGGCACGTCAGCCTCGATGAAGTGGACCGCCGTCATCATCGACTGCGTGTCCAGCCCGTCGCGTGCGTACGTCACCAGCTCATTGTCCGCGGCCGGCCTGCCCTCGTCGGTGAAGCCGGCGCAGCAGTAGTTGCCCTTGTCGTCGATGGCGACGGCGATGCGTACACGCATGGCTAGACGAGCCTCCCAGCGGCGCGCTCGCCGAGGTACGCCTCGATCACCTGGCGACCGACCGCGGCCGTCTCCGCCAGCACATCGGCGGGCGGCGGGCGGAACTCGTCGCGGTACTCGGTCACCACGTCACCGTTGCTGTCGAGGGCACGAACGACGGCAGCCCCCTTGAGCGCCGCGATGCGGGTCACCTGTGGGGCTCCCAGCACGTTGTACTGGACCTCGTCGCGGGTGCCGCCGAGCTCGAACTCAGCGTAGCGCAGCGGGGCGCTCATGCGCGGAAGGCGGATGTTGTCAGTCGGCTCACCGAGCCACGAGACGGGGCGAAGGGCGAAGGTGATGGGCACGACTCGCGGTGTATCTGGGCGCGCGCTGCGGCAGGTATGGCAGGCACCTGCGAAGTTTGCTCACGTGGCGGAAGCGCTCATCAAGTACAGAACGCGTGCGTCTGCGGCCGTGGCGGACAGACGCACGCGCCCCGTCAAGTGCCTCAGTCGCCGAGGCCCATCTCCTTGACGAGCATCTTGTACAGCACGGCCCCGACGCTCTGGCCCGACAGGTCCGACACCTCACCGACACCGGCCGCCTCGAGCGCCCCCTTCGGATCGAGTCCGTCGACGGCCTCGCTGATGCCGACCTTGTACAGCAACAACTCGTGCATCAGCTCTTGCGCCGTGTCAGCGTAGTACAGGGTGTACATGCGCACCGGCTGAGTCTGCCCGATGCGGTAGATGCGGCCCTGCGCCTGACGCCGCACCTGCGGGTTGCACCCAGGGTTCTCGTACCACACCACGGTCGAGAAGTAGACGAGGTTGTTCAGGCCCGTCTGCACAGCGACCGGGTTGACGAGGAGCACGTCGGCGCCGGCCTTCACGACATGCGTGTCGATCCACTTCTCGCGCTTCTTCGAGGGGACCTTCTCAGCATCGAGGATGACGACGCGAGCGCGGCACTCGGCCTCGATGATGCGCTTGAGGCGCGGCATCAGCTCCGTGTGCCACGGGAAGACCATCACACGCCGCCCCTCGCCCAACTCCTTGCGGATGGTCTGGCAGAGGCGAGCTTCCTTGGGGAGGAGGGTCTTGGGGTCGAGACCGGCGAAGGACGCGAGCACCTCGCCGCCAACATCCTTCGGGTACTGGACCACGTACGATCCGTCGAGACGGTTGCCTGTGTCGGATGTCGCACGGTCAAGGTACGACGGCAGCTCCGACAACTGGCCGAAGAGCTTGCCGGCCTTGTTCGTGAAGCGGTCCCGCTTGATCGCGTTGATGATGCGGTCGCGGGCCACCTTGTACCGCGAGAGCACGTCGGGCGGTGCGTCCACCGCGATCACGATCTCCTCCTTCTGCGGCAGCTCCGCCTCGAGGTCTTCGAGCTGGAGCGTGACGGCGATGGGGAGCACGTGCCGGAGCAACGAGACCGGCATGACACCCGGTGCCTGCGCCAGGGACTTCTTCTGCTCGGTGCGGTCGCTGACCTTGCCGTACGACACGTCCGCCTTGTTGCCTGCGTAGGTGATGGTCTTCTTCTGGTAGCCGTAGCGCTCGACGTACTCGGTCACACCATCCCGGCCGAACTCGTCCCGGAAGCGAGTCGAGAGCGACCAGCAGGGCACGAACAGCGACGACGCGTAGCCGTTCATGACCGAGCCCGTCAGGAGGACGGTGGGGAGCTTGAGCCCGATCAAGCGCTGCGCCGCCTGCGACTGTGCAGACGACTCGTTGCTGTACTCGTGGCCCTCGTCGAGGATGAGGAAGTCGAACAGGGAGCTGTAGCGCCGGACGATCAGCTTGGCGAGCGGGTAGCGCCGCGGGCGAGGCACGGCCTGGTAGAGCGCCGCGCCGCACTTGTGGTCGGTCTTGATGACCGCCACCTTGTGCAGGGCCTTGAGAGCGGTGAGGACGTGGCACGGGTCACCCAGCGCAGCACCGTTGAACACGAGAGCGTTCGTGGGCAACCCAAGCGAGGTCAACCGCGCGAGGTCGGTGTGCGGCTCGCTGCGGTCATCGGCGGGGGTTGCCTCGGGGCAAGGAGCCTTGACGCTGATCGACTCGAAGGGGTGACGCCACACCTTCTCGGGCTTCTCGTGCTGGCCCTTGACGAGCATATCCAGTGCCGTGCCCATGTCGTCGCTCGGTGGTTGCGCCCGGCGGAGTGCTCCGACTGCGGCGTTATAGGCCGCCTTCTGCACGCGCTCGGCCTCCCACAGCGCACGGTAGTTGTGCCCGGGGAAGTCGTCGATGCTGAGGTCGGGCGGCTCCGCGATGGCGCTCGCCCCGTTGTCAGCCCACGCGATGAAGCTCTCGATCTCGGCGGGCGGGAGCAGAGAGATCAAGCGCCACATGATCGAGCCAACGTCGCTCAAGCCGGTGGGGCGCCGCTCCCAGTCAACATCCTCCGGCTTGTACTCCGAGCCGTCCTTCCGCTTGCCGTACCGACTCCCCAGCGGGATAAGGCGCTGCGCCATCTCGATGATGAAGGGGTGCCACGATGCGTCACGCGCAAGGTAGGCGCACAGGTGGTACAGCGCCAGGGAGTGCGGATGCCCGTCGCTCCACCCCAGCGCAACGTTGTGCGCGTGCGCGGTCATCACGTCGACCAGCTCGCGGGCCACGGCTGCGACCGAGTTTCCCGGGAGCGACGCCTTGAGGTCCTCGTGTGTCGCCTTCGAGGCCCGAACAGCGTTGATGGCAGGCGCGTCGAGAAGCTGTCCGATCAGAGCGGACCCCGGGTAGACCGTGGCAAGGGCCCACGCAAGCCGCCGCACCAGCCGAGCCTCAGCGTTGACGAAACGAAGGAGATGCGCCTCGCAGCGCTTGCGCTTGGTGGTGATGAACTCCGGCGTCCACTTCTTGTCGATCGGTCGGCGGCACTCCGGACAGCGCCACAGCGCATCCCACCGCTTGTCGAGCGCCCGGCGCGTCGCGTGGTCGCCCTCGGTGAGTGTTTCGTATTCCTTTGCCAGAGCGTTGTACTGCTCCTCGTAGACGCTCGCGTACGAGTGCCCGAGCTTGGCCGCTTCGCGCGACATGATCGCCACCTTCATGCCGTCGGTGGTGTCATCGGCGAGAGCTTGCAGGTCCGCGGGCTTCTCGAGCACGTGGACCTTGGCCCACGGAATGACGTAGCTGCACTGGTCGGTCCACGAGGTCAGCAGGTGAGGCGGGCACAGGATGAGCACGCACTTCGCCCCGACAGCCTGGGCGGTGGCCGTCGCCACGGTCGACTTGCCCGAGCCGATCTGCCCGAGGATCATCGCGGCCCGGTCCGGCCCGCGGAGTAACTTGACCGCGGTGCGCACAGCGTTCTCCTGCGCCTTGAACAGGGTGCGCGGGAACGAGGGCAGCGGCATCGTGTGCGCCGGGTTCGACGGGTCGTGGAGGATGGGGCACCGCTCGCGGAGCACCCGCATGAGGGACCGGGAGTAGCGCGAGAAGAGGTCACCGACCGTGAACTTCTCGATGTCGGTCTCCGTCGGGTTCACGTCGACGCTGGACGCGAGGTTGATGTACTTGGCGCAGGTCAGTGCATTCAGCACGGTGATCGTCAGCACTGGGTGCTGGACCTGCACCTGCTTCGTGAGCTCGCCCTTGTCGTTCTTCTGCTCGTCGACGGTGTGGTACTCGCGGGTGAACGTGCCCTTGAGGTAGAGGGGCGGCAGGCCCGACGAGGGGTCGTCGGGCTCGATGCGACACCCGTTGAAGACACCGCTGGCGATGCCAGCCGCGATGTACGAGGCGCGCGGCGGGCATGCGAGAGGGTAGGTGCGCAGCGACAGGTCAAGCCACAGCCCGGACGGGAGGACCTTGGAGATCGGGAGGAGCTCCCCCTTGACCGTGGTGTGCCACGGCTTGAACGCGCGAGTCACCTCGGCGGGGTCCACGGCCTGCGTGTCGAAGTGTCCAGAGAAGATGCTGTGCATCTTCTTCGCGCTGACCTTGTACGACTTCACCTCCGCAAGCGGTGTCAGCGACTCGATGCTCTCGGCATTGCGGAGGACAGCAGCCTCGACCTGCGCGTCAGCGAAGAGGAGATCAGCGTCGCGCCGACGAGCGAACAGGATGACCTGCTTGAACGTTGCGAAGTGCTCCGCGGGGAACTGGCACACCTGAATCTCCGTGTACAGGCGCCCCAGCGTGCACGCGCTGGCGGCGAGTGCGTAGTACGGGACCACGAAGACCAGCACACCCCCTGGACGGAGGAGCTTCGAGAAGTGGGCGAGCCACCGCTCTTCGAGGCGACCGTGCTCCTTGTCCGTGTCGTACGGCGGGTTCAGGTACAGAACGCTCACGCCAGGGCACGACTCGTTCGTCGTGGCGGCGAGAGAGAACGCGTCACCCTTCTGCAGGTGCACCCCGTTCAGGTGGTGCTTGAACGCACGTGCGCGAGCCCTGAGCTTGGCGTAGCGCGTCGCCTCGAGCTCGCACCCGTACACCGCGAGGTCCTGATGGTCCCAGTCCTTCGCCAGGTGGAAGAGAGCCTCGCCCTCACCAGCACACGGGTCGAGCACTGCGTGCTTGGTGCGCTCGTACCGGTGAGCGTCAGGTGCATCCGACCAGTCGAGCTCGATCGCGGCAGAGACCGCAGGAAGCAACGCAGGGGGGAGCGGGTAGTACCCCGCCTTGGCGATGGAAGCGAGACGTGCCACTTAGATACCCTCGGGAAGTTCGATGGCGCCACTGTTCACCGACATCACGGTGCTGTAGCTCTTGATCGCCTCAGCGAGCAGAGCTTGCATCTGCTCTTCGGTGGCGCGACACTGCAGAGCGGGAAGCGCGAACCCCAGCGCCTCGAGGTTGTACGAGCGCAAGCGGTTGGTCGTGGGCGGGAACGGCTTGGTCTCGTAGTAGCTGTACCCCCGTCTGCGCGTGTCCATCGGCGCGGTGACATCGATCTCGGTCGATGCCTCGACAAGGCCCGCCTTCATGGCGTCGTACAGCGCGTGAGCGAAGAACGCCGGCTCTTGGATGATCGGAGCATGCACACGGCGGTCGACGTAGCCAGCCCACAGACACGAGAGCGCGCCGAAGTACCGCAGCCACGTCGCGGGGAGGTCAGAGCGGCCCGTGCGGAGGAGGTGCGTGACGATCGCCCGGTTGTCGAGCCGGGCTGCATTCGTCTCCAACTGCTCACGCGTGGGGAGCATGATGAACTCGCACATCTCGTCGTCCGGGTTGGCAGGCTCGAGAGAGAAGGCGCGCGCGAGGTAGAAGGTCCCGATCATCTTGTCGGGGGCCTTCGTGGGGTTGCCCTCCTCGTCGTGGCCTTCACGCCCAGGCACGACCTGCGTGGCGAAGTCGTATCCGGCGCTCTTCATCACCGAGAGCGGCGCGTGCTCGGGGCGTGTCGCATGGGCGTAGTAGTGGAGCTCCAGCATGCGGCGCTCGAGGATGTTCGCCACGAACGGCTTGAACTCCTGCGCCATGCAGGCGAACGTGATCAGCACAGGCCGAAGCTCGCCGTCCTTCTGCTGCAGGTACGACCGCGCGTCAAGCAGCCCCAGACACACCGCCTCGAAAGAGCGGTGCTCAGAAATGGTGCGAAGTGATAGTGTCATTGCCGAAGGGTATGGGTGTACTCGACCACCGCTCTCAGCGTCTTGGCGCGCAGAGCCGCCACCCATGGGTGGACAACGCCCTGATCACGCAAGGCAAAACTCATGCCGCTGTTGAGCCGCCTGACGAGCCCAACTGCGATGAGGGCTGGTGCGAGCCGCCTCATAGTCGCATACGGCGTGTCGGTCTCGACTGTACAGCTCTCGTGAGGCGACAGAGTCTCGAGTGCAAAATCGAGGTCGCCGGCCACCTCAGTGCGAAAGTGCCACGGGTACTCGGCGCGGATGCGCCGCTCGTTCATCGGCGTTATCAGCCGGTAGTCCGCCAGTGCCTTTACGGTGGCCTCGAAGGCCGCTCGAGTGTCCCCGCTGTAGGGGTCATTGACGCCTCGACGCGTAGCCATCAGCCGTCCACCAGAGGCCAACACCATCACACCGAAGTGGCGAGACGTGTTCAGTAGGTAGCGCAGCACATCGGGTGCGTAGGCTGTAGCGTCGCCCGCATCCGTTCGCAGCTTCATGACAACGCAGTTGGGGCGTACCTCCACGATGGCGAGCTCGAATGGGGTGCCTGTCCACACAAGCGAGGGCTGCGGCGCGCCGACGAGATGCTCGAGGTGATACGGCGTGACCCCGTTGCACTCAGCCAAAGGCCATTGGATCGCAGCCTTCAGCTTGCGGGCGAACTCCAACACCTCATGCCACTTCTCAAACACCCTGGTGCTCTGGTACGCGAGGTCCTCGACCTGCATCGGGCGGGCTGCTATCCCGTGCGCGGTAGGCGAGACCTCGAGTCGAGGGTAGGCAACAGTGATGTGGTAGGGTGGAACCCCCAGCACCTGAAGCACAGCCAGGACTGGAGCTCTCTCCCTTGGTGGGAGACGCAGGCAGTGGAGTGCCAGCTCGCGGGCGTCACGGAGAACTCGCAACGGCAGGACCCCGAGGTTCGACTCGAGGGATGAGGCACAACCCTCGCAGAGCCGAGGATCGAGGCAGACGCACAAGCGGTCGATGGAGCACGACGCGCACCGCGCGTGCTGACGACGAGCAACAACCGCAGGGTAGAGAGCACGCTCCACCTCAGCCTGTGCCTGTGGAATGAACACTGCCGCACAGGTGAGGCACGCGGGGTCGTCACTTCACGTCAAGCGCCTGTGCTGCGCCTCACGCTCTAACCCCCCGCGCAACGACCCGTGTCCGCAGCATGAAAGGGGGCGAGCGCAGCGAGCACCCCAGCATGATCTGCCTGTCGCGGCCCGCCTCGCCCCAGGTGGTGCAACCGGCGCACTACCCGCGGCCGCGCCTGTACCCGTAGGGTACATGGGCTGCCGCCCCTTATCATGCTGCGGACACGACCTCGCAGAACGAGGATTTGGACGGTGAGGTCGATTACGACCCTGGCGCGACTCCGAGACGCTCGCAGTCTTCCGGGCTGATCTCGATCACTCCCCGCTCCGCGGCGCGCCTGACAGCGTCGAGCCCCGACATGATGGCGGCGATAGGGTCTTCGCCTCCCACAGCCTGCAACTCGACGCGCTCGGTCGGCTCCCCGAAGATGAGTCGCTCGAGCTTCACGGTCTTCTCTGCGACCTCGGCGGCGTCCTTGACCGTGGACACGACACGTCGAGTCATGCGGATGAACTCGTCCGGGCTCATGTCCTGCCCGCGGAGTGCCGTGAGCACATCGTTGCCCTTGTTGGCTAGCGTGAAGAGCAGGCCCTTGAGAAGCACCGAGGCCGCCTTCACCTGATCGCGCATGCCGCCGACGAGCTGGGCTTCTTGGGCGCGCCTCTCGACGAGCGACAGTTCGGCCATCGAGGCCAGCCCGTTCGACGCTGCCCGAGCGCCAGCGGCGGCCTCTGCCTTGATGCGCTCGGCCTTCGCCTTCTCGGCCTCGGCTTGCTGCCTGGCCGCCTCTGCCTGCGCTTCGAGCCGGCGGGCCTCAGCTTCGAGTCGCCGGACCTCGATCTCGCTTCTGGCGGTCCTCTCACGGGCCTCAGCTTCGGTCGCCTGCTGCCGCAGCTTGCGTCGCTCTGCCGACGAGATGGCGTTCAAGCACAGCGAGGCGGCTCGCGCCGCGCCGCTGTCCTGCTCGGGGTTCGCGGCTGCGGCCTCGGCTGGTGCACCGGTGCTGAGGTCGTAGCCCGGCCCACCGCCCACCTTGCGGACCTCTTGGCGGAGCACTTCCGCGATGGGCGGCAAACCGAACTTCGGGAGGCCGCGCTCGAAGAGCCGCTTCGCCTGCACCGGCGAGCACGTCTTCGTGTCGGTCGACAGCGCGGCGGCCACCTTCGCGTGCCGTCCGGGGAACTCTCGGTACAGCAGCAGCGCGCGCTCATAGAGCTTCGGTGAGAGGCGCCGGTGTGGGCGATCGGGCGCGGTCGAATCGTCGGTCATGCCTAAGCCTTGCTGCTGTGAGGTGACGACGCGAGCCCTGTACGGGCTGCCCCGCGTCGCCCCGAGCAATCGTCAAACCCGCAACAGCCGTCAGCTAGACCATCTATGAGCTACATCGAACTCATCTCGCCCTCCGGCAACGTCACTCGCACGCTTCGCGCCACCATGATCGACCCGGGCGACAATGCGCTCTCGCAGGAGACGACCGGCGCGCACCTCGTGCTGGTCCTCGATCAGTCGGGCTCCATGTGCCGCGACATGGCGGTCATGAAGACGACGCTTCTGAAGCTCCTCGCGCTCGAGGAGTACAAGAATGCGGCTCTGCTCGTCTCGTTGCTCTCCTACAGCTCGTGCGGCGAGGTGTACACGCACATCCGGCGTGCACCCATCGCGGACATCCTCGGGCCGTCGGGTGTCGGGCGCCAAGCGATCGAGCGTCTCCACGCGACCAACCTCACCTGTATCTCGGGTGGCCTCGCGGCAGCCCTCAGCGTCATCCGCGACGACGAGAGCACCATGCTCGTGCTGCACAGCGACGGGTACGCGAACGACCCGAGCCCGTACAGCGAGGCCCGCGAGATCGGGAAGGTCCTCGACACCTTCGCCTCGAAGGCGAACGTGATGATCTCGACGGTGTGCTACGGCGCCGCCGACTTCGCACTACTCGACATGGTCGCGGCGCGCGGCGGCGGTGTCTGCGTGCGGGCCACGAGTGCGGGGCAGGTGTTCGACGCGCTCCACAGCGTCACCAAGCCCGCCGTGGGAACCTCGAAGTCGGTGCGCCGCTTCGAGGCCAAGGGGAAGCTCCTGGTCGGCTACAGCAAGTCGGCGCGCAAGGTGATGAGCGGCCGCGACGAGTTGAGCGTCAAGGGGCTGCAGCCGAGCGACGACCTCGCGGTGTGGGAGGTCGAGCCGTACCCGTTTGATCTTCAAGTCACCCACTCGGAGCCGCAGCCGACTCTCCTCTTCGCCCGCGCCATGCTCTCGATGGGCAAGTACAACGAGGCCAAGCAGGCCGTGCTCGGGCTCCGCGCGACGACGCTGTATCCGCACCTCCGCGCCCTGACCTCGCCGCAGATCGCCGAGTTCGCACAGGCCCTCGACGCCGCCATCTTCGGTGAGCTCGAGCTCACGTTCACCAGCGTCGCCGGGGTGACGAGCAGTGGCCCGACCATCCTCGACGTGATCGAGGTGCTTCGGCAGCACGAGGGCCAGTACCTCGTCAACTACCTGATGCTGACCACGGGGCGCACGCGCCGCTCGATCGCCCGCGAGAACGGAACCCGGGTGGACGGCAAGATCGTGCCGCCGGCCTTCACCACCAAGGCGAAGAGCGCCTCGCCGTGGCTGCGGGTCAACTCGATCGAGATGAGCCGCACGGCCGCGACCATCAACATGAACGTCACCCGTGATGTCGATCTCGTCGACGCACAGGGGACCGTCGTCCGCGAGGTCGCGGGAGTTCCGCTCGACCTCAAGGAGTACCGCAACATCACGATCGTGGGCGAGGGCAACCCGACCATCGAGACCCTGCACGTGAAGCCGACGGACAAGCGGCTGACGAAGCGCCTCGAATCGATGGGGTTCACCCTCGTCGAAGGCGTGGCCGCGATCCCCTTCGGGACCATGTCCGTGCTGAACCCCGGCGAGGTCGGTCAGGAACTCATCAACAACAAGCACCTCTTCAACAAGCTCACACTCTGCAACATCACCCAGCGGATGCTCGACGCATGCCTCGAGGGCAAGTCGGTCGCCTACACACCCAAGCAGGTCAAGGCATTCGCCGAGCACTGCCTGAGCAAGTCGCTGAACTACAACCCGCCGACCGTCAACCCGTACGAGGACCGCCAGGCGGCCATCCAGCGCGGCGACCTCGACTCGTACACGACCTATCGCATCGAGCTGGGCTCGACGCGCCTCTTCTCGCTGAGCGACCTCCCCAGCGCCAACGACTTCCTCCAACGGCGGTTCGTCTGCACTGAGGCTCGGGGCGCCACCGACGGTGGCAAGCCGATGGACAAGCCCACCATGGCGGATGTCCTCGGCGGGTGCAGTGTGCAGGTCAAGAGCGCGAAGGACATCAAGCGGCTCAAGATGGGTGTGGCCGACGACCTCATGTTCCCGCTGTTTGTGGCGCTCTTCGGCATGACCGCAGAAGAGGGCTTCTCGGCGGGGAACGCACAGTGGGCGGACCTGCTCTCGGCTGCCGGTGTGGACCGTGAGGATGCAGACCGCTTCCTCAATGGCGCACTCTTCGAGGAGCCCAAAGACGCGCGCGTGGAGCTCGCTGCGCAGGTGCGCGACACGATCGCGCAGTACGAGGAACTACTGGTCTCGCAGACCCTGGCACCGACGGTCCTGTACGCTGGTGCCACCGGGTTCCTGCCCGAGGTCGTGGCGAACGCTGTCACCGCGATGAGCGCCGACGAACTCGAGCAGGCGCACAAGGTGAAGGTGCCTGGGGCCAAGCGCGAAAGCGTGTTCTACGTGTTCGCGGATGGGCGTATTCTGAGCGTCCGGCCCGAGACGGTTTGGTACACCGTGAGCAAGTGAGACGGCCGCACACGCGCAAAAGTGGCGCTCGCGGCTAGTTTTGGCACTAACTAAGCTAAGGTGCCCTCGACCGCGAGGTCCCGCAAGAAACCGGCGCCGCGCGCCGGAATAGAACATCATGGACGCCTTCACTCAAGACATCCTCTCGTTCCTCCGCGACAACGACATCCTTCTAGCGGAGGTCAAGAAGGGGAGCTATCTCGTTGATGCGGAGTCGCTCACGCACTTGGACGGGCTACTCCGTTCACTATTGGTACAAATCGAGCGGTTGAGGGACACGGTCGTAACCGTGCTCGACCGCGAGCCTCCGGTGAAGCGCTGTTCACTGAAGGAGTTGAAGACGGCACGAGAGCGCCTCGAACGCCGTCTCAAGTACCTTGCCTCCGAGGTTAGTGCATCCCACTCATCGGGCGTGTCGAGCAAGGACACGATGCTCGACCGCAAGGAGATCGGTGCGCTGGGTATCACGCTACCGATCCTCGACGCCTGTATCGAGCAAGCGGAGCGCGAGAACCGCGACTTCCCTGGGGGGAAGCGCCTGCGCGACCTACCGCCCGGCTAGCTTGACGAACGCTTCTGCTTCTGGTAGAAGCTCCAATCGTCCTCACGGACACGAAAGGTAGCCCATGGCGCGCGCAAGCAAACGGCGGCCTGCAAAGGTTCAGGCCGCTACTCCACCAACCGAGCCGATCGTGTGGGCGGACCCGCCACCTCCACTTCCGGAGTGGTTCTCTGCTGGTCCCCCGACGAGCGACAACCGGCCGCGCATCGAGCTACAGCGGGAGCTCGCGTACCACATTGTCGAGAAGGCCCTCGACGGCAAAATCGCGCTACCGACGTGGCAACGACCGCCTGTGTGGAGCCGCGAGCAACAAGTGCTGTTGCTCGACTCTCTCGTGCGAGGGTGGCCTTGCGGGAGCATCCTAATCTGGCGCGCCCCACAGGACACGCAATGTATCCCCTTGTCCGGTTGTCCGGTCAACTTCGACGCGTGGGGCCGGTACCTCGTGCTCGACGGCCAACAGCGTGTCACAGCGTTGCTAGCGGCCGCTCGAGGTGAGCTCGCGGTGCGGTGGGACGGCGACAGGTGGGGTGAGACAGGCTACTTGAGCGCAGAGCAGTGTTTTCAAGACGGCGGCAGGGAGGGGTACTGGGACTACAGCCGCGCACTCCACGACCACAACCACGAACTGTGGATCGCGTTTATCCGTGCACAGGAAAACGTGCACCGCGCTGACCTGCAGGTCATCATCATCGAGGGCGATGAGGCCGCAGCCCGCGACGCGTACCGCCGGTTCAACTCTACGGGAACTGCGCACGCAGCGGAGCATCTGGCGCGAGCTGAGAAGCCGGGAAGCCCACAGGTCGCCAGCGGGTGAGCCTGTGGACGCGGCGCGACAACACAGCCCTCACGGGCACGAGAGGACAACTCGAATGAGCACGATCGAGACGATGAGCTACACCTCTGCCGCCGAACTTGCGGCGGAGGTTGTGGGTAAGCAGTGGGAGCGCGATAGCTGGCACCTTGTCAAGAACATGAGCTTCACGAGTCGAGGCCGGCTACAGCGCATCTACGACCGCCACAACGAGCGCATCGAGTTCAACCTCGAGTGGCAGTGCCCCGACTGGTTCACGACTCGTGTTGACGCCGACAGTGCTGGAGCAGAGGCGGGCATCTACCAAGCCCTCAAGTTCGGCGAGGAGCTGTGGCGCATCGGTGTGCGTGGCTTGGTCTTTGAGGCCAAGGAGGCGGCTTGATGTCGCTCGACACCACTGAGGCGCGCAAGCGGGCCGCGAACATTTTGCGCGAGGAGGCCAAGCGCTTGCGGGACTGGCAACCGACGCCCGTTGAATCCAACGACGACGTGAGCCCCGAGCTCGCGCGCCGGGTCAACGTGACCGCCAATGCTTTCCGCGAAAGGTTTGGGCCGGCAACTCGAGCGGTGCTACGATGAACTCACAACGCCTTGCCGCGAGGTACCGCAGCGCGCAATGGAAGATGGAGTCGTCAGCCGCGCTCTCCGACAAGACCAACACCATGCGCACGTTCATCGAGTCTCTCCTCCTCGTGGTCGCCGCCGCCGCGTGCGACCTCAACCCGAGCGCCAGCGTCGAGCCGCGCTCCCTGCCCGGCATTGAGCTCTGTGACGCGCTGGCGCAGGTGTCTTCGCGCTGTAGTTTTGCCATGGCGGAGACGTTGAACAGACAACGCGCCCGGCCGCCGCGCGTCGGTTCGATGCGGACGCGTGCGCCGGTTGCGAAGCTCTCGCCGTCGAGCGGAGCGATATCGACCACGCGCCAGATCGAGCGGAGCGTGATTTCGATCTCGCCGCCCGAGAGCGCCTGATCATTGATGGAGACTTGGACTGGCACGAGCAGAAGCCGGAACGGAAGAAGGGTAAGCGATGAAGGTCAATGCCACGACACACGATGATGGTCTGCGGCTCACTCTGACGATTAGTGGTCCGGAGGTCGCCGACGCGTTCGCCAGTGCATGCAAGGATTACCGGATGCGCGATGCGATTATGAAGATCATGTTTGATCAGTCGGCTCCGCTCGCACAGGCGATCGCGGAGCAAGTGAAGATCGTAATCGAATCTCCGCAGTCTCAGGCGAGCCTTCGCCTCGCACTCGACCGCGGTCTCGCTGCCGCGATCACCATCGTCGAAACGGGAATCACCGAAGCTGCTCGCAAGGCTTCTTCGAGCGCGATCGGCAAATTCCTCGCTAGCACGTTCGCGCGACTGCGCCGCGGGCTGGATTCGGAGTAGTCAATGATCCTCATCGAGCTGTTCGCGCACGTGGGTGGCGTGCTCTCGTTCTACATGGACCAGCAGGCCGGCGAGTCGCGGTGGTCCACCGCCCAGCTCCGGAAGCGCTTCGATCTCCGCGGCAACGCTGTCCCGGTGCCACCCCCGGCGTATGGCTTCGAC
>ERZ724521.638-NODE-638-length-15876-cov-5.257885_pt1 | contig 15876 bp, 9 predicted proteins | sample MGYA00376054_ERZ724521 | MGnify/ENA primary metagenome ERZ724521 (study PRJEB28724, sample SAMN07190883) | activated sludge metagenome | isolation source: activated sludge of sewage treatment plant in Hong Hong | place: Hong Kong | collected 2016-03-17 ... | reverse complement strand
CATGAGCCCGATACAAAGTCCGCCAGACCCGTTTACACAATTGATCTACAAGATCTATTACACCGTAAAAGGATTTTGGTATTCCATTTTTAAAAAGAAATAAAATCAACTGCAATATGGCTTACAGCGAAAAAGTGCTTGAACATTTCAAAAATCCGCGCAATGTGGGCGTGCTCAACAAAGAGGCGAAAAACGTAGGTACCGGCCTGGTAGGCGCGCCTGAATGCGGCGACGTAATGCGCCTCCAGATTGAAGTGGACGAAGCCACCGGCGTAATCCGCGACGCAAAGTTCAAAACGTTCGGATGCGGCTCGGCCATCGCTTCCTCCTCGCTCGCAACCGAATGGCTCAAAGGCAAAAGTCTTGAAGAAGCCATGACCATCGACAACATGGACATCGTGGAAGAACTGGCGCTCCCGCCGGTAAAAATCCACTGCTCGGTGCTGGCGGAAGACGCAATCAAGGCAGCCATCAAAGACTATCAGGAAAAAAACGGCATCGCGGCTACTACTGCAACTGCTGCCGAAGCAAATGCCTGATCACTATTGCGAATGATGCCTGTTGAATACACGCGCTGTAATTCATCATTTATCATTCATCATTCATCATTGACAATACCATGATTCACGTAGCAGACAGCGCCCGGCAAAAGATCGAGGAAATCCGCACGTCGGGCAGTATCAAGGATGACTTTTTCATCAGGGTCAGCGTCGTCAGCGGCGGCTGTTCGGGTCTGTCGTATAAAATGGACTTTGACAACGAGCAAAAGCCGAACGACCAGATATTTGAAGACAACGGGGTAAAGGTCGTGACCGACCTCAAGAGTTTTCTCTACCTGTTCAATACGACGCTCGAGTTCTCCGGCGGACTGAACGGAAAGGGGTTTTCTTTCAACAACCCGAACGCAACGCGCACCTGCGGGTGCGGGGAAAGTTTTGCCGTATAACCCGGCGCCAGCCACATCCTGCCATTCCATATTGTTTCAAGGCCGCCTCCGGGCGGCTTTTTTGTTTTTTTACCAGTTTTTTCCGGCGAAAATGTAGGTTTGCTGTAAATCCTGCACTGGTGCTTTTCAAAACAACACCCACATCCCGTCGTGATCTGCTGTTGCTGCTCCTTCTCTGGTGTACGGCAATTGCATTGGTGAACCCCATGGGCGATTTTCCGCTCAACGACGACTGGGCCTACGGATTGAACGTACGGGCACTCGCGCAGGAAAACCGGCTCTTTTTCAGCGACTGGCCGGCCATGACCCTGATCGCGCATACCCTTTGGGGCGCCTTGTTCTGCAAGGTTTTCGGCTTTTCGTTTACCGTATTGCGCTTTTCAACCCTGCTGATGGGCGCCTTCGGCATGGTCGGGTTCTATCGCCTGCTGGCCTGGGCGCATCTCGACCGCAGGATGACCCTGTTCTTTTCAATGGCGCTACTGTTCAACCCGTTCTGGCTGGTATTGTCGAACAGTTTCATGACCGATGTGCCGTTTCTGGCCATACTGTTCTGGAGCGTACTGTATTTTCTGAAGGCCCTGGAACGGCCGACAACCAAATACCTGGCGCTCGCAACGCTTTTCGCAGTCTGGGCCTGTTTTATTCGCCAGTTGGGTCTGATTGTCCCCGGGGTTTTTATGCTGCTGGTGTTGTACTCCAGGCCCCCCACCCTGCGCAACCTCTCCTACGCCTTTCTTCCCCTGATATTTTGCTTTACCGCCGTGGAAGGTTTTACTGCCTGGCTGAAAAGCAGTGGAAGACTGCCCCACGCCTACACCGGCCTGTCGCACTTGTGGGCTTCATTTGCCAGCAACCCCAAAGCGATCGACGTTGCTTTGGAACGGATCGGTATTGCGCTGCTGACTACCGGGCTTTTTCTGTTTCCGGTATTGACGGGTATCGATCTTAAAAAAGCGCGGCGGGGCTGGCTGAAATGGCTCTTGCTTCCCATCAGCGCCTATTGTATCTGGATGGGCTGGTCCATGTTTCCCAAAGGCAACGTTTTGTACAACATCGGGCTTGGGCCGAAACTGTTGAAAGATGCCTACTGGGGGCTAAACGCCGACCCGGAACTCCCCCGGGCTGCCCTCGGAGCCCTGAAAGGACTGGCAGTGGCCGGGGCCTTGTATTTGGTGCTCACGTTCCGGATCATCAGGTCTATTTCGGTACGCCGTGAAATGCTGCGCCTGTTCACCCTCCTGTTTGCCGTCTGCTACCTCGGCTTTATTTGTGCCAATTCCCTGCTGATCGATCGCTATCTCTTTCCGTTTGTGCCATTTCTATTGCTCTACACTGCCCCGGAGATCAAGCAGATCGGAAAAACAGGGCTGGTAATGCTCGGGTTGTGGACCTTGTTCGGCATAACCGCCACACACGATTACCTGGCCTGGAACCGCGCGCGATGGACGGCAGCAAGACAACTGGAGCAGACGTTCGCCCCCGGGCAGATCGATGGCGGCTTCGAGTACAACGGGTGGTATGGCACCGGCCCCACTTCACAAAAGTTGCAGGGACTAAAAAGCTGGTGGTTTGTGCGCGACGATGAACGGGTCATATCCTTCGGCCCGGTCTACGGATATGAAACGGACTTTGTCGTGCCTTACCGGCGCTGGCTTCCGCCGGGTCGCGACAGCATTTTTGCCCTGCGCCGGATGACCTACGCGACGCCCGACTCCGTCTGGTGCGATATGGAACGGCTGACGGCCGACAGTTCTGCCTTTGAACCCCTGGCCGGCCGATTGACACCCGGAAATGGCGAAACGATGTCACACGAACGCGCACATTCGGGGCAATATTCGATCAAAACGGATGCTGCCGCACAGTTTGGCGCTACCATAGCGCTCGATACTATCCGGCCTTTCGACCGCTTGGTTGTCAGTGTTTGGCGGTACCCGGCCGATGCGGAAGCGGGCATTGTGGTGACGTCTGACGATGCCACACGAGCCTATTATTTTGAACCCGCAAATGTGATGGAACGCGACAGTGCCGGATGGGGCCGCATCGAGATGGCGCTGATCTTTCCCGAAGCGGCGACCGGGCGCCCCGGCAGGTTTTACCTCTGGAACCCTTCATCGGAGCAACGCGTCTGGTTCGACGATCTGAAGTTGTACCGTTTCCGGGTGAAATGAGTGATGGAGCCGATGTTGAATATTTTCAAATGTAATCTTCCTTTCTTCGCACATAAAATCAACCTGACCATGCGTACCATCCTTACACCATTGCTCTGCTGTCTGTTTCCCTTGTTACTGTTGTCTCAAAAGAAGGACGACACGGCGAAAAAACCGGAAAAACCGGCCCTGCTGCAATCGTCTACCTATAGCGGACTATCCTTCCGAAGCATAGGCCCGGCGGTGACCTCCGGAAGGATCAGCGACTTCGCTGTAAACCCGCGCAATCCGGCAGAGTATTATGTCGCCTCCGCAGCAGGCGGTGTATGGAAAACCGTCAACGCGGGGACGACCTACACACCGGTTTTCGACGGCGAAGGCTCCTACTCCATCGGGTGTGTGACGATCGACCCCACCAATTCCAGTGTGGTGTGGGTGGGCTCCGGGGAAAACAACAACCAGCGTTCGGTATCCTACGGCGACGGCGTGTACAAGAGCGAAAACGGTGGAAAATCGTGGAAAAATATGGGGCTGAAAAACTCGGAACACATCGCCAACGTCGTGGTCGACCCTTCCGACCCCAATACGGTATATGTAGCCGCATACGGTCCGGTGTGGAGCGACGGCGGCGACCGCGGCGTGTATAAAAGCACGGATGGCGGCGCAACCTGGACCTGTGTAAAATCCGTAAGCGCCTACACCGGCTGCAACAACCTCGTTATGGACCCGCGCAATCCAAAGGTGTTGTATGCCGCATTCCACCAGCGCCAGCGCAAGGTGTTTACCTATATCGGCGGCGGACCCGAATCGGCGGTTTACAAAACGACCGACGGCGGCGCCACCTGGAAAAAGATGGAAGGACTGCCTTCCGGCGATGTGGGGCGGATTGGTATCGATGTTTCGCCGGTAAACCCGGATTATGTGTACGCCGTAGTAGAGGCGGGCGATAAAAAAGGCGGCATTTACCGCTCTGTCGACCAGGGTGCGAGTTGGGATAAGATGAGCGATACCTACACCAGCGGCAACTACTACCAGGAACTCACCTGCGACCCGAAAAATGCCAACCGCATCTTTATCACCGATACGTATTACAAAATGAGCGACGACGGCGGTAAAACCGTGCGCAACCTGGGAGAGATCAACAAACATATCGATAACCACTGCATCTGGATCGACCCCAGCAATACCGATCACCTGCTCGTCGGTTGCGACGGCGGGGTATATGAAACCTGGGACTTTGCCAAAACATGGGAGTTCAAGTCAAACCTGCCTGTGACGCAGTTTTACAAAGTGGCCACAGACAACGCCGCTCCCTTTTACCACGTCCACGGCGGTACGCAGGACAACCTCAGCCTGGGCGGTCCGGGCCGAACCATAAGCGCGAACGGCATACCCAATTCCGACTGGTATGTGACCAGCATCGGCGACGGATTTGAGACACAGGTCGACCCGACCAATCCCGATATTATTTATGCCCAGAGTCAGTACGGCGGCCTCGTCCGCTTCGACCGGAAAAGCGGCGAGTACCTGCCCATAAAGCCCCAGGAGGGAGAAAACGAACCTGCCCTGCGCTGGAACTGGGATGCCCCGCTCACTATTTCCTCCCACTCCCCCACCCGCCTGTACTTCGGCGCCAACAAGGTGTTCCGCACCAACGACCGCGGCAGTTCATGGGGCGCGATCAGCCCGGACCTCTCTCGCGGCATCGACCGCAATAAACTCGAGGTGATGGGCAAGGTTTGGAGCGTCGACGCGGTCGCCAAAAACGGCTCCACCGACATCTACGGCCAAACCACCAGCATTGCCGAAAGCAGCCTCGACGAAAACATGCTGTGGGTCGGCACCGACGACGGCCTGCTGTGGGTCACCCGCGACGGTGGCCGCAACTGGGACAGGATGGATAACCTGCCGGGCGTTCCGGAACGTTCCTACGTACACCAGGTTATCGCATCGCAATTTGACAAAAACACCGCCTATGTGTGTTTCAACCACCACCGCTACGGCGATTTCAAACCCTATCTGTTGAAAACAACCGACGGCGGCAAAACCTGGAAGTCGCTGGCGGCCACCCTGCCCGAACGCGGCAGCGTGTACAGCATCGCCGAAGACCATGTCGACCGCAACCTTTTATTCTGCGGCACCGAATTCGGGGTCTTTTTCAGTCCCGACGGCGGCGAAAACTGGGTACAACTCAAAAGCGGCCTGCCCACCGTCGCCGTGCGCGACATCGAGATACAGCGCCGGGAAAACGACCTGGTACTCGCCACCTTTGGCCGCGGGTTTTATATCCTCGACGATTACAGCCCCTTGCGCGGACTCGGCAAGGAGACCTTTGAAAAGGACGCGCAACTGTTTGCCGTCAAAGACGCCTGGATGTTTATTCCCAGCCTGCCCCTGGGTCTTCGCGACAAAGGACACATGGGCAGCAGCTACTACGCAGCCGATAATCCCGCCGTCGGCGCCGTGTTTACCTGGTGGCTGAAGGAGGACATCAAAACACTGAAAAAACAGCGCCAGGAAGCGGAAAAAGCAAAGGCAGACAAAAAAGAAGTGGTGTATTACCCGGACATCGAGGCGCTGCGCAAGGAAGACGAGCAGCCGGAACCGTATATCCTCTTCACCATTACAGACGCTTCCGGCGATGTGGTGCGACACATCAAAACATCAGCCACCAAAGGGCTGAAGCGCCTCGTCTGGGATTTCCGGTATAACAACCCGGCGCCTGTAGTGGGGCGTTTCACCCCGGCGCCCGACCAGTTGTTCGGCGAGGCGGAGAAAGGGCACCTGGCCCTGCCCGGACAGTACAGTGTCAGCATCAGCAAGTATGAAGACGGTGTACTGACGCCCATCGCCGGACCGGTGTCGTTCACCGCCAAATCACTGAACAACGCCAGCCTGCCCGCCACCGACCGGCAGGCCTACCTCGATTTTTGCAAAAAGATCAGCCGCCTCCGAAAGGCGGTCAGTGCTGCCGGAAATATTCGCGCTGAAATGAACGGCAAACTCGGCAATATTCAGTCGGCGCTGATGGATATGCCTGCCGCTCCGAAAGAGATGCTGAAACAGGTTTACGATCTTTCCCGCCGTTTGAGCGCGCTTCAAATACAGTTCAGCGGCGACGCCACACTGGCCCGCCGCGAATTCGAAACGCCGCCCTCCCTTTTCGGCCGCATAGGGTTGATAGAAGACGGCATGTGGAACAGCACCGCTGCGCCAACGGAAACGTTTAAGGAAAACTACGCCATCGCCGCCAAACAGTTCGGTCCCCTGCTCGACGAGATGAAAGCCGTGGCAAAGGAGATCGAGGCCCTGGAAAAACAACTGGAACTGAACGGGGCACCGGCTACGCCGGGGCGCTGGCCGGACTGGAAAGAGTAAGAAACTGTTTCAAGCAGATTTCCCGCAGATTTTCGCAGAAAAATTGCGCAGATCATCGCAGATCAAACGCCCAATGCTGTGAAAATCTGCGGGAGATAAACTTCCATTCATCTGGATACATTATTCAGGCCAGAACATCCCTGACCACCTCTCCCGACACATCTGTCAGCCGGAAACGCCTGCCCTGGTAGGTAAAGGTAAACCGCTCGTGGTCGATGCCCATCAGGTGCAGGAGGGTGGCCTGGAAGTCGTGTACGTGCACCGGGTTTTGCACGATGTTATACCCGAATTCGTCCGTTTCGCCATACACCATGCCGGGTTTGACGCCACCGCCAGCCATCCAGATAGTGAAGCAGCGCGGGTGGTGGTCGCGTCCGAAGCCCGCGTCGAGCCCCTGTGAATAATTGGTGCGCCCGAATTCGCCGCCCCAGATCACCAGCGTTTCGTCGAGCAGGCCGCGCTGCTTCAGGTCGGTGATGAGCGCCGCACTGGCCTGGTCCACATCCTTTGCCAGGCGGGAAGTCATGCCTTTGACGTCGAAATGCGCGTCCCAGCCCATGTGGTAGAGTTGCACGAAACGCACACCGCGTTCCGACAGGCGGCGCGCCATGAGTGCATTGGCGGCAAAGGTACCGGGCACCATCGCGTCGGCGCCGTAAAGACGGAAGGTGGATTCCGGCTCGTCGGACATATCGAGCAAATCCGGCACCGAGCTCTGCATGCGGTAGGCCATTTCATACTGGCTGATGCGCGTGCTGATCTCCGGATCGCCAAATGCCTCCAGGTGCATGTGGTTGAGCTCGGCGATCTTGTCGAGCATGGCCCGGCGGCTGAGCGAGTCCAGTCCGTCGGGGTCGCGGAGGTACAGCACCGGGTCTTTGCCCATACGGAACTGCACACCCTGGTGCACACTGGGCAGGAAGGCGCTGCCCCAGACGCGGGAGGCCAGCGGCTGGATGTTCCCTTTTCCGCGCGACAGCAACACGATATAAGCGGGCAGGTTGGCGTTTTCGCTGCCCAGGCCATAACTCAGCCAGGAGCCGACGCTGGGCCGGCCGGGCTGCTGGTTGCCCGTCTGGAAAAAAGTGACGGCAGGGTCGTGGTTGATGGCTTCGGTATGCATCGACCTGATGATGCACAGGTCGTCGACTACCCGGGAGGTGTAGGGCAGCAGGTCGCTGAACCAGGCTCCGCTCTGGCCGTATTGTTTAAAGTCAATGAGCGCCCCCTTGAGCGGAAATTTTTTTTGGTTGGCCGTCATACCTGTCAGGCGCTGTCCCTGCCGCACCGATTCGGGCAGTTCCTGACCGTCCATTTTCCGGAGCAGGGGTTTCCAGTCGAACAGTTCCAGTTGGGAAGGCGCGCCGCTTTGGAACAGGTAAATGACGCGCTTGGCCCTGGGCGCGAAATGCGGCAGCCCCAGGTCGGCCAATTGTCCAACGGTCGACATGTCGCGGTTTTCGCAACTGAACAAAGACCCCAGCGCCACGCTGCCGATGCCGATGGCGGCGCGGTGCAGGAAGGTGCGGCGGTTGAGGGTCAGGTGATGTTCAAGCAGCGGGTCAGTCATATTGGTCCATTATGATGCAAAAAAAGGAAAAAACGGATACACGAACGCTTCCTTTATTCCTCCTCCACCCCATACTGCCGCTTCACATCTTCCGGCACGCCGTTCCATACATTGGCTACGTTGCCCTGGTAACCAATATCTTCTATGCCGATCTTGCTCGACCAGAATCCACTGGCAGTAAGGTTGCGCATCAGGCTGAAAAAGGCAATCCCCTGGCTCATGCCCGGTTTTTTGCGCTCCGGATAGGCGATGTCTTCCACGATCTCGATGCGCTGTGCGGCGACACATTCGATAAATTGCCTGCCAAAGCGCCGGCTGGCCTGTGTGTCGAGCCAGGTCAGGCCGCCGCGCAGGGGGGTCTGCAGTTCGGGTTTGTCTTTGGCCATGAACTCAATGAAGTCCGGCACGCCGGCGTCGGTGGCGCTGCCCGAACGCTCGTCTTTCGGAATGATGATGTCAACCAGCACGGCGATGGTTTTCATCTCGTGTTTGTTGAAGAACACTTCCTTGAACAGTTTGGCGTCGCGCTGTTTTTCATATTCGGTGCGACCGAATTGTTCAAAATCCTTACCGCCTTTATCACCGGCGGGCGCGTTTTCGGTATCGATGACGGGGTCGAGCCATTCGGCGGCTTTGACCTGAGGGCTGAGGCCGGCGAGGCCGAGGGTGGTAAGTCCGGCGTTTTTGAGTAAGTCGCGGCGTTTCATGTGACAGGCTTTATTGTTTTTTTTTGACAGAATCAATAGGATTGACAGGGTTAGTTTTTTTGACGGGATTACTTTTTACAGGCTGTCTCCTTGCAGCCCCAGGAACACTCCGTTCGTCCAGCCAAATCCGTCCTGATTGGGGTATTCGCCGCCGCCCGCTTTGGCGGCAGTATCCATGACGTTGTATTTTTCCATCATTTTGCCCGTGGCAGCGTATGTTTTTTCACCAAGGCTCATCCAGCGGCTGCGTATTTCGCCGGCCAGTTTGTCAAACCCGTAATTCAGCAACCCCCGGTAGCAGATCCATTGCAAAGGCGCCCATCCGTTGGGTGCATCCCACTGCTGGCCGGAGCGCACGAGCGTGGTGGCCAGTCCGCCGGCATGCAGGAATTTCGACTCCAGGTGTTGTGCCACCTGTTGCGCCTGTTCAGGAGTAGCGATCTGGAAGAAGAGGGGAAAGGCCGCTGCCAGCGTCCATTGGGTCGACAGCTGGCCGGTCGTATGGTCATAGTCGAAAAAGAAACCGTCCTTTTCGCTCCAGCAATATTGCTGAATGGCGTTCCTGCGTTTTCTTGACCTTTCCTTGAATACATCGACGGGCACGCGGTCGGGCAACTGCCGGTAAATATGGAGCAATGTTTTTTCCAGATAATACAACAGGCAGTTCAGGTCGACGGGTATCAAATCGGTTGTACGGATGCTTTCCATATGTTGTCCGTCGGCAAACCAGCGGCTGCTGAAATCCCAGCCCGATTCGGCGGCGGCCCGGATGTGGCGGTAAACGGTCTCGGCATCTCGTCCGGATTGCGTCGCCACGTGCAGGTCTTCGATATAGGCTTCCGGACGCGGGGTCGCGTTATCGTCCCAATACCGGTTCAGGATGCTGCCGTCGGGCAGGCGCACGACGCGCCGTGCTGCCGGAAGTTTATCGGTCAGGGTGTACTCGCCCGCCATCCAGAAGTCATACTCTTTTTCCAGTTGGTGGCGGTATTCAAGCAGCACTGCTTCACCTTTTATTTCGGCCAGGAGATTGACCATCAGGGCAAAAAACGGCGGTTGTGAGCGCCCCAGGTAATAGGTTCTGTTTCCATTGGGGATAAAGCCCACGGTATCGATCAGATAGGCAAAGTTGTCGACCATGTGCTGAATGATATCGGTGCGGTCCGACGCCCGGAGGCCGAGCATGGTGAAATAACTGTCCCAGTAGTATATCTCCCGAAAACGACCGCCCGGTACGATATAGGGGTGCGGCAAGGGGATCAATGATGAAGGATGAATAATGGATGAGGAATCGGGGGTACGGAGCAGCGTCGGCCAGAGACTTTCGAGGTGTTGGAGGATGGGTTTTTCGGCAGACTGATATGTTGTTTCCGGCGCTTCCGGTGCGGAAAAATGGGTTTCCACAAAGGATTTAAGGTCAAAACCCGGTTGTGTTTTGGCGCTTTCGTAGGCTTTCAATATGTCTGCCGGGCTGGCAGTAGGGGTGCAATCCGGGAAATATTTGGAATCGGGAAAGATGCCGCTGGTCTGCACGTCTTCGTACAGCGGGCGGAGTTGTTCGATTCGGAAAAAAGGTACATCCTGTTTCATGCCTTCGCTTGCAGTTTTTTGAAAAAATATAACCCGATGAGCAAAATCCCGATGGGTACCAGCGAGAAGTAAAACGCCGTCTGGCCGCCGAATTTACCAAAAATATTGCCGGTGATGATGGAGCCGGTCGTGCCGCCCAGTGCGGAAAAAATAATGATCAGACCAGACATCAGTCCGTGTTTTTGAACAGGCAACGCGCTCAGGATCAGCGAATTGATAGCCGGGTAAACAGGAGCCAGGAACAGCCCGATCAATGGGAATACAAAAGCGCCCAGCGGGGCATCGCCCCAGCCGGTTACGACGCGTCCTTCGGCGCCCTTCGCCAGGGGAATGGCGATCAGCACCAGCACGGCAGCCAGCAGGAGGCAGCCCGTCAGCACGACGTGCCAGTTCAGTTTTTTCATCACAATACCAGCCAGAAAACGCCCCAGGGCGGTGGCGCCGGCCAGGATACTCGCCATTTCTATACTAAGGGCGGTGGGCAGCTGCAACACCTTGCTGTTGAACGTCGGCAGCCAGCTCATGATACTCTGCTCGATCAGCACATAGAAAAAGGCGCACAGGACAAACACCAGCACCAGCGGCGTAACCATCAGTTGGAACATCTTCCCGAAATCCTGCACCATCGAATCGTTTGCCTGGTTCTTGACCGACGACTCATCGAGTTTTGCGCTCAGCAGCAATACAAAGGCCGCCAGCGAGATAGCACCGAGCAGATAATACACCTTCAGCCACTCGGTTGACTGCGGATTACTGTCGTCGACGAAATAACTGAAAACGAAATAGCCCGTCAGGATGCCCACCATGAAAAACGACTCGATAAAACTCATCAGGCTGATGTGCTCTTTTTTGTCGCTGGTGACCAGCCCGATGGTGCTGTACACCGACATCTTGATCAGGGCAAAACCCGAACCTACGGCAGCGAACAGCAACTTGGCCGCCCAAAAACCCGGCGACACGGGCATCATGAAACATACCAGGGTAACAAAACCCAGGGCAATCAGCATAGCCCTCTTATAGCCGATGCGGGTGATGTACGACGATATCAGGAAGGAAACAATCGCGATGCTCAGGTCTTTGAATGCTTCCAGCACCGACGCTGCGCCTTCCGTCACGCCGTAGTTGTTCTGCACCTGCAGGATGACCGTGCCCACGCTGTTCAGCAGAATGGCGAACACGAAGTAATTGAGGAAAAGGGATGCTTTGATTTGCCAGTTTTTCATGTAGTAGCGTGATAAGTGTTGAAGTGGTATGTGATGATCCGGGCTCACAAATTCCCCGCCTTGCGTTCCTGCACGATGTATTCGGAGGCCCGCATCGACAGCGCCAGAATCGTCCAGGTGCAATTCTTGTCGCCCTGGGAAGGGAACGGCGCGCCATCCACGACGAAAAGATTTTTCACGTCGTGGGCCTGCTGCCATCCGTTGAGCGCCGAACTTTTAGGGTCCTTGCCCATGCGCACGGTCCCTACTTCGTGGATGATCTCGCCCGGCGCATTCAACCCATAGTCCTGGTCGGGTCCGGGCGTATCGCTCAGCGGAATACCGCCGAGTTCGGAAATGATCTGCTCAAAGGTCTGGTGCATGTGTTTGGCCTGTAAACGCTCGTATTCGGACCATTTATAATGGAACCGCAGCACCGGGATACCAAACTTGTCAACCTTTTCCGGGTCGATCTCGCAGTAGTTGTCTTCCCGCGGCACGGCCTCGCCGCGCCCTGCCATGCCTATATAGGCGCCGTAAAAGCGGCGGTAGTCGTCTTTCAGGGAAACCCCGTATCCACCGGCCTCCCGTTTGTTGCCATTGCGGTCGGGGAACATACCGTTTTGTTTTTCGATGCCCCATCCGAAGCCGTAGGCAGGCATACCCATGCCACCCCAGTACTCAATGTGGTAGCCGCGCGGGAAATCGAGTTTTTTGTTGTCGAGCCACCAGGGGCTGTACACGTGCAGCCCTCCCACGCCGTCTTCGTTGTAGCGTTTGCGGTCGAACAGCATGGGCACGATAGCCGAACGCGAAGCGCCCGTACTGTCGTGCAGGTATTTGCCGATCACGCCGGATGAGTTGGCCAGTCCTTCCGGGAACCTCGGGGATTTGGAGTTCAGGAGCAGTCGCGCCGATTCACAGGCGCTCGCCGCCAGCACAACGATCTTGCCGCGCACGGTTTTTTCCTCCAGCGTTTGGGTATCCACATAGGATACGCCGGTACAAAGACCCGTTTTGGCATCCGTCAGCACCTCGCGCGCCATGGCGAAGTAGACCGTATCGAGGTTACCCGTCTTCGACGCCGGTTTGCACAGACAGGATGAAGAGGAAAAGTCGGCATATGCAATACAGGCCCGGTTGCACTGGCTGCAATAAAAGCACACGCCGCGCTCGTCGTTGACGGGCTCCGTGAGGATGCTGAGCCGGGAAGGTATGGTGGTAATGCCGAGGCGTTTGTTGGTCTTTTTCAGCAGCAGTTCGTGCAGGCGCGGCTTGGGCGGTGCCAGAAATATAGAATCCGGGTCGTTGGGCAGGTTTTCTTTCGAACCGAACACGCCGATGAGCCGGTCCACCTTGTCGTAAAACGGCGCCACATCTTCATAGCCGATGGGCCAGTCCACGCCGAGCCCGTCGATGCTGCGCCGGCGAAAATCGTCGGGCCCGAAACGCAGGGAAATACGCCCCCAGTGGTTGGTACGCCCCCCCAGCATCCGCGAGCGGAACCACCGAAAAGTGGTGCCCGGCACTGTTGTGTACGGCTCCCCTTCAATATCCCAGCCGCCGTATGCCGCATCAAAATCGCCGAAAGGGCGGTAGCGTGTGCTGGCGCCGCGGCGTGGCGATTGCCAGGGCCATTTCAGTTGGGTGATGTATTTGGGATCGGCAGGATCGTAGTGCTGGCCGGCCTCGAGCAGGCAAACTTTAGCGCCGGCTTTGGCGAGCACATATGCGGCCATACCGCCGCCCGCCCCGGAGCCGACAATGATGACATCATAGGTATCGGGGGGCGTTTTGATCTGAAAATCAGGCATATAGCAAAAGGCAAGGTTGTCAGGCAGGGAATGTTTTTCGGGCTAAACTACTCAGTAGCAGCGATAAAGATTGGTTTATTCCTGTACATTTTTACAACATGGACCGGATTTACAAATCCTTTGTTGTTTGGGGGCCTGGACGGCTGTCCTGCAACGGAGGCCGAACCTGGAAGTCCGCTGAACAGTACGTCCGCAGTATGGCTACGTCTTGCTCATCGCCTCATCCAAATTAAAAATAGCGCTCACCACCAGCATCATTGCCGCCTGCGTTGCCGGGTCGAGTTGGCGCTGCTGTGGAAAACGCCCGGTGTGCAACAGTTTCTGTGCGGATTCCGGGGACTGCCGGTAACGGTCCTGCGTGTCGCGAAACAGTTCCGTCAGTTTTTGAAGTTCCGCCCGTTCGGGTTTCCGCGTCGTGATCCGCCGGAATGCTTCCGCGATCTGATCATCCGGCGATGCACCGGCCCGACGGCCATCTTCCATGACACGGGCCGCCAGTACGCGGGACGCCTCCAGAATCTGCACGTCGTTGAGCATGACCAGGGCCTGCAGGGGCGTGCTGGTGCGCGCGCGGCGCACCTCACACACGTCGCGCGGAGCCACATCGAAAGCCAGCGAGGTGGGCGGCGGGATGGTGCGTTTATTATAGGTGTACAGGCTGCGGCGGTAAAGCTTATCGGCGGCCGTGTCGGGCACGTAGGAAAACTCGCCCCGGAAATTATTCGCCGTTTTTTCGGTGCCGATCTCTTCCCAGATGCCCGCAGGCTGGTAGGGTTTTACCGATGGCCCGCCGATCTCGCGGACAAGCAGGCCGCTGGCAGCCAGTGCGTTGTCGCGGATAAACTCGTAGTTCAGCCGGTTTCGCGGTCCCCGGGCGAGCCAAAGGTTCTCGGGGTCGCGCTCCAGCAGGTCGCCATCCGCGACGGACGATTGCCGGTATGTCGCCGACGTGACCATCAGCCGCAGCAGGTGTTTGACGTCCCAGCCCTTGTCGCGGAATTCGCAGGCCAGCCAGTCGAGCAGTTCCGGGTGTGTGGGCAGGCTCCCCTGCAGGCCAAAGTTGTCGCTGGTGGCGACAATACCGCGACCGAATATTTCCTGCCAGAGGCGGTTGACCATCACGCGGGCTGTAAGCGGATGCTGCGGATCGAACAGCCAGCGCGCCATCCCCAGGCGGTTGCGCGGCTGCGTGGTATCAAAAGGCAGGATATCGGGCGGCAGATCAGGTGCTACCTCCACCGTGCGCTGGTCGTATTGTCCCCGGTTGAGAATATACGCCTTGCGGCCGCCCTTTTCCACCGAATCCTGCATGACCATCTGCAGCAGGGTGTCTTTTTCTCTTTTGATCGCTTCCTTGGCATTCAGGAATTTCAGCACGCCTTGCAGGTCGGGTTGTGTGATGGGTATATACGGTTTGGGCACCTGCAGGTTGGGCACAAAACCGCGTTCGGGCACCTTGTTGAAAAAGGCAAAAGTGGCATAGTAGTCCCGTTGTGAAATGGGGTCGTATTTGTGATCATGGCAGCGCGCGCATTCCAGGGTGAGGCCCAGAAACGCCTTTCCGAAGGTATTGGTGCGATCGGCCACGTATTCCACCCGGTATTCTTCGTCGATGATGCCGCCTTCCTGCGAAATCTTGTGGTTGCGGTTGAACGCGGAGGCAAGCAGGGTTTCTTTGGTGGCGTCGGGCAGCAGGTCGCCGGCGAGTTGCCAGGTCACGAAGCGGTCGTAGGGCATGTTTTCGTTAAACGCCTTGATGACCCAGTCGCGCCAGGGCCACATCACCCGCTGCAGGTCGTCCTGGTAGCCGTGGGTATCGGAATACCGGGCCAGGTCGAGCCAATACACCGCCCAGCGTTCGCCAAAGGCGGGACTGGCGAGCAGGGCGTCGACCGCTTTTTCATAAGCGCCGGGCGTGTCGTCGGCAAGGAACGACTCCAGCAGTTCCGCATCGGGGGGCAGTCCGGTGAGGTCGAAACTTGCCCGGCGCAGCAGGCGCTCCTTTTCGGCCGCCCCGGAAGGTTCCAGGCCGTGCTCCTGCTGTTTTTGCAGGATAAAAAGATCGATGTCGTTGAGCGCCCATTTTTTGTTGGACACCGTTGGCAGGGCGGGCCGTTGCGGTGCGACCAGAGCCCAGTGCTTTTCCCAGGGAGCGCCCTGCTGAATCCAGCGCTCCAGCAGTTTTTTCTCGAAATCCGACAACTCCAGATGCGAGTCCGGGGAGGGCATCACACTGTCGGGATTGGTGGAATAAATGCGATGGACGAGGGTGCTTTCATCTGGTTTTCCCGGAACAATGGCATAGTGGTCTTTCTTCTCGCCCAGGGCGGCAAAAGCGCCTTCCTGTGTATCGAATCGAAGGCCGGCCTGCCGCTGTTTCTCGTCGGGGCCGTGGCATTTAAAACAGCGGTCGGACAGGATGGGGCGGATATGGAAGTTGAAACTGACGGTTTCGGGCAGTTTCCCTGCGCTCCGGCTTTCCTGTTTAGCTAAAAATGCAAAGAGTAAAATAGCGAGTG
>ERZ724521.637-NODE-637-length-15876-cov-5.465015_pt1 | contig 15876 bp, 9 predicted proteins | sample MGYA00376054_ERZ724521 | MGnify/ENA primary metagenome ERZ724521 (study PRJEB28724, sample SAMN07190883) | activated sludge metagenome | isolation source: activated sludge of sewage treatment plant in Hong Hong | place: Hong Kong | collected 2016-03-17 ... | reverse complement strand
CCGAAGCAGTCGAACATCTGCTTGCGCAGAAACGTCGGCTCCGTAAACGTGAGCGCCGGGTCGAGGTACTTGGTGCTGCGCGTCGCAAAGAAGTCGACTTCCTTGGTAAACGCGGCCTTGAGCACCTCGGGAACACCCGCGACGATCGGGCACGACGCACTGTCCATCACCTTGTGAATTCCCGGCGGAACGTGGGTGATGCACGGGAAGAAGATGTAGTGCAGCGGCTTCTTTTCGCTGTGCTGGTGAAACAGCAGGTTGTGAATGTGCGCCTGCGCGACCTTCGACGGATAGCACGGGTCAATCGAGCCGTACTTGCCGCCTTCCTGCCAGATCTCTTCCGTCGTCTCATCAGAGAACACGACGTGGTGCTTCTGGATGCCGATCGACTCCAGGTAGGTGCGGATAAACGGCGCGATCGTCCAGATGTTGAGCACGCGGGGAATGCCGACGCGGACCGCTGCACGCTTTTTCCACGACTCTTCGGAGCTGCGCTGGAACGGACGACGGACCGGCACGCGCTTGACGCTAAACAGGCCCTTTTTCACTTCCACGTCGTCGATGAGCGTGTCGGCAGTCGGCATCGGCTCGGCGTCGTAGAAGTGCGCAAACAGCTTCTTGGCCTCGAAGTCCACCAGGTTCGGGAACTCCTTCATCAGCCGCTTGCGCTCTTTGGTGATCGCGAGCATCGCTTCTTCGGACTCGACCGTGCCTTTTTCGCAGGAAAAGCCCGCGATGTAGCGACTGGTGTTGCCGTCGGGCGTCTCGGTATCGATGAAGGTGCGCTGGCACAGGTTCGGACAGAAGTGACAGCGCGTCGACTCGTCGGTGGTCGAGGTGTACTTCAGGTCCACCGCCGCATCGAGCCCGATGAAGGTGCTCTTGCCACGACGCTTGACGACGCGCAGCGTCTCCATGGCGGCGCCGATTGCGCCCGCTTCGCCGGTGTGCGGGTGAACGTAGACCTCGGCACCGGGGACGCGATCCTTGATGTAATCGACCTGGGCTTTGACCGCCGCCAGGTTGTGCTGCGTGCCGCCTTGCAGGACAAAGCGCTTCCCGAGGCTCGCCATGCGCGGAATCTGCACCACGTACTGCCACACGTTCTTCGGCAGCACCTGCGCGAGTCCCGCGAGCAGCTCTTCCTTGGCATAGCCTTCTTTTTGGAAGTTCACGCGGTCCGAATCGAGGAACACCGCGCAGCCGTAGCTAAACTTCGGTGCCAGATCGGCCTTAAACGCCACGTCGGCATACTGGGTAATCGGCACACCGAACTGATCGGCCATCGCCTGAAGCAGCATGCCGTTGCCCGCCGAGCACTGGTTCGACAGACGGAAGTTCTTGATGTCGCCGTTTTCCATGAACAGGACCTTGATGTCCTGTCCACCGATGTCGCAGATGACGTCCACGTCGCCGAAGAAGTGAACGGCGGACATCATGTGTGCCACCGTCTCGACGATGTTGCAGTCGCTCTTCACCGACTCTTGCAGCACGTCCGCCGCGTAGCCGGTCGCGCCAAAGCCCATCACCTGGAGCTGCGCGCCCTGACCCTTCACATAGTCGCGGATGCGCGACAGGATCTCTTTGGTGTCCTGGATCGGGTTGCCCTTCGACAGCTGGTATTCCTTGGTCAGGATCTCCGCGGTGTCGTAGTCGATAAGGACCGCCTTCGAGGACGTCGAGCCACCGTCCATGCCGATGACGCCACGCACGACCTGACCGGGCTCTAGCTGCTTCTTGGTGAACTTGGGAATCCGGTACTGCTCGCGGAAAGCATCCAGCTCGGCCTGCTTTTCATCGATCGAGGGCGCACGCAGAAGCGGCGATCCCGCCGAGTCACCGAGCCGCGACTTGCGACCCGTGGCGATGAACTCTTGCAGCTTGTCGATGCCGACAAAGCGACCGACGTCCGCCGCTTCGTACATGCCGTACATCACCGCGCCAAACGCTGCGTAGTACTGGGCGTTCTGCGGCACCATGATGAGCTCTTCGATCGGCACATCCTTGGGATACGCAAAGCCGCGATCGTTCCAGGTCTCGGGAATCCGCTTGCGCCAGCACTCGCGAAGGAACGGCAGATAGGTGTTCGGTCCACCGAGCAAGAGCACCTTCGGACGCAGCGTGTTGCCACGCGTCAGCACCGACAGGTTCTGCATCACGATCGCGTCCGCCAGCGAGTTCATGATCTCGACGGCGGGAATGCCGCTCTTGACCAGGTTGACGATGTCCGTCTCTGCGAACACGCCGCACTTGGCTGCAACGTGGTGAAGTCGGCTGTCGTCGAACTGGATCTTGACGACCTCTTCGTTCGGCAGCGCGACCTTGAGCACGCACTTGTCGATGGTGGCGCCGGTACCGCTCGCGCACTTGTCGTTCATCGACGTGGTCGCCTGCTTATCACCCGTCTTCTCGTTCTTCTTGAAGATGATGATCTTGGCGTCCTGACCGCCTAGCTCCACCACCGAGCCCACGTCGGGATGAAGCGTCTCAACGGCCAGCGTGACCGCGTTTACTTCCTGAACGAACTTGGCGCCAATGTGCGGAGCAATCGGTGACGCGCCCGAGCCCGTCACAAACAGTCGCATCGACTCTTTGCCAAGGAGCGGCAGCGCTTCGCCAATCTGCTGCAGAAAGCCGAGCACAAACTCCGCTTGCTTGGTCTGGTGGCGCTGGTAGTCGCTCCACAGGATCTCTCGCGTTTCGGGGTCCACAACCACGGCCTTTACGGTGGTGGAACCGACATCGATGCCGATCATCACCGGCTTTACGCGATGGGTGCACTGCGGCGAGACAAATAAGGACATGCGGCCCTGCTCCTTCGTCGAGATCGTCCGTCACACGCGCTGGCGTGGTCAGGAAGTCTACCGATTAGACTACCAGTACAGTCTATGGGCAGACGTTACGCGCCACAATCCACACAGGTCAACAAAAAAGACCGTCGCCCAAATCGGCTCAGCAGAGTCGCATTTTGCGCAGCGGAAAGACCCAGGCTTCCCGTGGACCGTTCGGCTCCGCGACGAACTTGTCATTAAGTTTTAGTAATATTCCTTGTATATTGATCATGTGAAAGTCCGCCATACTCTGTCCGCTTGGGCCGCAGCGGCGGTGCTGCTCGTTGCCCAGAGCGGTCGCGCCGATGACGTGATGGACCAAGCTCGCAAGCGCTACGCCGCCGGTGAGCGCGAGTACGCCAGTGGTCGCTACTGGCAGTCTGCCAAAGCGTTCGAGGAAGCCTACGACCTCTCTCGCAAAGGGGACCTGCTGTATAACGCCGCCCGCGCCTACGATCGCGGTGAGTACTACCTGCGCGCGATCGAGACCTACGAAGCGTATCTAAAGGCTGGAGCGCCGCCCGATGTTGAGCAGATCAACCTGCGCATCGCGGCCCTGCGCAAGCTGCTCAGCCAGGTTCAGATCAAGCTGGGCGACAAAGCGTACGTCTTCGTCGATGGTCACGAGTACTACCAGACGCCGATGAACGGGACCGTTTCCATCGACAGCGGCTATCACCGCATCGAGGTTCGCGCAGGCAATCGCTTCTGGGCCAAAGAACAGCAGTTTGTCCCCGGTGAGCGCTACGAGTTTGACGCGCAGCTCGAAGAGGATCGCGGCGGTGGACAAGGACTCATCAGCGCAGCATCGGTCGAAGAGAGCCGATCCAAGCCGCGCACGCGCCAGGTTGCACTGGTCGTCGGAGCCGGTGGCAGCGTCGATGTCCTTGGCAACAACTATCCACCGCACCAAGCGTCGATCGTCCTTGGGGCCGAATATCGGGTCAAAGAAGGCGTGCGTGGCGCGTTCGACCTGGGCGTAAAGATTCCGATTGAGTTTCTTCAGAGCTGGACCAATGCCGGGCTGCTCATCGGTGCGCGAGGCGCGCTGACGCCGGTTCCGCGCATTCCGTTTGAGCTGGTGCTGTCGCTCGATGCAGGCTTTGCGACGCTCGACTATCGATCGAGTGCGCCGGTTTCGCCCAAGTGGCCGTGCGCATCGCCGTCGGCGCTGTCGAGCTGCTCGATCTATGCGTTTCGCGTGGTGCCTGCGGTGAGCGTGGCGTATCGCTTCGCGCCGTCGTTTGAGCTGCGTGCGCAGCTTGCAGGCGCCGAGCTAAACCTGAGCGATCCGCTGTTCGATCTTCGGCTGGCGTTCGGACTACAAGCCGCGTATCGATTCTTCTAACAGCGGACGTCCTAGCGACGGTTAGTAGATGCCTGGGAAGATGCGCGACGGAACTTGTCGTCGATACTCTTCCCAGTCTGCGCCGTACTTGGCATGGCACAGCGCATCGTCACGACGCTCTCGGTGAATGAGCAGGATCGTGAAGTAGATGATGTAGAAGTACGGCAGAAGGTTGGACACGCCGGCGCACAGACACCACGCGAGCGCCATCATCAAGTCGCCGCAGTAGTTCAGGTGTCGCGCCAGTCCCCAAAAGCCCGATGCGAGCAGCTTGGTTCCGCGCGCGGTCCGAATGAACTTCGCGGGCTTGCCCCAGATCAGGTGATCCGGGTTGCGGCTGAAGTGATGCTTCTGGATGTTGGTGCCTCGGAACACCGCGTAGCCGCCCAGGTTGAGCGCAATGATCCCGAGCACCGCCCACGTCGGCAGCTCACCGGGATGTGACAGCAGATACTGCGCTTGCAGGCTGTAGGTAAACGGCACCCACACCAAGTCGCCAAAGCAGAGCATCCAGCCAAAGCGCTCGTGCTTGATGTCCCAGGTCGTCAGGATCGCTTCTTCGTGGAAGAAGTAATCCATGATGTAGAAGAACTGGAACAGGCAGACCAGCATCATCGGCGTCGACACCGTGTGATGAAGCTGCCACTGCTTGGCCGCGATCGAAAAGTTGATGAGCACCCACAGGATGAGCCCTGGTCGCGCCTCGCAGAACAGCTTGAAGTCGAAGCGTCCGACGCGAGGGTTGAGCTGCGAGCCCATAAAGTAGTCGTACATGACCCGTCCCGTCATGTGCTTGTCAGGCGACGCTTTGCCTTTTAGGTACAGATACAGGCTCAAGCCGTAACAAAACAGCGTCGTGGTGCTGATGATCGGGCCCATCTCGTCGAACAGGAACGTCGGCGGAATCCAGCCCATCCAGCAGCAAAAGAACATCGTCAGCAGCGTCAGCCAGAACGAAAACCAGCCGTTCATCTTGTACGGCAGCCGACTGCCATCCGCGAGCGGCGTTCCTTCGACCCAGTCTCCCGGCGCGTAGACTTGGAGCAGCGCTTGACCGCCCAGCCACAGCGACACAAACAGCGTCGAAGCCAGCGTCGGTGCCGGAACCAGCTTCACCAGGCTGGTTAGCTCGTCCACCGACTTCGGAACCAGGAACGAGCCCTGGTTCTGCGTCATGCAAATCCACATGTAGTACACGAGCGGCGGCAAAAGCAGCATGATCGGCAGCCACGCTGCGCCAAACTCGTACTTTTCCATCGCGGCCTGAAGCTCTGCTTGCGTCGCAGGCTCAGACTTGGCGCTCACTTCCCGTTGCGACATCGAAGACCTCTTTGCCCAAGCGACCGACTAGAACTTGCCCTTGAGCAGCGAGCGAATCGTCGCCGCGCCGTAGGTCTTGACCGTCTGCCAGATGATTCCGGGATCGATGCCGACAAACAGCGCGCCACCCAGTCCCGTCGGCAAGCAGCTTGGGATAAAGCCACGTCCGTACTCGAGCATCCAGCCGTATTCGGGACAGCGATAGGCCTTGGCCTGACCGGGTGCCAGATACGCGACTTCGCCGGGCTTGTAGACGCTGCGCTCGATCGGCTGGTCGCCAATGTAGACCCACATCTCGCCGTCGAGCATGAAGTCGTAGATGTCGAGCCGATACGTACCGGAAAAGCCCTCGGTGCCAATCGGTGTGCCGAAGATGATCAGGTATTCCGACAGCGACGCATGCAGGATGGTCATCACGCCGCACGCGCCGCCGGTCAGGTTGAAGATCCACTTGTGCTCGGTGTTGATGAAGCCGGGATACGCTTCGGCCAGGTCGCTGGTGAGCTGACGGAACATCTGCTCTCGCGGCATGCCGACGACGCGCTTGCTCAGGGAGTGAAGCTTATCGGGATCGAAAATGTAGCCCATGCTGGTGTCGGTCCTCGTAGGTTGGCCTGCGGGCTTGTGCGCCCGGACTGACTGTGCCAAACGGACACCAGCTTGTCTACGCCCGCGTGAGCGCCGCGCAGCGACGGATCAGCTTACGGAAGATCTTCTTCGCCAAAGGCCGGATCACTCGGAGACTTTTGCAGTGGCAGCACCGGCGCGGGCTCTGGCATCGGAACCGACGGAACGGCACCGGCTCGCGACGGATCTTCTGTCACTGGCCCAACTCGGTCATAAGCAGCTTCGGCGCTCGGATCCGGGTCCAGCCTCGGTAGACCTTGCGCTGGAGCCGGACTGCTCGCCTGCATCATCGTCGGACTCGGCGGACCAAACGGCTCGCTTGGCTTGCCTTCTTTGATCGTCGGTGGACCAAACGGCTCGCTCGATGCACTCTCTTCGACCAGCTTCGGCTCCGCATCAAGCGACTCTCCCGCGAGCAGCTTGCGAATCGCATGCGTCCGTTCCAACGACGACATCGTCTGATACGCCACGATGGTCTGTCCGGCCTTCAGCTCACTCGAGCGCGGCATGCGGTTGATCCGCTCCATGTCCGCCGCCGACAGCCCGTAGCGCTTGCCAATCTTTTCCAGCGAGTCACCGCTCTGCACCTTGATGAGCAGTCGCTTGCGACCCCGCAGCGTCTCGACCAGCTCGAAGAACTCATCGCTGCCGGTCGTCACCACCCGAACCCGCGCCGGATCCACCAGCACCACCTGCGAGGTATCGAGCTTCGGATCCACCCACAGCGAAAGCACCATCTTCGTCGCCAGCGTCGCTTCCGGGTCCAGGCTGTTCCAGCGCAAAAGGTCGGTGTCTTTCACCTTAAAGAAGCGCGCAATCGACCAGATGCTGTCGCCCGAGATCGTCCGATAGAAGATCTGCTTTTTGCCGGGGACCGAAAAGCCCTTGTCCGGCACTGCGACCACCACGATCTCATCACCGGCCAGCGAGCCCGGCACAAGCGGCTCTTGCGCGCTGCGACTTGGCGGCAGAAGCAGCGTCAGCCCGGCACGAACTTCCGCTGAGTCATCGACGCCATTGATGCTGCGCAGCCGACTGACCGCCACGCCTCGCACCCGCGCGATGTCTTCCAAGCGCTCGCCGAAGCGCACGATGTATGGCTCGAGCTTTTCGCCCCGATAGTCGTAGGCCGCCACAAACTGCGCGGCGCTGCCGATGGGAACATGAAGCTCCCAGGTCTCTCCCGGCCCCAGCGGTGGCGTTCGTCCCCGTCGCAGGTGCGGATTCAGACGCTGCAAGTCTTCCGTCGTTGCGTTCACCGCTTTCGCCGCAGCCGAAAGGCTCACCGAGCCATGCACCGTCACCGAGTCAAACGACAGCGGCGGATCGGGCTGCATCTCCTCATAGCCGAAGAAGCCCTTGTTTTCCCCGACCAGCGCCGTCGCAATCGCTTTGGGCACATAGAGCAGCGTCTCCCACGGCAGACCGTCTTCGTGCCGGCACAGCTCCCAGTAGTCGTTGGTGTTGTACTTCTGCATCGCCCGCAGCACCGCGCCGTAGCCTGCGTTAAACGCCGCCAGCGCCAGGTGCCACGATCCAAACCGTGCCTTGAGGTCGCCCAGGTAGCGCGCCGCCGCATCGGTCGAGCGCACCGGATCTTGCCGCTCATCGACCCAGTAATCGACGCGCAGACCGTAGATCCGCGCACCTTCGGGCAAAAACTGCCACAGTCCGACCGCGCCTTTGTGGGATCGATCGTGCGGATCGTAGCCACTTTCGATCATCGACACGTACAGCAGAAAGCGCGGCAGGTTGTACTTATCCAGCGCCTTTTCGATGAGCGGCTTATACCGACCTTGCCGACGCAGCCACGACGCCATGATCGAGCGTCCGCGTCGCTCGTCTTTGTAAAACTCCAGGTACTTGATGACGTGGGCTTCAAAGCGCACAAACGTTGGAGCCAGTCCCAAGTTATCGAGCAGCTTCAGCGCTTGCAGCCACGGCACCGACGAGCTAGGCGGCGGCGTTTCCGGCTTCGATGGCAGCGGCGTGTGCAGTCCGTCGGCCATGCCTTCACTCGATCCACCTGGGTGCAGTCCGTCGGCTGGCGTGCTCAAGCCATCGCGCAGTCCCGCGCGAGGAAATGTCTCGGACTCAAACGAGCGCAGCTCACGAAGCTCCGGCGATTCTCGCGAGGTATCCAGCGTTCCACCCCGAATGGCCCGTCGCTGAACTCGATCGTCTTTGGGATCAATGACGGTCCGGCCTCCGTCGCTCGCGGTCGTGTGAACCTCGCCTGGGCCTGCCGCAAACACCGGACTGGCCGAAACAAGCAGCCACAGTCCCGTGTACAACCGAAACGGTCCGCGCTTTGCAGAGAAGCCGTTCATAACGCTGGGAAGTTAGCAGCGCTTTTCAGACCGCCAAACATTTTTCGCCGCTGCGAGCCGATATCCAGCCCGTCCGATGGCTGTGTTGCCGTTTTTCACGCGCGACGCAGCGACTCGGTGGGCTGGTCACAGGTCGCTGGCAGCAGCACGCGCAGCCAGGTCCGCTGTCGCTTCTGCTCGGCGTTGCGAAGTCGCGTCTGGATTGTCCCACGGTCAGCCGGGTATCATCGAATCCCATGGGGCTTACGATGCGTTCGCTTTTCTCGCTCCGTCGGTTGCTTGGGCCGGCCTCTGCACTGGCGCTGGCGGCGGGGCTCGCCCTGTCACCGTCCACCGCTTCGGCCCAGGGTCGCGCCGGTAGCGAAACCGAGGAAGAAGCCATCCTCAAAAAAGCCGAGGAGCACTTCCAAAACGGCGACTACGACTCCGCGGCGGATCTGTACGACCAGGCGATCAAGCTGGACCCAAACCGCGTCGAAGCCTTCGTCAAGCGCGCCTCGCTGTACTTTCGCGAGCGCAAATACGATCAAGCGATTGAGCTGCTGACGCGCGCCGAGAAGCTGTCGGTGAGCGATCTGTCGGTGAAGACCGCGCTCGGTCTGACGCTGTACGAAAGCGGTCAGCGCGAGCGAGGGCTTGGCTACCTGGAAGAGGTGGCTCGTCAGCGTCCCGAGACGCACGGCGCACAGTTTCAGCTCGGCAAGCACTACGCGCGCATCGATCCCAAGCGAGCGAGCCAAGCGCTGGAGCAGTACTTTCGCTTCCGTCCCGAAGAAGACAAGCGCAACGACTGGGAAGCGCAGCTTTTGCTCGGCACGGCGTACTACCTTGGCGGGAATCTGACCGAAGCGCGCAAGCTGCTCGAAAAAGCGCAGGACAGCCGACCAAGAGACAACCAAGTGCGGCTCACGCTCGGGACCGTGCTGATTGCGCAGCAGAAGTGGGCTGAAGGAGCCGCGCAGTACGAGCCGCTTCAGTCCGACATTCCCCGTCGTCCCGCCGTCGCGTTCAACCTGGCGACCTGCTATCTGCACCTGGGTCGACGGGACGAAGCGCGCAAGCTGGCCCAGACCTATCAGAGCCTGCGTCCCGATGATCCGCGTGGATCGATCCTGCTCGCGCAGATTGAGCAGAGCGGCGACAAAGAAGCGGACCTGCGCGAAGCCATCCGTCGCTACGAAGAAGCGCAGAGCCTGCAAAAGAAAAATCCGAGTCAGAACAGCAAGGTGAACGTCTCGGCCTCGATTGGGCGGGTGTACCTGAAGCTGGGTGACTCGGCACGGGCATCGGCAGCGGCGGAAGCAGCACTTTCGGATCTGTCCAGCAAGTCAGGCAGCGAGGGTGCCAGCATCGATGAGATCCAGCTGCTGGCGATTTCTCTCGAAGCGCGGCTTCAGCAGATGAACCAAGGCAAAGTCGGTCCCGGTGCGGGTCCGTCGGGCATCCAGAACATGGCCGATAAGCTGGCGCAGCTTGCACCGTCGGATGCCAAGGTCTTGGCGCTGGCAGGAAGCGGATCGTACGCAGCCGCCAACTTTGAAAAAGCCCGTCGCTATTACACCGACTCGCAGCAGCTGGATGAGCGGATTCCTCGCTCGCGCTTTGGGCTGGCCAAGACCTACGAACAGCTGGCGCTTTCGACGATTGCAACCGAGCTGACCGACCCCGAAAAGGCCAGTCGCGAGGCCAAGGAAGCGAGCAAAGATCCCAAGGCAGGTGAAAAGCCAACGCCGCTCGGCAGTGCGATTCAGCTGCTGCAAAAGGCGCAGAAGCTCGATGACTCACCGTCGATTGTGCGCAACCTGGCGACGGCGCTGATCCTGCAAGGAAGCGCGCCGGAAGCGGAGCGGCTGGTGGCGTCCTCGATTGCGACGACAGGCAAGAGCGATCCGCTGCTGTGGGTGCTGCAAGCGCGCATCCAGGGACAGCAAAAGCAGCTTCCGCAGGCCGCTGAGTCCGCCGATCGAGCCGTCACGGAAGCCAAAAAGCAGCTCGATACCCTGCCGGTGGCCGAAGCGGGACGAAAGCCGCTCGTGCTGAAGCTGCTGGCGACGGCGCGAGTCGAACAAGCGGCCCGCTATGTCGCACTCGATGCCAGTCGAACCGCAGCCCCAAGCGCCAAAGATCGAGAGCGTATCGACAACGCCATCGACGGAATGCAGCAGGCCGTGCGTGACCTTAGCAGCGCAAGCGGTGCCGACGGAAAAGAGCTTCAAAAAGCCGCGCAGCGCAACCTCCAGCTGCTGTATCTACGACGCGCTCGACTGCGGCTGATGGAAGCCGAAGCGCACATTGGTCGCAGCGGCGTGACGCAGCAGACCACCAAAGAAGCCGAAGACGCGCTGTCGGACGTTCAAAAGGCCGTCGAGCTAGGCAGCTTCGAGCACAAGCCAGAGCTGGGCTACGCGCAGTGTCTCGGCTCGCTGGCGGGTGCGCAGGCCAACCAGTTTAAGGCCGCGCGCGATCTCATCGCCAAAGCCAAGGACAACGGCTGCGATCTGGTCGCTCCGTATAACCGCCTGGGCACCGAGCTTCTGTCGGTGTTTGTTCAGTATCGCGCTTCGACGGCACCGCTTCAGCGAGAAGCCCTGCTGCGCACCCTGCCCCGGCTGCAGAGCAAGGCGACCGGCAGCGACGCGGCGACGCTGCAAAAGGTACTGCGTGCGATGCTGTATTCGACCAACCTGGCGCTCGCCTATGACTATCACCTGATGGGTCGCAGCAAGCTGGTCGGTCCGACGCTGCGCAACGCCCAGAAGGTCATGCCGCAGCGCGCCGAAAACGACGAAGATGTGGTCCTGTCGCACAACCTGGCCGTGGCCGACATCGTCGAAGGAAAGCCCAGCGGTGAAAAGGTGCTGGAGCGGCTCGCACCCAATCCGCCCGAGTCGCTGGTCAACCTGGGCATCTTGCATGACCGACGCGGCGAGGCCAAAAAGGCGCTCGACTTCTATAAGCGGGCCGCCGAAAAGGGCGCTCGCACCGCCAAGCTACGCGAGTGGATCGACACCAAAGACCGCATGATCGGATCGGGGCAGTCGCAATGAGCCACGCAAAGCACTCTTCCATGAACCTGTCGCGACGGCAGCTTGCCTGGACCATCGGCGCGCTGCTGTGTGGGCTGAGCGCCTCTGCAAACGCCGCTGACGGACCGCTTCAGCTTGCGTTTTACGCACCCACGGCCCCGCTACCCTCTGCCGAAGCCCGCTATTCGTTTACCGACAAGCTGGGACAGACGCTCGGTGCCGCAGGCATTCCGGTGCAGACCAAGGTCTTTGCCCGTCCCCAGGACTTTGAAGCCGCGCTGAAAAAAGGGCTCATCGACCTGGCGATCATCGATCCGGTCTACGTCGCCGAGCGCGGACCCAACTTCCAGGTCCTGGCCATCGCCACCGCATCGGGAGAAGCCTACCTGCGCTGGGGCCTGTACACCCACGAAGCGGGCGGCAGCCTGTTTGACATGGCCGGCAAGCGCTTGGCCTGGGTGGCTCCCGGCGGCAAGGACGGCTCGTACATCGGCAACGTCCTGCTCTACGGCGAGCTAAAGACCTCGTTTTTCAACCTCCGACCCGCCGCCCCCGACATGAGCGCCGCCGTCAGCGAGGTCGTCCTTCGTCGCGCCGACTGCGTGTTTGCCCCCGAGCAGGCCGTCAGCGGCAAGGGTCTGCGCAAGGTCTACGACACCGGCGAAGGCGGACGGCTGCCCAATCCCCTGCTTGTCAGCACGTCCAGTCGCGTCACCGAGCCTGTCGCCGCCAGCATCCGCAAGGCCGTCTCCGGCTTCAACGCCACCGGACTGCTCGATGGCTTTAAGACCACCGCCGTGGCCGGAGACTCCGTGCGCAGCGTCCGCAGCAAGCTCAAAGGCCGTCCCGAGCGCGTCCTGGTCTTGGCCGAGCCCTCACGCCTCAACACCCAGGTACAGAGCAGCATGATCAGCACGCCCGAGCTAACGCCCGCCTCGCTGCCGCTGCGCGCCTTGTTTGCCCCATCCGAAGGCATCCCCTAGCCCGCCCCAACGGCCACACGCCGCCGCGCCGCCGCCTACTTCGTGCCGAGCCGCACCGACCGATCCACAAGCCGCCAGCCGGTCTCGCCCCGCACAAAGCGCAGCGTCACCAGGTGCGTCTCCGACTCGCAGGCATTCGACAGATACGTCAGCGACACCTCACAGCCGCTCACCACAAACGCTGGCTCGCCCTTGGCAAAGTCCGGCACATCGGGAGCCTGCGGGTCGCTGCACTTTTGCTCTCCCCGTCGAAGCTGCGCAAGCTCGTCCACCGTCTTCGGCACAAGCACCACCGGCCACAGCAGCGTCTCTTGTTCTTTCAGCAGCGCGTCCACCGAATCGAGCGTCCGCCGCTTCGCCTTCGCTTCCATGTCATACGACACGCTGGCAAACGGCAGCGGAAACACCGTGTGAGCCGCCACAAAGCCACGATCTGCCCCGCTCACCGCTTGGTGATACGCACGCAGAAACGACACAAACTGCTCCATCGCCGTCGGGTCTTGGGTCATCACGCAGCCGCGCGCCTTTCTGCTTCGCTTCGCCGGAGCCGCCTGGAGCACGCCTCCCACCATCGCCACAAGCGCCAGCCCCACGCAGACCCGCAGCCCCACCGCGTGGCGTTGTCCGGTCGTCTTCAGCGTGCGCATCCAGCTTGGCATCTACGAATGGCCTTGGGTAACACAGTCACGCACCTTCGCTCAATGAGTGTTGTGCTTGACGTTCCAGTAGCCCGCCGAGCCGTCGCGGAGCTGCTTGTCGCTGATGCTGCGGATGTTCTTGTTCTTGTTGCGTCCCCCATCGTTGACGCTGAACTTCTTGCCGTCGTCCGACACGCCGTTTAGCAGCATGTAGTGTCCGCCGTACTTGGTGTCGGTGCCGTCCGCTCGCGTGCCGTGGACATCGTGACCCAGGAACATCACCGGCACACCGTTGCGCAGCGACTCCACCGAGCTGGCCAGGTTGTTCACCGACTGACCCTGGAAGTTCGGGAAGCTCTTGGACAGGTCGCCCATCATCTTGTCGCCGTCGGTGCCCGAGCCCTTGACCCGCCCATGATTCGTCGCGTAGTCCGCCATCTTGCGCGGCGTGTACGGGTCTTTTTCCCCGCGCGAGTGCTTGCCTTCGGGATCTTCCTGATCCGCAAAGTCCATCATCATCGCCAGCCCCGTCGGACCACAGCCCGCTTCGGTCATGTTCGTATAGCTCTTGTCTTTGCCATACACCGTCGAGCCCCAGCGCGGATCAAACTGCTCATACTGCTTGGTCGTGCTGAGCAGTCCCGTGGCCAGCGTCTTCTTCGAGTCGAGCAGCTTCTGCCGGGCCTGCGGCGTCAGCGTCGTGTCCTTGAGCTGGTCATTGATCGAGTTGATCTCGTTTCGATCGTGCCAGCGCTGCAGCGCCGTCTGCTGGTCCGAATACTTGTTCTTTTCCGTCTCCAGCTCCGTCCGCTGCTTGACCAGCGCCTGCTGCTCCGGCGTCAGGTTCTTCGGCAGCTTCTCCGGCAGCTTTCCGCTGATCGCCGCGATCTCGGAGTCGTAGACCCCGCTGCGCTCCTTCAGATCTTCCAGCAGATCCTCGCGCCCTTCGTGCAGCTTGTCCGTCTCGGCCTTGGTGATCTCCGGCTTGATCGGCCCGCCCTTGTCGATAAGCCCTCGCAGCTCGCGGTTATAGCCAATCTGCCCGTCGAGGTCTTTGTCCCCGTGGTCCCGATAGTCCGCCAGCGTCGGCTTGGGCTCAACCAGGCTCGCCAGCGGTCCCACCGTCGGTCCCGGCGTCTGGAGCACGCTCTGCGGCGTGTCCGTATAGTGACCAAACAGGCTCTGCGCCAGCAGCGGGTTCACCGACGTTCCCGTCCCACCGAGCAGACTCGGTAGCTGCAGACCCGGCAGCGTCCCCGCCCGCGCATCCGGCTTCTGCTCCCCGTCTGGCTTCATGAACATCTCGTGCGTGAGCGGCTTGTGCTCAGACTCAGTCGAAAAGTCGGACATGGAGAGCGGCCCCTTCGATGACCTAAGTTCTCTACAGTTATCGAAGGATTGCCAAAGACGTTGCGTACCGATCCGCGCAATCCGCCTCCCCCCCACAGAGGCCCCAGTCGTCTGCGCCTACGGTTGAACCGCCGGACCCGAAACGCCCTTTTCATTTTGAAAACCACGCTCCGGTCACGCCGGATCGCGTGTTTCACGCGGCAAACACTGATCCGAGTGGCTCCGGGCCGAGCTTCGGTGCTAGAAGCGACCTATGCTGCTGCGCGATCTGAACATCGAGGCCTACCGGGGCGTACGCACCCTTGTGCTCCCCGAGCTGGGCCGCTTCAACGTCCTGGTCGGTGCCAACAACTCCGGCAAGACCTCGGTCCTCGAAGCCGCCGCCCTGCTGTGTCGCCCATCCGATCACGCGCAGTGGTCGCGTGTGGTGCAACACCGTGACTTCCTGTCAAGGAGGGTTCCTATTGAGTCCCTGTGGGAGCTCTTTCCGAATGCGATGCCCCTCAGCTTCGAGGATGGCCTGCCACTCTGTAATCCCATCAACATAGTTGGCCTGTTTCCCGAGGGACACAGAGGTTTTCGCGCACAAGCGGTAGCAGAAGACTCAGGCGAGCTGCTACCGAACGGTGCGCCGGACATCAGGATCCAGGTTCGCGCCACTATGACTGATTTGCGTCCAGGTAGCCCTTCGGGATTTGGGCTTCGCTTTGCCAGTCATCGCCCATTTCCTCGACTCCCCGAAAACGGACTGCAGTCGAGAATGACTCGATCTATTTTGGTCTCGCCCAGTGCACGCTGTTCGTCAACATGGCTGGTCGATCTACTTGGAACGACGATTGAGCAAGGACGAAAGACCGATGCGATCGACATGCTTCGGCTGTTTGATAACCAGATCGAAGGCATTGAGCTAGTTCAGCGCAGCACTGTCGGGCGCATCCTCGTCCAACACAAGACGCGCGGGATGCCAGCACTGGCGACGTTTGGACAGGGAATGCAGGCAGCGCTGGCGCTGGCGCTCGGGGTGTCGAAGGCTCGAGGTGGGGTGCTGCTGCTAGATGAACTGGAAGTCGGCATTCATAATAGCTTGCTCGTCGATGTGCTGGACAAACTGATGCTGTGCGCAGAGGCCAGCAACGTACAGGTGATCTGCACCACCCACAGCCTAGAGACGGTGGACGCCCTGATTGAAGCCGCGGAGAGACGGTCTTGCCTGCCCTCGCTGGTCGGATACTGGCTGCGGCGTACCGCGACCGAGCACTCTGCCCGCCGCTATCCCGGTGACAAGCTACGCAGCCTGCGCGAGGGAGGCATCGACATCCGATGAAATGCGCATACCTGGCTGCCGAGGGTGTTCACGATGTCACGTTCCTGGGTCGACTGCTCACCAAGCAGCTTGGCTTTGCGCAGGTCCAAGATCGCCCCC
>ERZ724521.636-NODE-636-length-15893-cov-4.865198_pt1 | contig 15893 bp, 16 predicted proteins | sample MGYA00376054_ERZ724521 | MGnify/ENA primary metagenome ERZ724521 (study PRJEB28724, sample SAMN07190883) | activated sludge metagenome | isolation source: activated sludge of sewage treatment plant in Hong Hong | place: Hong Kong | collected 2016-03-17 ... | reverse complement strand
CCTTATCGGCCGCGAATAAGTTACAGCAATGCAGTAATTACTGTAATCTGTCGTGCAGCATATCGCGGAGGTAATCCGCGATGGTGACCCCCTCCCCTGCCACATGGATTTTCAGCTTGCGGTGCAGGCTCTTGGGCAGGTCTAGCGTGATGCGGACAATCTCGCCCTTGTCGGGGGCAGCGGTTTTGACCGGCTTGCGGAAATCGCTGGCGCGCGGCTCCTCTCCGGCTTCCACGAAGGCCTGCGCCGCATCCTTGGGCTTGAGGCGGATGGGAACGGACTTGCTCATGCGGCCATCCTTTCGAGTTCAGCAACGAATGCGGCCACTTCCCTTGCCGCCTGCCCGTTGGGTTCGCGTTCGCTGACCGTTTCGCCCGTGGCGGCGGTTTCCGCGAATATGACCCGCTGCGCGACTTCCGCCGTCAGCACCGGGAACGGCAAATCGCCAAGCGCCTCCTTTGCTGATTTGCTGATTGCAGTATTTACGGCTTTACGGTTCATGATGAAAGCCGCCTTTATGCCGGGCTTGTAGGTGGCTGCTTCCTGTATCAGGCCAACGGTTTCCTGTGCCGCCCAGAGGTCATAGGGGCTGGGCTGGACAGGAATCAGCACGAAGTCCGCCGCCATGATGACCGAGCGGGCGAGGTCGGAGGCGCGGGGAGGGCCGTCAATCACCACATGGTCATAGCCATGGGCAATCTGTTCAATGTCGCGGTGAATTGTCGGCTTGGCCAGCGCCGTGACGGTGAAGGGAGGGGCGCTTTCCCGCTGCGACGACCAGGACACCGCCGAACCTTGCGGATCGGCGTCCAGCAGCAGAGTGCGGCCTTTTTCGGCCAGCGCGGCTGCCAGATGCACGGCCAGGGTGGTTTTGCCGACGCCGCCTTTCTGGTTGAGAAGTGCCACTATCATGTTTAATTCCGTAATGCAGTAAATACGCTTCGCAGCATTGCATGAATGCCGTATCAGCGCAATGGCTTGCGTTCGTGCTTTTTCTTGCAAAAGCCGATGAAGGCACCAGCAGGGCTTTTCAGGTCAGGCCTGCCCATGTCGTGCCACCAGGCCAGCCATTCGCTGTGCAGGGCGTAAATGTCATAACCCGGCGCGGCGGTTTTCGCATCGTGCATGGCCTCTGCGTCAATGTAGGGAACGTCTGAATCGTCCTGCAGGGCTTCGGGCTTGGCCTTGAGGCTTGAGCGGTTGTGAAAGCGGATAACGTCATCGGCCATCGTCACCGCATAGTCGGGAAAATGCCCATGCTCGGCGTCATGTTCGCAGACCTTTTTCACCAGCGCGCGGAATACCCGCTGCGGGCTGTTGGAACCGCATTTCTTCTGCAGCAGTTCCAGCCCGATTGACCACTCATCCTGCATTCCGCAGTGCTTGCGCGCCAGTTCATACATGCGGCGCTCGAAAGGCTTGCGGAGCCGGAAATAGTCGCGGTGCAGCGTCAGCACGTTCTTGCTGATGACAGAGCGGTAAACCCATTCGGACAGCGTGATTTCAAGGTCTAGCATCCGGCCATCGAACGTCTTGCGCGTGATCGTCGCATCCTCAATCAGGCCGAAAATCTTGGTTTCCTCGATGCCGCCGGTCTTGATGTTGGTTCTAACCGTTGTCCCGCGCAGGCGGGTGAGGGCGTCTGTCAGCAGGCGGTAGCCTTCGCCGCTGGTCTGGCGGTTGGTGGCCACCAGCATGTCATAGGCCTGCAGGCGCAGCTTGCGGCTTGGGGCTTCGCCCTGGTTCATCTTCGCAATCAGCTGCGAAATGCAGTAAATCAGTATGTCCTTGTCGTGGATTGTCGCCAGCCCCTTGCCGGAGGGGATGATTTCAATGACGTTGCCGTTGTGTTCATAGCGGCGCATCCGGTTATCGGGTTTGGTCGAGAGCGAGAACACCGGATGTTCCATGGAGGCCATGTCATCCTTGGGAATGGCGTCCAGCACGTCGCAGATGAACAAGTCCTGGTTGGGGTGACGCACAGGCAGCAGCGGCGTGCGGTCATCGGAATCCGCATCGTCAGCAGGAGCAAGGTCAAAAAGGGTAGGGGCTGCTATCGTCATTTCAGTGACAGGAGCTTACTATCGTCATTTCATATACGCAAGGAGAGTTTCGTCATTTCACATACACCCGCTTGCTATCGTCATTTCGTTTACACCTGAGGCGCGAGGGGAGGGGGTGCGGCCTGTGGATAACTCTAGCCTGCTATCGTCAGAGTGGATTCACCCTTTCGTCACTCTGGATTCACTTTATCGTCAGACCGGATTCACGTTATGTAAAACGACCGGCGTTTTTCGCTGCAAATTCCGTGGGTTGCGAGAGCGGCAAAAACCCGTAACACATACTCTAACCCATATATTAACACATAAGGGACTGCGTTACTGCAATACGGCATAATACGGCTATGGCAGTGCTGTGCCAGTCACGAACTCGGCGGGCTACGCCGCAAGCGGCTACCGCCTCGCCCTTCGGGTGACGGCAAAGCCGTCATTCTAGCGTGACTGGCAGGCAACGGCAGTGCGGGCGGCAAGGTTGAAAAGGGCTGTCGGGAAAGGAAGTGGGCAGGGGGAGTGCCGACTCATCAGCCTTGCTGTATGGTGGCAGGTGCGGAACCCCAGGAGTGGGATAGTCCGCCGATGGTAAGAGAGCCGCAGGCCGTGAGGCTTGCGGCTTTTTGCTGCAGCTTTAGTTTTCCGATTGTGCTATTCGTGGCAGCCAGAAAGGGGTGCCCCATGGTTGGCACGGACACTTACAGGCGGAACGACGACGGAACCTATTCGTCCGAATATGGCCACACCGTCAGCAAAGCCCCAAATGGCAGCCTGTGGGTGGGCGGCGCTCCAACAGGTTATCGGGACATCGGTTTCGGGGTGCAGCTAACGCCCTCGGAGTGGGTGCCTTCCAGCCTCCAACCTCCTGCGCCATACAAACCCCAGACCTATGCGCCGCCAGTCCAATATGCCTATGGTGATAGCTATTCGGGAAGGGTATCCAGCGCAGACCCCGGCAGCGGATCGTTTCTCGGCTTGGCCATCTATCCATGGATGCTGCTGCTGGCGTTAGCCGCCTATGCGGGTATCAGTGCTACACCTGCGTTTTTCCCTCCTGGACTGCATTTGCATCCCGGCTATGGCGTAGCGGCTTTCTTCGCCACGATCTGGCTTTATCGCCAGATGATGGTTTTTCTGCCGACAGCCTCCATTCTGGCCGTCCCTTCGGCGCTCATCAGCGGGTTTATCGCCTTGGCAATCAGCGACGGTGCCTCGCTGCGGCAGATTGTAGGCGGCAACCCGGAGTTTTCTCGGCTCTGGGCAGCGGCTCCAACCCTTTGGCCTATGCTCAATGGCTGGATTGTCGCTGCCATCGCATTGAACATTGCCGCGCATTTCTCCTATTGGCGCTATCGCCGCGCCAAGGTGCGCGGCACAGGCTGGCTTTTAAGTCGTTCGCCTATGGATACCGCCAAGGAAATTCTTGTTATTGCCTTAGCTTCCGGCGCAATTGGTTGGGCTATCGCGCGGGTTTGGCATCTGGCTTAAGCAGGTCGTCTTGAGCCATCCTCGGCAAACGCACGGAAACGCGGCGCAGGTTCAGCAGCCGGGCTGACCAGCGCGACATGGCCGCAGCGTTCGCACTGACCGTGATCGTGAACCAGCAGGCCGCCCTGCGGTTGATGCGACTGCCAGACAATCGCGGTGACCGTTCCCAGGCACGTCAGACAACCCCAGGCAAATTCACGCGGCGAGTAATCGCCTTGGTGCGGCACCGGCTTGCCGATGTTGTCGTCATCCCAGCCAGGGGCGCAGTAGGCGCGGATTTTGTCGCCACGCGCATTGTAGTCCCAGCATGGCACCACATAGCCGCAGCTGGAGCAGTGGAACGAATAGCGCCCATGGTCAGGCTTGAGGGTCACCTTGCCCGCAAGGCAACTCATGCAGCGGGCGGTGTCGTCTGGAATTTCCATCAGATGGCTTTCATAAGAGGGCGGCGCTTTCAGATTATCGGTAGCGTTCAAGCCAGATGGTGCGCGCAACCGTTTCATATATCAGGCAACCGCCAAGCATGACGGGAGTCATCGTGCCGCCGCCGCCTTCTCGTTCCGCTTCGGCGCGGCAATTCCTGTCGCGTGTGCTAATCCATGCCCGTTGCAACGCGCGCAGCGCGGTTTTACGCGGCGGGGAAAGCCTCTGCATTGTCATGCGATAGGTGGCGTTCAACCGTGCATCCTGAATTGCCAGTTCAGCCGCGTTGCACTGCCTCATGGCCGGGGTGACCCCTTGGAGGGCTTCGCCTGTATTTAGGCAACGGTCTAACCCCGGCGTATAACGCGCCTGAATTTCTGCGTCAGTCGCAGTTGGCTGTGCGATGCTGGGGGTAGTCACAAGCGCCATGAGCGTGAGAATGGCGGCATTTTTGGCTGTTTTCATGCAATCTTTCCTCAAAACGGGATTTCCTTCTCTTCATCGAAAGACGGGGAGGGCGGGGCGGACCCCGGCGAGAAACCGTCCTGCAGCCTGCCATTGACCATCCGGGGTGACTGGACGACTTCGCCGCAGGTCAGGCACAGATCGAGAATGCGCTCCGTGGCCGGTTCCCTGTAGGTTGAGACGATACCGCCGCAGCCGAAGCAGGAGCCAGCCCCGTATTCGCCCAGCTTTTCGAGAAAGCCGCCAAATTCGGGCAGATGTTCGTTTCCGGTCATTTGCCCAGCTTTCGCGCGCATTGCGCGTCCCATGCTCGCACCGTTGCATCAGGGATTGGCGCGTTTTCGCCATTGGTGGCGGCAAAGATGGTCATTTTCGCTGCCACACAGGCACCGACCGACGACGAGGCGGGAGCAGCCGCCTGCATGGGTTGAGCCGCTTCAATCGTGAACAGTTCACGCGGCAGGCGGTCATACCATGACTCATACCAGACATCGGTTGCCCCGATTTTGTGTTCGAGAACCTGCCAGGACGCGCCAGAGCGTTGCAGCACGGCCTCCGCATGGCAGCAGTCCCAGAAATCCAGGGAATCGGCATGGCGCTGCCCGTAAGGCGTTCTTTCCTTCGCAATCCGGCCACCCCCAGGCCGCTGCGCGTCAACCGCCACAAAGGCATTATTGCCGGAGACGCGAACAGTCCGCACCGCAAATTCCACCGGAGCGCCCAAATCGGCCACGACCAGCGGGCGGTAAGCATCCAGAATGGCCTTGCGTTCCGGGGAGCCGCTGGCCGGACTATGGATTGCGCCAGCGCCAGCCTGACTGCACTGCGCCCGCCATTCATCCAGCATCTCGCTGGTGACGGGCTTTTCTGTCCCGTCGGCGTAGCGTTCTTTCGCCCGATGGAAGGCAGCGATTTTTGCGCGGACGCATGGGCTTTCCGGCGCGGCAGGAGCCTGGGCAGGCTGCCGTTCTTCACGCAGCCGCCACGCGATGAATTCCTGCACGGCCTGATGGATGGTGGCCTGCGGATTGACCTTGCATACGTCATAGACCCACCACAGCGCGAAATCTTCCCGCGCCCGCTGGGCATCCCCGAACACGCCGAAAGCAGCCCTGAAACGTTGGCTGTTCTGTGCGTTGTAGCCGGAAAGATACCCCACGACCCATTGCGCGTAACGACCGCGAGCGGCAGCCAGTTCAGGCCTGCCAGCGTTGCTTTCCGAGAATGCGTCAGCATAGACCGAGCAGGCCAGCGCGCCATCCCCGAAAGGTTGCGGGGCGCTCTGCGCCTGGCTGCAGGCGGGAGTGGGCAGCAGCAGCGTGAGGCCGAGGAGGAAGCGCGCGGCGTTCATTGCTGCACCGGCAGGGCAGGGGACTGCCCGTAAAATTCAGCCCGTGCGGCATCGTTCCGCAGCTGCTGGCGTTCCGCCTGCCATTCACGCGCAGCGGCAATGCCCCGTTCGTAATCATCCGGCCTTGCAGCATTGGGCAGGACATCGGCGGGGACGCCGAGCGGATACGGCAGCGTGAAGCTGGCGCGATCGTAATAGGCAATGTTCGTGGTCAGGGCAGGGTGCGGCTCATCCTTCACGAACAAGAGGCCGCGGGGATTGTCCCGGTCACGCCCTAGCTGCAGCAATGTCTGCGGGGAAACCGCGTCATTCGCCTGCGTATGTTCAGACCAGCCAGAGCTGCTGCCATAGGAGCTGCCGCCGCCAGGGCTGGAACTGCTGGACGTGCCGCCGCTGAAACTTGTCAGCGTGAGCGTGGACTTGCCGATTTTTCGGCTGAAATATTCCGCTGTCGTCATATCGTTTACCCCCAGAATCTGCACAAAGCCCGCATTGGCGATGACCGTTTCCCACGCATCGCCGTAAACCTCTTTCAGCTGCCCCAAATCCTGGAAGATTGACCACATGCGGACGCCGAAGCCTGCCATCAGGCCGGAAGCGCGCTTGAGGATTTCCAGTTGCCCCAGCTGATAGATTTCATCGAGAACCATCAGCACCGAGGCGTCATTGGGCGCTGGCGTTTTCCAGAGCGTGTTGAAACAGTTCTGCACCATCAGGCGCACAAAGCCCTGATAGGTTTGAAGCTGCTCCGCGCCGACGAGGAAGAAAACGGCGGTTCCGGGCTGGCGCAGTTCCGAAAAATCGAAATCGCCGCGCTTCGGCTTGTTCACCTCCCGGTCGCTTTCTTCGCCCTGCACTTCATCAGCGCCGCCCTGCAGGAAATGGATTATCTGGTCATCGTCAAGCCAGCCCAGCTGCCCCAGCGCGGTGCTGATGATGCTCTGCAGTTCGCGGGCATCTTCGGGCTTGGTGGAGGCGAAGGAAGCCGCATTGTTGCGGACGAGGGCAACCCGGCTGTTGGCCGCTGCCATCATGTAGGCGCAGAACAGGTTTATCTGGAAACCCAGAATCTCGCGGACGCGCGGCAGATGGTTGCGGCCATGGCGTAGCTCGTCATCGTCACTCACGACATGGGCAATCAGGCAGGCCACCAGATCGCGGGCGCGATTGGTGAAGTGCGGTTCCTTGCCCTGTTCGACAATCAGCGCCGCCGCCATGCCGCGCACGGTGTCCACGAAATCGGACTGTCCCGGCTGCAGCTGCGCCAGCGGGTTGAACTGGACAGAGTGCATCCCCCAGTCAAAGCCGAGGTCAGACCCCCATTTCTGGAACGGATTGAGCAGCCGGACACGATACCCGCGCCGTTCCAGACTCTTGTGGGTGACGAACCAGTTTTCGCCTTTGACATCGAGGACGAACAGGCTTTCCCCGGTCATCAGCAGGGTGGGAATGATTGCGCCGGTTCCCTTGCCGGAGCGCGTCGGGGCGATGGTGACGCCGTGCGCTTCGCCGCGATAGGTCAGGCCAAATGGAGCGAAAAATTCATCCGGCTGCCCAAGGTTCCACGGGAACTGCCAGCGGTCTTTTTCATTGCCGTAGGAGCCGACGAAATTCTGCAGGAAAACACCACGGGAGAGGCGGTCAGGGTCACCATCGCAGCAAAGCACGTCACGCGCCTGCATTTCACCGGACATGGCAAAGCCACCATCGCCAAATGCGCCGGAGGGGCGGCTTGGCGGCACATAGGCCGGAGCAGGGGGCGGAGGGTTGAAGAAGTAGTCATAAGCGCCCCAGGCGGCACCGGCGACGAGCAGGACGGCGATGACCTTGGCGAATGTGCCGCCCAGCAGGAAGAACGCGACCACGGCGATAAGCAGCAGCACGGCGAGGAATGCGAGCGCGGCGAAACCGATGCCACCCACAACCGCAAGGCAGCCGCCGCCGAGCATGTTGCCGACGAGTTCACCCGCGCGGGAGGGTTCCGGCTGCTGGCCGTTGCCGTCATGGGGGTGACTGCCGCTCATAGGCTGTTCCTTCGACTTTGCGTTACGGGCTTAAATCAGACGCGACCTGTCCTTTGCTGCATTACTGCCGTTTTGCGTTTTCCAATCTTACCGGAGCCTGAATACTCGCTCCCCCTTTGGGGGACGGGAGGGGGACTTAAACAAAAATCTTGTGAGCGCAGCGAACACAACTTGCGGCGGTGACCTGCATACAGGTGCATGACTTTGCGAGCGCGGCGAGTTGTGGTAAAGTCTGATTCACTCGCTGCAGGATTGTGAACAGGCAGCAACAAGAGGAGCAATCCAAGCTCTCTGCTAAGAGCGCACTTATACAAACTTCGTTTGTGGTGCGGCCTACGGCGTCAATTCGGGCTTTGCCCCGTCTGCATTCACAGGACGATGCAAAGCCCTGCCAGCACTGACCGCCTCGCCATCCGGCAAGGCAGTCAGCTGCTGAGTATCAGCGTATGCAGGGAGCCATGGCCATGGCGCGACTGACAGACCAGGAACGGGCGGCGCGGCAGGCGCTGAAAGTGGAACAGGAGCGCGCGAAGCTGGCGCAGCTCAATGCCCGCATTTCAGCACGGGAACGCAAGCTGGAAACCCAGCGCAAAATCATCATAGGCGGCATGGTGCTGGCCGAAGCGCGCGACGATCCGGCTTTCGCCGGTCAGATTGCGCGACTCATCCGCAAGCGTGTGACCCGCCCCCAGGACAAGAACGCGCTGGGCGAAATGTTTGGTGAGCCAGCCAAGGGGTCGTTTGCGGTAGGGGGCGAAATCCTACGCTAAGCAGGGTCGCGGATCCGGAGCCCAAGAAAGGACGTACCCGGAATGGGATTGAAAGACACAGGATCGGCAGGTGCGAAGCCGAAGGCGTCGTAAAGGCTTTTAGCCTGGACAAACTCCTCCAGCACGTCGAGCCGAATTTCTAAATAACCCGCTGTCCGGGCCTCATCGATCAATTGTTCAACCAGCTTATGTCCCATGCGACTGCCCCTTGCGCGAGGGCGAACATAGAGACGCTTCATCTCACAGATTTCAGCGCTGACCTTTCGGAGTGAGATACAGCCGTCGATCTCGCCACATCTATCAGCCAGCAGCAGTCGACCATCAGGCGGTGCATATTTTCCCGGCAGGTCGGCGAACTCGGCCTCATAGCCTTGGTAATCGAGGCTGATGCTGGGACTGGCAATATATTCGCGCCAAATATCCAACACAGAAGCGGCGTCCTGAGGGAAAACAGCCTGCCGAATAATGGTCTTTGCATTCATCGCGCTGTCGCCAGTCCGAGCACGCGCTTGCCGTAGTCCCGAAGTTCGCCTTTGGGGCCAACGTAACGGTAGAGGGTGACGCGCTCGATCCCGAGTTCTTTGCAGATGTCGGAGACGGACGTGTCGCGCTGGGCCATTGCCGCCTGAGCGAGACGTACCTGTGCCTTGGAAAGGGCGAACTTACGGCCACCCATACGGCCACGCGCGCGGGCGGCAGCGAGCCCGGCCATAGTACGCTCGCGGATCATATCCCGCTCAAACTCCGCCAGCGTGGCGAAAATACCGAATACCATGCGTCCAGAGGGCGTGGTGGTGTCGATCTGTGCGCCCTTACCGGTGAGAACCCTGAGGCCGATGCTGCGATCTGATAGATTCTGCACTGTGCTGACCAGATGGGTGAGCGTTCGACCGAGCCGGTCGAGCTTCCAGACGATCAGGACATCGCCGTCGCGCAACGATTTGAGGCAGGCGGTGAGACCAGGGCGATCGTTGCGGCTGCCGGATGCGCGATCATCATAGATGTTGTCCGCCTCTACCCCGGCGGCGCGCAGGGCGTCAGTTTGCAGGTCGATCGACTGGGAGCCATCGGCTTTCGACACGCGGGCGTAGCCGATCAGCATGGATCACAAACGAAGGTTTGAGGCGGTGGGGCGAATAAGGTCATCGGACTGGGCTATTGTGTATCTCAACCAGCATCGCAATCAAGCTGTATCAAACCTTTCCTTCTGAAGAAAAAGGAACAGATATGCCGCGTCGCATAACCCTGACCGATCGCCAGCGCGAAGCGCTGCTCCGCTTGCCGGTCGATCAAGGTGATCTGTTGAAGCATTACACTCTCAGCGATGAGGATCTCGGGCACATCCGGCAGCGCCGGCGTCCCCACAACCGTTTCGGTTTCGCGCTGCAACTCTGCGTCCTGCGCTATCCTGGCCGCGTGCTTGCGCCGGGCGAGTTGATCCCGGCGCCGGTGACGGAGTTCATTGCGGCCCAGCTCGGGCTGAGCAGCGACGACCTGCTCCTCTATGCCGCGCGTGAGGAAACGCGGCACGAGCATTTGGCGGACCTGCGCGGAATCTACAACTACCGCTCCTTCTCGGGTCGCGGTGCCCGGGATTTGCGCGAATGGATCATGCAGGAGGCCGAAACGGCGACCTCGAACGAGGATCTGGCTCAACGCTTCGTCGCCGAATGCCGGCGAACACATACGATTCTGCCCGCCTCCTCCACGATCGAGCGCCTCTGTGCCGACGCGCTGGTCGACGCCGAGCGTCGGATCGAAGACCGCATTGCGCGCAGGATCGGTCCGGCGTTGGCGGACCATCTCGAGACGCTGCTCGAGGATACCATCGATGGCCGCATCACCCGTTTCGTCTGGCTTCGCCAATTCGAGCCGGGTGGCAATTCAGCCGCCGCCAATCGCCTGCTCGATCGACTGGAATATCTTCAGGGGTTCGATCTTCCCGCGAACCTGCTTGCAGGCATTCCAGCTCAACGTGTGGCGCGGCTGCGGCGTCAGGGAGAGCGCTATTACGCCGATGGCATGCGGGATCTGGGCAGGGAGCGCAAGCTGGCGATCCTTGCGGTCTGCGCCTCGGAATGGCGTCACTTGCTCGCCGATGCCCTGATCGACACCCATGATCGGATTGTAGGCCGCCTCTATGCTACGTCCGAGCGCCTGTGCCGCGAGATGATCACCGACGAAAAAGCGGCGGTCCGCGCGACGCTCAAATCCTTTGCCGACATCGGCGATGCCCTGATCGGTGCGCAGGAGGGTGGTGAAGATCTTGCGCATGTCATCTCCTCGCGGCCTGGCTGGGAGGATTTCAGGGCACTGGTCGCGACAGCTTCAGCGCTTACCAATAGGCTCTCGGCCGATCCTCTCAGCAGGGTGATCGACGGCTATCATCGCTTTCGCCTCTACACCCCGAGGATGCTGCGCCTGCTCGAACTGCGCGGCGCGCCGGTCGCGGCTCCGCTTCTCGCAGCGATCATGCTGTTGCAAAGCGGCGTCAGCGAGGATCCTCCGCTCGCCTTCCTGCGGCCGAATTCAAAATGGCACCGCCATCTTCGCGCAGAGCCCCGCGGCGACCATCGTCTTTGGAAAATCGCGGTGCTGTTTCACATCCGCGACGCCTTTCGGTCCGCTGACATCTGGTTGGCGGGGTCTCGCCGATTCAACGATCCCAAGCAGATCCTCGTGCCCGCCGAGGCCGTGGCTAAAACCGCACGTCTAGCGGTGCCCTTGCGACCCGAGGAATGGCTGGCGGACCGCCAGGCGCGGCTTGGTTCACGGTTGAAAGAGCTCGGCCGCGCAGCCCGGAACGGGTCCATTCCTGGCGGCGTCATCGACAAGGGTATTCTGCACATCGACAAATTAAAAGCCGATACGCTCGACGGCGTCAGCGATGTCGTGCTCGAGCTCTACAAGAACGTGCCGGCCACCAGGATCACCGACCTGCTGCTCGAGGTCGATGCCCGGAGCGGCTTCTCCGAGGCTTTCACCCACCTGCGGACCGGAGCACCCTGTAGTGATCGTATCGGCCTGATGAATGTGCTGCTCGCCGAAGGCCTCAATCTCGGCCTGCGCAAGATGGCGGACGCGACCAACACGCACAGCTTTTATGAATTGCTGCGGATCTCGCGCTGGCACGTCGAGGGCGCCGCCTATGATCGGGCGCTCGCCATGATCGTGGAGACCCATGCGCGCCTGCCGATGTCTGCCTTCTGGGGAGAAGGCCTCTCCTCCTCGAGCGACGGGCAATTCTTCGCCGCCACCGAACAGGGCGAGGCGATGAATCTCGTCAACTCCAAATATGGCAACACACCCGGGCTCAAGGCCTACAGCCACGTCTCCGACCAATATGCGCCTTTCGCCACTCAGGTCATACCGGCTACGGTCAGCGAGGCACCCTACATCCTCGATGGCCTGCTGATGACCGACGCCGGTCGCCGTATCCGGCTCCACTTTTCCGACACCGGCGGATTTACCGATCACGTCTTCGCCACCTGCGCCGGCCTCGGATTTCAGTTCACGCCTCGGATCCGAGATCTGCCCTCAAAGCGCCTGTATGCCTTCAATCCCGCCGCGGCGCCCGACAATGTGCGGCCGCTGATCGGCGGCAAGGTCAATGAAGCGATCATCGTGCGGAACTGGCCCGATATTCTGCGGACCTTCGCAACCATGGCCGCAGGCATCGTCCCCCCGAGCCAGATCCTGCGTAAACTGGCGTCCTATCCCCGCCAGCATGAACTCGCCGTCGCCATGCGCGAGGTCGGTCGCGTCGAGCGAAGCCTGTTCATGATCGACTGGATCCTCGACGCCGGCATGCAGCGCCAGACCCAGATCGGACTCAACAAGGGTGAGGCCCACCACGCCCTGAAGCGCGCCATCAGCTTCCACCGTCGCGGCGAGATCCGGGACCGCTCCGGCGAAGGGCAGCATTATCGCATCGCCGGCATGAACCTGCTCGCCGCCTGCATCATCTTCTGGAATGCCACCAAGCTGGGCGAGGTCGTCGCGCAGCGCACCGCCAGCGGCAATCCGGTCCCACCGGAACTGCTTGCCCATGTCTCACCCCTCGGGTGGGAGCACATCAACCTCACCGGCGAATATCGATGGCCAAAACCTTAGCGTAGGATTCCGCCCCCTACCGCAAACGACCCCTATAGATCCTCGACCTCGGCAGCAGTGAGGATTGATAGCCGCTTGTTTCTGCTCATTCTTTGACCTAAAGGTCGAAGAAGATACCGAATTTCTCAGCGCATTAGAAACTAATAGCCCCCTGCAGCCCACGGATGGCGGGGCCTCCGGCGGTTTTTGCAATATTTGGAGGCAAAATCCCTAGGACCCCTTCAAACAGATTTCTGGGAATGTGTCCTTTTTTTGCTCACCTGAGGGTCCCGCTGGACGCCGATCCCAGTACCGTGCCAGCTGTCGGTCAGACCCAATTTCAGTGTGATAGCTCAAATCGGCCGGGATCCCGCTTTGGGTGCCGATTCACACCTCTGGGGATGAAATCTCCATGCGCGCCGCCATCCGCGCACTCGCCCCGCTCTTGGTCGCGAGCTTCGCGCCGTAGCGCATGACGGTACGCGGATCGCGCCAGCGATAAGCCTGCATGATCGCTGGCAGCCCCTCCCCCGCGGCAAAATTGTCCTGCGCCACCCCGACCCGGATCGAGTGCGACGACACCGCCTGCACCCACCGCTCGAGTTCGATGTCGCTCATCTCACCCAGCAGCTTCTGCGCGTGGGCGGCGCGAATGAGCCGCTTGTAGATCAGCGTGATGCTGTTGGGATGGAGTCGGGCGCGTCCGATCGCGGCGACCGACCCGTCAAAATGGGTCTCGACCCGCCGGAACAGGGGGCCTTTCCGGATATCGGCCTTGTCACGCCAGCGCGCGATCGCCGCCATCGTCATCGGCGACAGATAGGCCCAGGCCCCCTCCCCTGCCTGATCGGTCTTGGACGACGGTAGGAACAGCGTCCCCGCGCCTTGCGCATCCTTCTCGATATGCTGCACAAGAATCGCCACCAGTTCCGACCGCCGGCAGCCGGCGTCATAGGCAACCCGCAGCAGCGCCGCGTCGCGCAGGCCAAGCTCATCGCGGCGACAGGCCTTGAGCAGATGCGCGAGACACACGCCCGAGGCCGGGCTATCAAAATCGGCGATGTCGCCCTTGAACCTGATCGCGCGCGCCTGGCGCTGGCGCACGCCGAGGCTTTTGCGCGCCGCCTTCTTCTCGAGCTTGACCAGCGGCGCAGCGGTCGGGTCGGCAAGCCCCGCCATGCGATAGGCCCACCCGACATGGACAAGATAGCGCTCGATCGTCGCCATAGCGCGCGGTGTCTCGTCCGACGGATCGGTGCCGGCCAGCGTCCGCACCCAGGCGGCGACCAATGCAGGCGTCGCCGCGGCCGCCGCCACGCGCCGCTTGCGGCACCACTGCCCCCACAAAGTCAGGTCCGAGCGGAACGCGCGGCGGGTATTGGCCGACCAGCCCCGCAGCGCCGCATCGAGGAGGGCTTCGTCGATCGGGGTCGCGGCGCCAACGAGAGCACGCACATCGCCGACCAGATCGGCGGGATCGGCCGAGAGACGGGCCAGTGCATGACCCCCGGTGGCGGCCTCACGGGTCATGGCGTGAAGCGGAGGACCATGTGGACCGCGACTGTCCCTCCGCCATGATCCACTTCTCGCTCCTGCGTGTAGCCGAGGCGCTCGTAGAGCGCGATATTCGCCACCATCAGCTTGTTGGTATAGAGCCGCGTTCCCTGAAGACCCGCGGCGCGCGCGACATCCTCGGCATGACGCAGCAGACGGATCCCCAGCCCCGCGCGCTGCCGGTCGGGGTCGACCGCGACATTGACGATCAAAAGCTCGGCGTCCTCCGGCACGGTTTCGATGAGCGCGACGAGCTTGCCGCCCTCGACGAGGAGATCGAAGCGGTGGTCGCGAAAGGCGCGATCATAGTCGGCGGTGACAGGGCGCGGCGGGCGCGGCGTGACGCCGACCCACTTCGCATAGGCGGCATGCGTCAGCGCCCGAATCTCTGGAACATCATCGGAAATGGCGCGGCGGAGGGTCGGTTCGCTCATGGCGAACCGCGATAACCGACGTATCCTTCAATGTATAGAGTTGTGATAAGCATTCATTATCAACACTAGGCATATGGGCATACTTTACCGAGAGGTCGTTTCAGTTCATAATTGGCTATGGAAAGCTTGCCCATATCGACACGGTTCGGCCCCGACTATACACCCAAAATGGTCACGGCGATAGCGGCTGCGACAGCCACGATTGCTCGGCTCGACGCCCGGATTATCGCCAGTCCCGTCGCGAAACCCTGGGCGATGCGCGCCACGTGGAGCGGCTATGCGCGGGCCTTGCAACTGCAATCCGCCGAGGTGGAGGAGATCGACGTATTTTCATGGGGCTGCGACCTCAGGATTCCCGGTCGCCCGCCCCTCCCCAGCCATCTCGACCTATTCGATCGCTTCGAGGAATGGCGCGCGTCCCTCGACGATCCGGACACGCTGGCCTGGCGCGACGGACTTCCTACCGCGATCGGCGATCCGGCAGCTTCGGCCGCCCACCCTCCCCTCGTCCGCGCGCTCGATACGGTCCGCCAGCTCGCCCGCATCGACCACAGCATCATGCCCTGGCTCGGCCTGCCGTTCGCGCTGCGCGATCGGGGCCTCACTGCATCTCCCCTCCCCTGCCTCGCCGGCGGCGCCAAGGCGTTCCGCTTGAAGCCCAGGCCCAATGACGACGATTGGCTGGTTATGCTGCGCGGCCTCGAAAGGGCGGCGACGATCGGCCTGGAGCGATTGCACAGCCTCGAGCGGCACTATCGCGACGCCCAGCGGACGATCGCAGCCGAATACCGACCTGGCGCGCTCCCTGCGCTTCTGGCACTGATCCAGTATCACCCTTTGCTCTCCCCGCAATCGGCTGCAGAGCTGCTTTGCATGAGTATCGCCGGAGCGAGCAAGCTGATCGAGCGCGCCGCGACCACCGGTCTGCTCGTAGAAATCACGCAGCGGCGAAGCTGGCGCCAATTTCTCACGCCGGACCTGGCCGCGGATTTTGGCTATGTGCGGCCAAAGCGTGGACGGCCTGCAAAAGAGCCCCCTCCCCTTCCCGTCAATCGCGACCTGGCTGCGGTATTCGATGCGTTCGACAGCGAAATGGCAGCAATAGACAATCTCCTCGTTAGGAAAAGCGATCCCAGTTAATTTCTACGAGCGCTTCTTACTTTCGAGAAATATGGGTTTTATCAGCTACTTATAACTGTGCAGCGTTATGTGCTGCATATCGTACCGCTTCTTGTGTTGCG
>ERZ724521.633-NODE-633-length-15922-cov-14.276675_pt1 | contig 15922 bp, 16 predicted proteins | sample MGYA00376054_ERZ724521 | MGnify/ENA primary metagenome ERZ724521 (study PRJEB28724, sample SAMN07190883) | activated sludge metagenome | isolation source: activated sludge of sewage treatment plant in Hong Hong | place: Hong Kong | collected 2016-03-17 ... | reverse complement strand
GTAGCCTTGACATTTATCAATGAAAAGGACATGTTCGATTTTGCCCAAATTGAAGCCCTGATTGAGGCTACAGTCACCAAGGTTCCTGTGCCGGAAGATCTGGGTGAAGTACCGGTTTGGAAACCGGTCAGGCAACGCAGACCCATGGGTTCAAGGGGTGGAGGCAAAAAACCTGGTAGAAAATCAGGTGGAAGGAAAAAATAAGCCGCCATATAAAATTTGCCACAGTAGTTTTAAGAATTGGGGGTTTTGGCAGTCACAAACCCTGAAATGGTGGTTTATACAGAATATTATTTTGAATAAAGGCTGTTAGAAAATTTAACCGTTTAGTTACCAATCTTTTATCGACGAAAATCGACATAATATTTTGTTGTTTTCTTTTTTTTGGAGGAAAATTCTGCTTACCTTTGCCCACGTTTTGCAAGACCCTTCGAAGATCATGAGCCAAAAACACTTTTTCCAATTCATTTTTGCCCTGTTTATCGCATTTTCAGCCTCTGCACAGGAACACGGCCACGCTCCGGAAAGCCATACAGCTGACACTATGGTGCATGCGCAGGGTACGGTTGACCACGCAGAACACGCTGAAGCTGCCGGTTCTCATGCTGAAGAAGGACATGCTCATGCAGAATACGATCCTGCAGGCACGGCCATTCACCACATCAGTGACGCCAATGTGTACAGCATCCTGGATTTTGTAAGAATTCCACTGCCTATGATTTTGTATGCACCCACAGAAGGATGGGATGTGTTTTTATCCAATAAATTTCACCCCGGCCACCACGAAGATGGCCACATGACATATAAAAAATACGTAATGCACCATGGCAGTGTATTTCGCATTGCAGACCCGGCTTACACACAAGAAACAGCAGAAGTAGAAGGATTTACGCATAAGGTCGAAGAAAAGGATGGAAAGCCGGTAGATGTGTATTTTGCTACGATTGGAGGCATAGAATATAAATTGGATGCCAGAACAACTTTAGATGGGGGTGTTTTGGGAGGAGGCGTTACCCCTTTCCAGGATTACTCAATCACTAAAAATGTAATGTCGATGATCCTCGTGGCTCTGCTGCTTGGATTTTTCTTTATCAAAGCCTCAAAGGCATATAAAACCAATCCGGATAAAAGTCCTAAAGGTGTGCAAAACGTGCTTGAAACCATGTTTATGTACATCAGAGATGAAGTAGCTATTCCCTTTATTGGCAAAGACAAGTACATGAAGTATTTGCCATTGCTGATGAGCATCTTCTTTTTTGTCCTGGGCTTAAATCTTTTTGGACAGGTGCCATTTTTGGGTAGTGTCAACGTTACGGGCAACTTGTCTGTAACCATGATCATTGCCCTGGTGGTTTTTGTGATTGTAAACATCAATGGCAATAAACATTACTGGCAGCACATTTTCTGGATGCCGGGTGTACCGGTTCCGGTAAAAATTTTGCTGGCGGGGGTAGAATTTATGTCGTTGTTCATCAAGCCACTGACCTTGATGCTGCGTTTGGCGGGCAACATTTCTGCCGGACACATTGCCATCCTGAGTTTCATTGGTTTGATCTTTATTTTTGGTAAATCAGGAGAAAGTATGTCGGGGGGTGCAATTGGTACGGCCATGGCCATTCCACTTACCTTGTTTATGATGGCTATAGAATTGATTGTAGCTTTTGTACAAGCCTTCGTATTTACCATTTTGACAGCTTCGTACATCGGCGCTGCCATTGAAGATGCGCACCATGGTGACGACCATGCACACGCACATCATTGATTTGAATAATAATTTTTAATTCATATAATTTTAAACAAATGACTGGAACATTAGCAGCAGTTGGAGCAGGATTGGCAGTGATTGGTGCCGGAATCGGTATTGGTCAGGTAGGTGGTAAAGCAATGGAAGCCATCGCACGTCAGCCAGAAGCATCAGGAGACATTCGTTCAGGTATGATCCTGATGGCTGCCTTCGTGGAAGGTGCCGCCCTGATTGCCATACTACTTTCAATCTTCGTAAAGTAATCTGGCGTCCAAGCAAGAAAAAACAGACCGGCGATGCGGTTGGCGGAGCGGTCTGTTTTCATTAAAAAAAACTAAAACAACAACATAACTATGTTTGTCTTATTAAGTTTCACTCCTTTTCAACCCACACCGGGTCTGGCCATTTGGTCGCTCCTGATCTTCGTTTTATTTTGGGTAATCATGGGCAAATTTGCCTTCAAGCCCATAGCAAGAGCATTGGAGCAAAGAGAATCAGACATACAAAATGCCCTGGATGCAGCCAAGAGTGCCAAAGAAGAAATGGCCAATCTGAAGGCGCAGAATGAAAAAATCATGGCAGAAGCCCGTGAAGAAAAGGCAAAGATTTTGCAAGAAGCCAAAGACATCAAAAACCAAACCATCAACGAGGCCAAAGAGAAGGCCAGAGAAGAGGCTTCTAAAATTGTGGCAGCTGCCAGAAATGATATAGAAAATCAGAAAAAAGCAGCCATCGCTGAAATCAAAACCCAGGTGGGAGGTATGGCCATCGAAATAGCAGAAAAACTGGTTCGCCAGCAATTAAAAGGCCAGGCTGACCACGAAGCTTACGTGAAAAAATTGGTTGACGAATTCAACTTAAACTAAGACCATGTCAGTAAACAGGATAGCCACCAGATATGCCAAATCATTGCTCGACTTAGCCGTTGAAAGCAATGTGCTGGAAGCCGTAAAAGGAGATGTGGAGGCATTTACCAAAATGGTGGAAAACAGAGATTTGCTGCTGTTGTTGAAAAGCCCCATCATCAATGCTACCAAGAAACAAGGCGTTTTTGATGCACTTTTTGGCAGCAAGTTCAACAAACTTACCAATGCTTTTTTCAACATCGTATTGAAAAAGGGTCGTGAAATGTATTTGCCTGAAATTGGCAAGGAGTTTATGACTCAATACAAAAAATTGATTGGACTAACTACCGTGACGTTGACCACAGCAACCCCGGTAGATGCCGGTAACCTGGCCGATATCAAAACAAGACTTTTGGCTAGTAATGAAACGGCTAAGGATGTGGAAATTATTACCAAAACCGATCCTGAAATCATTGGTGGCTTTGTGCTTCAGATTGGCGATAAATTGTACGACAACAGCATTGCATACAAATTGAAACAGATCCGCAAAAGCGTGTCAAATAAAGACTATATCAAAGAAATTTAAATACAATAACTAAGTATAAAATTCATAAAGATGGTGGATGTAAAACCAGATGAAATATCAGCAATCCTCAAACAACAATTATCAGGATTCAAATCGCAGGCAGAACTTGAAGAAGTTGGTTCTGTACTTCAGGTAGGTGACGGTATTGCCAGGGTATATGGACTTACCAAGTCTCAAGCGGGAGAATTGGTTGAGTTTGAAAACGGTGTTCAGGCAATCGTATTGAACCTTGAAGAAGACAATGTGGGTGTGGTATTGTTGGGTCCCGGAGACGGAATCAAAGAAGGCTCTACGGTTCGAAGACTGGGTAGGATTGCATCCATCCAGGTTGGAGAAGGCTTTGTAGGTCGTGTTGTAAATCCACTTGGACAAGCCATTGATGGTAAAGGACCCATTGCCGGCACCAGGTATGAAATGCCATTGGAAAGAAAAGCACCAGGGGTAATCTACAGACAACCTGTAACCGAGCCTTTGCAAACCGGTATCAAAGCCATCGACTCAATGATTCCTATCGGTAGGGGTCAGCGGGAGTTGATCATTGGCGACCGTCAGACGGGCAAGACTGCAATTGCGGTTGACACCATCATCAACCAAAAAGAATTTTACGACAGGGGCGAACCTGTTTACTGTATCTATGTAGCCTCAGGTCAAAAAGCATCTACGGTGGCTCAGGTAGTAAAAACATTGGAAGACAACGGAGCGATGGCTTATACCATTGTAGTTTCAGCTACTGCTTCTGATCCTGCTCCACTTCAATTTTATGCACCATTTGCGGGCGCTGCCATCGGAGAATTTTTCAGGGATACAGGTCGTCCGGCTCTGATCATATATGATGATCTTTCCAAGCAGGCGGTTGCGTATCGGGAAGTATCACTTTTATTGAGACGTCCGCCCGGAAGGGAAGCGTACCCAGGTGATGTATTTTATCTTCACTCAAGATTGCTAGAAAGAGCTGCCAAGGTTATTGCCAACGACAGCATCGCTCAAAACATGAACGATTTGCCGGAGTCATTGAAAAAATCGGGCCTTGTAAAGGGAGGAGGTTCTTTGACCGCTCTTCCGATCATTGAAACACAGGCAGGTGACGTTTCGGCGTACATTCCTACCAACGTAATCTCGATTACGGATGGTCAGATATTTTTGGAATCCAACTTGTTCAACGCAGGTATTCGTCCTGCCATCAACGTAGGTATTTCGGTATCCAGGGTGGGTGGATCTGCGCAGATCAAATCCATGAAGAAGGTGGCAGGAACCCTGAAATTGGATCAGGCCCAGTACAGAGAATTGGAGGCGTTTGCAAAATTTGGATCTGACCTTGATGCTGCTACACAATCAATCCTTGAAAAAGGAAAGAGAAACGTAGAAATCCTTAAGCAACCACAATATTCTCCGGTTTCTGTTGAGAAGCAGGTAGCCATCATTTATCTGGGTACACAGGGCTTGTTGAAGGATGTGCCGGTTAACAAAATCCGACAGTTTGAAGATTCATACCTTGCATCGATGGAACAAAGATTTCCTCAGGTTTTGGAAAACTTTAGGAAAGGCAAGCTGGAAGATGCAGACTTGAATACCATTAAAGAACTTGCTGCAGAAGTAGCGGGTCAGTTTAAATAAGAAATAGACGGGTTTGGACCCTAAATTTTAAAGCAGAACATTCACATGAGTGGTAAATTAAAAGAAGTAAGGGAGCGGATCAAATCGGTAAACTCCACCCAGCAGATCACCAAAGCGATGAAGATGGTTTCTGCTGCCAAGTTGCGTAAAGCGCAGCAAGCCATTACCGAAATGCGCCCTTATGCCAACAGATTGGACAAGATGCTGAAAAATATTTTGTCTAACCTTGAGGGAGATGCTACTTCTTCCTTTGGCGTTGCTCGTGAAGTAAACCACGCCATAGTTGTAGTAGTTACTTCCAACCGTGGTCTTTGCGGTGCCTTCAACACCAACATCATCAAGGCAGCCATTGCTGCTATTGAAGGTGAATATGCCCCTTTGTTGAAAAAGGGAAATGTAAAGGTGTTGTGCATTGGTAAAAAAGGTTATGACATACTTCGCAAGCGGTATGGCATGAATGCGATGATTTCTGATTATGTAGAATTGTTTTCTGACCTAAGCTTTGACAATGTAGCCAGGGTTTCGCAGTATCTGATGGATCAGTTTTCAACCGGTGCTACAGATAAAGTGACTGCTTGTTATGGACATTTCAAAAACGCAGGTATTCAATATCCTACTACTGTTCAGTATTTGCCGGTTGAGAAGGTAGAGGTTGAAAAAACAGAACAAACCAAATCAAAGGCCGACTACATCTTTGAACCTGGAATGGAAGGACTATTGGAAGAGTTGATTCCAACCATCCTGCAAACCACCTTCCACAAATTCCTATTGGATACGCACGCTTCAGAACACGGAGCACGTATGACAGCCATGGACAAGGCATCTGAAAATGCCGAGGAACTCATGAAGGAACTCAAAATCAACTACAACAAAGCCAGGCAAGAAGCCATCACCAAAGAACTTTCTGAGATTGTGGGTGGTGCTGCGGCATTGGGCTAGGATAAAGATAAATATGAATGATAATTAGGGATGCTGTTTCAGTATCCCTTTTTTGTTTTCACCCTTGTTAAAGTTTTATGGCATATTCTTTTTCACCACAAGGTTCACAAAGTACCCACAAAGGACGCAGAGTAGCCTGGAGCCCATAGCGCCCTTAGTGGTTAAAAAACCAAACTCTTTTTCACCACAAAGTTCACAAAGAATTCACAAAGGACACAGAGTAGTAGCCTGAGGCCCATAGTGTCCTTAGTGGTAAGAAAACCAAACCCTTTTTCACCACAAGGTTCACAAAGTGTCCACAAAGGACGCAGAGTAGCCTAGAGCCCATAATGGTAAAATCCATCTTCACAATTATAAAAACCCGTTGATCATTCTTTTAACGCCATCTTGAAAAAGTACGCTGTTAAAGTTTATGAGCATGCCCAGTTTGCAGCCGGATAGTTTGAGATAGGTTAAAATTTGAGCCAGGTGCAAATTATTGATAGCATCAACCGCTTTGGTTTTAGCTTACTCCTCTTTCAGTACTGCTGCGGCGTGTTGTGCAGCTCTGGCAGTAATGGCCATGTAGGTGAGTGATGGATTTTGAGTAGAAGTTGAGGTCATGCAGGCACCATCAGTGACATATACATTGGGACAGTCATGTAGCTGATTCCATTGATTGGTAACGGAAGTTTTGGGGTCTTTTCCCATTCGTGCACCTCCCATTTCATGAATATCGAGTCCGGGATTTTGATGGCTGTCTGAGGTTTCAATGTTTTGGAAGCCCGCTTTGATAAACATGGATTTAATCTCAGTGAAAAAATCCTGGATCATGGCTTCATCATTGTCATCGTAATCTATGTTGATGTTGAGTTGTGGTACGCCCCACTTGTCTTTCAATTGGGGGTGCAGGCTTACAAAATTGCTTGCTTTGGGCAGCGTCTCTCCCATCATTTGAGCCCCCGCCATCCACGGCCCGTAATTTTTTTCTTTCAACAAAGAACGCACAAGCGCATCACCCATAGGAGTAGTATCGGTGATCAAAGGACGGTACATGTAAAAATCGATGGCATAGCCCCGTTTAAAGTTTTCGGAGGCGTGGGTGACGTTTTTAAACCTTGGCATGTAAATACCCGAGGGTTTTCTTCCTTCAGTTGCCATTTTTTCAAAGCCCGGAAATACGGCAGATGCCCTTGCCCGATAATTGTGAAATGCAACATATTTGCCAAGGGTACCACTATCGTTGCCCAGCCCGTTGTGGAATCGATTGGAGGTAGAATTTAACAGGATCAAATTGGTGTTGAGCGTTCCCGCATTTACAAAAATCACCTTGGCCTGATAAAATTCTTTCTCTCCTGAAATGGCGTCAATGACGTATACACCGGATGCTTTTTTTTGAGCTTCATCATAGGCAATAGAAATCACAACCTTGTTGGATTTTAGTGTGAGGTTTCCGGTCTTCTGCGCCCAGGGAATGGTCGAGGAATTGGCACTAAAGTAGCCACCAAATGGGCAGCCTCTTTCACATTGCAGTCGGGTAAGACACTGCCCGCGACCTTGCTGGAGATGTATGGGTTGCGGCTGGGTAAGGTGTGCGCATCTCGCCCTGATCACATGTCTATCACTGTAGTGCTGTTGAATGCTGACTCTGAAATGATCTTCAAGGCAGTTTAAATCAAAAGAGGGTAGAAACTCTCCATCCGGCAAAACATCAAGCCCATCTTTATTACCGGAGATCCCTACGAATTTTTCTACGTGAGCGTAGTAGGGCGCCAAATCGTTGTACGAAATCGGCCAGGGAACAGCAAATTGATCGCGAGCAGGTCCATCAAAATCATATTGACTCCATCGCTGGGTTTGCCTTGCCCACATCAGAGATTTGCCACCTACCTGATAACCGCGTATCCAATCATAGGGTTTTTGCTGAACATAAGGATGCTCATCGTCTTTGACAAAAAAATGAGTTGTATCTTCTCTAAATGCATAACATTTGGAAGCAATTGGGTTGGCAGTTTTTTCCTCGTGCCCCAGTCTGTTTCGGTGTTGGAGCTCCCACGGATACAAGTTGGCGGTTGGGTAATCTTTTATATGTTCCACATTTTTACCGCGTTCAATCAACAGGGTTTTGAAACCTGCTTCGCAAAATTCTTTAGCGGCCCAGCCCCCGCTCATGCCGGCCCCTATGACAATGGCATCAAAGGTATTATGGCTCATCTTGGTAATGTTGTTACGAGTTCAGTGGGAATACACGCTTTGTATCTCGCCGGAGCCATTTCATACATTTTATATTTTCGCAAATAGTCTTCAGTGGTGGTAAGGCTATGCAACAACTCTTTTTTAAACAAAGCGATGGTTTTACTTTCTGCTCCGTGGGCTTTTTCATTTTGACTCCATGAGATAACCATTTTTAATTTCTCTTTTTCGGTACAAGACAAAAATGGTTTGTGGTATTCCAACCGGGCTTTTTTATCAATACTTTTCAATCCTTCAAAAAAAATTTCAATTTCTGTTTCAGCATAACAAAAATCAATCAGTTGCATGGCAACTGGAGCGAGGGCAATGCTTTCCCAACCTTTGACTTTTTGAATGGGTAAAATTGTGTACGCCAGTGACTCCAATAGTTGCTGTTGGTGGGATGACAATTTAATTCTGTCAAACCGGATCATTGCCCATGCCTGACTTTCTTTTTCGCAACTTAACAAGGTTGAGCCTGCCAGACTGAAAAAAATTATGGATTTGACAGCAGATCTTCTTTTCATTTTTTTTCAGTAACAAGATCGATCAAAGCTGTGTAAACGGATAAGGTGCCTTTGTCCATTCGTGTCCATATAGGTCGGATCTTACCCTTGCGTGCACTGATGTCGTTGTAATCACCAAAAAAGATGTGTTTTTCTGGTAAAAAGGGAGACGTGCTTATCTTTTTATCTTCTATGTTATGCCCTCCATTTTTTGACCATGCCAGATACACATCCGTATCGTTGGTACTGTAATTCCTTCGGTCATAAAACACCCAAAACAAATAACCTGTAGAAGGGTCAATATCCATTGCGGAAAAAAACTGATGGGTTTTTTCTTTGTCAGTATTTACTTTAATGGGAGCTGACCAGGTGACACCTTTGTCTGAAGAGCGAATCAACCAGATATCTGTATTGTCTGTGCCGTTGCGTTGATCCGACCAACTGACATAGAGACTGCCACGATGGGGTCCGTTGCTGTAATCGGTTTTAATAACGGGCATGCCATTGCAGCGCGTAATACCGGGAATATCAAACGCCCAACCACCGGGCTGCTCAGCAATTACACGGTCTTCCTGCAACCAGGTTTTACCTCCATCTGTGGATACATCCAGGTAAATTTTTTCATTGTAAGCCCAAACTACATAATAGCTGCCATCAACACCCGCAACCGGAACGGCACCTTCGGTTGTTTCGTCATCGTCAAGGCAATCACCTTCCCACTGGGACACTACTACTGCTGGTGACCATGTCTTGCCCTGATCAAACGAAGAAGAGAATAGTATTCTCGATTTGTTATTTTCTTCTTTGCTACCGTATTCATCAAATTCGGTCCACGACATCAACAAAGCATTGTCAGCTGGATTAACTGCAAGCCAATGTTTGTCGTGATCTTTTTTCTGATCGGAAGGAGGGAAGCTGCCATCAGAAAAATTCTCTCCATCCAATGATGTTTGGACCACAATCCGATCCAAAAATTCTTCACTGGAATAAGCCCTGCCTTTAGGGTTAGAAAGATGGGCGTAATGGATGGCTCCTTTTTGGTCAAACATTACCACCGGATCTCCGTATACACCAAAACTGCTTTTGAGTCTCGATGTTTTCCAGGTGGAACCTCCATCATGTGAAACATACAAATTATCTAGCACAGCACCAGCCACAACAAAATTCGGGTCGACAGGAGAAATCGAAATAGAAGGTTCACAGGGTCCTACAAAACCACTGCCTGTCTGAATTTTGATATTGGCAATGTTTGCAGGTATTTCATATTCAACGGTAGACAACATTCGGCGTGTACAAGAAGATAAAATGACAATGAGGAGCAGACCAACGGCACGAATGACAAGAAGAAAAAATCTCATTGTTTTTTATATTTCTCTATGGCCTCTTTTATTTTTTCTCTTCTGTTTTCAGGACTTGGATGGGTGCTCTGGAATTCCGGGACGCGTTGTCCGCCAGAAGCTTCTTCAAGTATGTCCATTACGCCAATTAATTGTGTGGGATCATAACCAGCCTCTATCATTAACCGCACCCCGAAGTCGTCTGATTCCAATTCCTGATCTCTGCCATACTTCATGCTTGAATATTGGCCAACCATATTGGCCACCTGTGTCAGGGCCTGGTCGCCACCTGTGCCAATCATAACGCTTTGAATCAAGCCCTGAATAAATCCCTGGCTGGCACTTCTTTCAGCACCGTGCCTGTGAATAACGTGGCCAATCTCATGCCCCATAACTCCGGCAAGTTGATCTTCATTTTTAAGTTTTGAAAAAAGAGCAGCCGTAATAAAACACTGGCCACCAGGTAGAGCAAATGCATTGACTACCTGATTGTCGGCTAAGAGATGAAAATCCCAGGGATATCCGGTTTTAGCGGCGATGGTAGATGTTACCAATTTGCGCCCTACCTGATCAAGATAGTCCTGTGCCCTCTGATCAGGATGTAAGCCGCCGTACTCCTGAGCCATTTGTGGAGCTGCCTGCAAGCCGAGCTGGATTTCTTCATCGGTATTCCATTGCACCCTTTGCTCTTCTCCGGTAATAGGGTTGGTCTGGGTGCTGGTATAATATTTAAAAGCCTGAAACAAAGCCATGCCCAGGCCAATGATCAAAAACATTTTAAATCTGCCGGTGCCCATACCACGCCCTTCTCTGCTATAAGGATCGCCTGTGCCACCGTAATATCTTCTGTAATCTGCCATGATGATCTGAGGTTTTGGTTACATAAAAAATTCAGAGGCTATACCTATGAGTGTAAACACAAAGGCTACCCTTATGGAATAGTCGATATCCGGTATGACTTTTACAAAATAGCAATAAATCAACACCGGAATTGAGCTAAGTGCCAGTAACACTACAACAGTTACCAGACCCAGAAGCAGGGCAAACAAGTAGCCGGAGAAGGTAATGCCATCTCCCGCTCCGGTGACGAGGAAATATACCATGGTGAGGAACATAAATCCCAACATGCCCCAGCTACTTTTATCCATTCTAAAATCCATGCCTGTATATTTTATCAGTGATTGGTTTGTACGTTTGTGTATTTATTGCGCATAAAGTACAAGATGCCAAATGCGATGACCAGGATGGCAGGAAACCACGCAATGTTGTCTAAGGTTGCTTGTCCTGCCACAAGATCTGCTACTTCCCCTTTAAGCCCGGATGCAACTGCTTTGGCTCTTTCCGTATCCATCCATCGGCCAATGATGGGTTGACAAATGGAGAGACCAACCATGCCTACTCCACCAATCAAAGACATGCCAAGGGCTCCTGTTTTAGGTAGGTAAACGGCAACGAAAGAGATCATATTGGGCCAGAAGTAACATACACCTATGGCAAACATTATGGCTGCAACATAGACCATACCACCGGTAGCTGTGCTGAGCATGTAAATGGCTATCAAAGCAATGATGGATGAAATCCACAACACACCTGGTATGTTGAGTCTGTGAATGACGGGGCCTGCAAAATACCGCCCAACCGCCATTAAGCCGGTAACCAAAAACAAGATGAGCAAGGGTTGTGCTCCGGTGTTGCCTAAAATTCTTTCTACCCATGATTGTGTTCCTAATTCGGTAGTGGCAGTGAGCACCATACAAAACAGCATAAACCAGTATAAGGGAGAGGTGAAAATGGCTTTAATATTACTTGATGTGCTGGCTTTGTCCATTTCATTTGCTGTTTTGGGGAATGTCTGTCCCCAGAAAAGAAAGCCATAAATGGCAAGAGGTATGTACATAACAGCCAACTTAATCTGCCAGGTACCATCCATAGCTGTTATAAAATAAGCCACCAATGATCCCAGTGCAAGTCCTCCGGGAAACCAAACATGAAACTTGTTGAGCATCGTAGCCTTGTTTTCTTCGTACATATCGGCGATCATGGGGTTATAAGCTGCTTCAACCATTCCATTGCCAAAACTGATAAAGAAAGTTGAGAAAAACAATGGAAGGAAACTTCCGGACAAAATAGAAAATGTAATGCCTATAAAATGACATGCAAATGCTACCCAACCAAGTTTTTTGGGACCTAATGAATTGTATAAAGGCCCTCCTATGAGGGTGGCAATCGGAAATCCAAAAGCTCCCATGAATTGAATCCAACCCAATTGGGTATCCGACATGTTCATATCTTTTGAGAGATTGTTCATAATCCCCGCTCTGATTGCAAAAGCAAACGAGGTGGTGATGAGTGCAAAACAACTTGCTATGAATAATCGATTTTTATTTACTTCTGTCATAATGGTAATAGTGTGTGTGGTTTGATTGAATTTTATCAAAAATAGAATTTTATTTAACTATCCATACCCTAATCAAAAAATTAAATTTCGCACATTTTAATTTTGCCATTCAGAAAGACCCTTCACAAACAATCAAAAGCCAATTCGGTACTGAGTTTCAGTACAATGTTTTGTGACTATACAGTTGAAAGCAACAGTTCCAAATAATAATACGAAAAAATCCTATTTTCAATTTTTTGTTTGATCCAGGTCTTGGCCTTCATAAAAGGAGGTTGGCTTTTCTGTCAGCCATTTGGTGACATAAGCTATCTGACCCGTATGGTAGGAAAAATGTTCGATTACATGGATTAAAATGCTGATACCCGATTCGCGGTAGCATTGTACAGTATGCTCATTGAGCAAATTTTGTTCAGTGATATTGTCAAAACAGGCCATGAGATCCCCGGAAAGTGAATGTAATCGGGCTTTGAGTTGCGCTTTATCCATCACAGTGTCATGGTCAAACTCCTGTTGTCGCTGTCTGTGATCGGCATGATCTGCAAAGGTTGAAAGAATCCATTGGCGGGCATTTCCCTCCAAATGAAGGATCAGGTTTCCTATGGCATTGGTATGCGTGTGGAATTTATGCCATACCTGCTCCGTTGTCAGCATGTCGAGGCATTTGAAGATGCGAGGTATGTTTTCATCCAGGATCCTTACTTTGGCTTGAATGATGATGAGATCTCTCCACGAAGGAAGTATTTGCATAAAATCGATTGAATTGTTAACGATAGGGATAATCTCTTGCAGCAGTCAAACGCCACAATTGATTATCTTAGCCCAAAATTAAGGATTAAATGTTAACAAAACTGGGTGTTGTGGGAGCAGGTTCGATGGGCAGTGGTATTGCCCAACTGGCTGCCATGGCAGGTTCCGATGTTGTTCTGGCAGATGTAAACCAAACTGCCCTTGACCTGGCGAAGGCAAAATTGAGTGAGCAGTTGGGGAAGTTGCTGGAAAAAGGCAAAATAGATGCTTCACAACTTAATGCCATTTTTGGGAGATTGCACTTTACAACAGAATTGAGTGCTTTTGCTGACAGAGAAATAGTCATTGAAGCCATTGTAGAGGATTTGGATGTAAAAAACCAGTTGTTTGCCAGCATCGAAGCCGTAGTTGCTCCAACAACAATTCTTGCTTCAAACACCTCCAGTTTATCCATTACTGCAATGGCTGCCAGGTTGAAAAAACCGGATCGTTTTATAGGCATCCATTTTTTTAACCCCGCTCCCGTTATGAAACTGGTAGAAGTGGTGCCTGCAATCCAAACCGATGCTGATGTGGTGGATGCATGTATGAAACAAATGGAATACTGGCAAAAAATTGCAGTTAAGGCAAAAGACAGTCCTGGCTTTATTGTCAACAAAGTGGCCAGACCCTATTATGGAGAAGCCATCAGAATGATGGAAGAAGGAGTGGCGAGCAAAGAAGAAATTGATTTTGCCATGACAGCAGCCGGTTTTAAAATGGGCCCCTTTGCCCTGATGGACTTTATAGGTCACGATGTCAATTTTGCAGTAACACAATCGGTCTGGCAATCATTTTGGTACGATGACCGTTATAAACCTTCGTTCACTCAAAAAAAATTGGTTGAGGCGGGGTATTTGGGAAAAAAGTCGGGAAGGGGTTTTTATGATTACAGATCGAAAGAGACCTTAGTTGTCAATACAGAAGTTGATGAAACCCTGGCCAGCTATATCTTTAAACGCATACTGGTCATGCTCATCAATGAAGCCGCAGATACCGTGCAGACTGGCATTTGTTCGGAACAGGATGTTGAATTGGCCATGTTGTATGGCACCAACTATCCAAAAGGATTGCTGCAGTGGGCTGGAGAAATTGGCCTTGAAGAAGTGATTTATCAATTGGATGGATTGTATGACAGATACCACGAAGCCAGGTACAGAGTATCACCTTATTTGCGCGATCGGGTTTCAATATTATAGCATGGATGCGCAAACAATTGTAAAAGAAAAGATGTACGCCAACGATGCATTCAGCCAGTGGCTGGGCATAGAAATTGTTGAAGTTTCCGCCGGTCACTGTGCACTGACAATGGTGGTCAGAAAGGATATGACCAATGGCTTTGGCATAGCACATGGGGGCATAACCTATTCGTTGGCAGACAGTGCGTTGGCCTTTGCCAGCAATGGCCACGGTAACCTTGCCGTGTCAGTTGAGACCTCTATTTCTCATATCAAAGCCGTACATGAGGGGGATCGGTTGAAGGCCATTGCCAGGGAGGTTTCGGCTTCAAAGAGAATGGGGCACTATGAAGTTAACATCTTTAATCAGAAAGAAGAATTGGTAGCCTGGTTTAAAGGCACCGTTTATAAAAAAGAAGAAATATGGAAGTAAGTCAGCGATCCGGTTATGTTGTGATCATGGCGGGAGGGGTGGGTTCTCGATTTTGGCCTGCCAGTACCGATGAAAAACCCAAACAATTTCTGGACATTCTGGGGGTAGGCAAATCACTGCTTAGAATGACCTATGAAAGGTGTCTTCAATTTGTTGACAGGGATAAAATAATTGTGATTACCAATTCACGGTATTTTGGCCTGGTAAAAAATGAAATTCCGGAAATAGAAGACAGACAAATTTTATTGGAACCTTCGCGAAACAATACAGCGCCCTGTTTGGCCTATGCATGTTTGAGGATTCGGGCAATGGACGAAAATGCAGTATTTGCTGTTCTGCCTTCAGATCATGTCATTTTAAAGGAGGATCAATTTGCTGAATTAATGCAGAAAGCCATTCAATATGCAGCATCCCATGAAGCCATTGTAACCCTGGGCATTAAACCTACTCGCCCTGATACAGGTTATGGTTATATACAAACCATTCCTTCAGACCTATATCCTCTGGCCGTAAAAGCATTTGTAGAAAAACCCGATAAGTCCACGGCTGAATCCTACCTTGCAAGTGGACAATACCTTTGGAATGCAGGGATATTTATTTGGAGTACCCAAACCTTGTTGGAAGCATTTCGCAAATATGAGGCTTCCATCATCGACATCCTCAACGCACAACCGGGTGTATACAACACAGCCGGCGAGCAAGCCTATATTGATGCTGTATACCCTGCTACCAAAAACATATCCATCGACTTTGCTGTTCTTGAAAAGGCTGACAATGTTTTTTCTATACCCGCCGACATAGGCTGGAGTGACCTTGGCACCTGGGCCAGTCTGTTTGATTATCAGCAAAAAGACGAAGAAGGAAATGTAATTCAGGGCCAGGGCACAGTTAATACATCTGAAGTAAATGACAGTCTGATCAGAATTCAAGGTAAAAAAAAGGCCATTATCAGAGGACTGAATGACTACATAGTGGTAGATGAAGAAGATGCCTTATTGATTTATCCCAAGCGTTGTGAACAAGACATTAAAAATGCAGTAAACCAACTGTTGTCAAAATAACAATACCATGAAAAGACCGATCTTATTGGCATTGGTTGCCTTCACATTGTCAATGGGAATTAAACCATCCCTACAAGTAGAACCTAAAACGGATCCTGAAATCCATTACAACCTATATTGTGCATCTTGCCATGGCAGGAGGTTGGAATCTTTTAAATCGAGGGTCTGGACAGTAGGTAAAAATCCGGCTTCCATCAATACCGTCATAAGACAGGGATCAGCCGATAAGGCTATGCCGGCTTTCGCTCAACTATTAACAGAAGATCAAACCACTGCTTTGGCGA
>ERZ724521.631-NODE-631-length-15933-cov-6.603288_pt1 | contig 15933 bp, 10 predicted proteins | sample MGYA00376054_ERZ724521 | MGnify/ENA primary metagenome ERZ724521 (study PRJEB28724, sample SAMN07190883) | activated sludge metagenome | isolation source: activated sludge of sewage treatment plant in Hong Hong | place: Hong Kong | collected 2016-03-17 ... | reverse complement strand
CAGGCCGGCGCACTGGCCGGACAGGACAGCGACCTGACGCAACGCCTCCTGGTCTTCGGTCTCTTCTTCGAACTGGCACCGCTGCTGACCGCGCTGGTGATCGTCGCCCGCAGCAGTGCCACGATTGCCTCCGAGCTGGCGGTGATGGGTGTTCACGACGAGTTCCGCGCGCTGCGCCGGATGGGTGTGCCCGTGGCGGAGTACCTGATGCTGCCCCGCGTAGCGGCCATGGCGGTTGCGCTGCCGGTGGCGACGGCGCTGTTCCAGGCAGTCGCCGTCATCAGCGGCTGGATCGCTTCGGCCCTCCTTCTCAACGCACCGCTGTTCGACATTGCCGCACGCTTCTTCGACTTCGCTTCGCCGGTGGTCGGCATCGTGTCGCTGGCCAAGGCAGCCTGCATGGGCTGGCTTGCCGGCGTCGTCGCAACGCACCACGGCAGCAGCAGCGGGCGCTCGACGCAGGGGGTATCGTCGGCCGCGATGCAGGCGGTCGGGGGCGGCCTCGTCGCCGTGTTTCTCGTCGACATCGCCTTCGCGCTCCTGGCCTACTTCCTGCGATGAAGCCACGGGCGATGGCAGAGCGCGGCAGGGTGGTGCGGCGCGGCTTGAACGCCGTCGTGCGCAGGGCCGGCGGGCACGCCTATCTTGTCCTCGCCGTCGTGTTCTCGCTCGCCATCATCGCCGACACAGGCGTGACGGGCATGCTCAATGCCGCCGAGATCCGCCTGTTCGACTTCCTCGTTTCGCACCGATTCTCCGTGCCGCCCGCCGACAGGGACATCGTGATCGTGGACATCGACGAGGCCAGCCTCGCGGCCATGGCACCCCGGCATGGCCGCTGGCCATGGGCGAACGAGGTTTTCGGCCGCTTCGTTGCCGCCGTCGAGGCGCAGGGGCCGCAGGCCATAGTCTTCGACATCCTTTTCGCCGACCGCGATACCCTGCGCCCCCGCAGCGACGAGGCATTCAACGCGACCATTGCCGCCTCGCGGACGACGTTCTTTCCCATGCTCCGGCTCGATCCGCAGAACGACCGTCTGTCACGAATCCAGCCCGGCATGCTGCCCGGCGTGCGCCCGCTCGGCGACCCGGCCCGTGCCGACGCACAGGCCACCATTGCCGTCATCCTTCCAAAGGTCCCTGCCGCGATCGACAATGGCCGGCTTGGAACCCACCAGGTGGATCCCGACCGCGACGGCGTCGTGCGCCGGTTTCCGTCGTGGATCGAGCACGCCGGATGGCGCATTCCCTCCCTGCCTGCCCGCATCGCCGAGGAATTCGCGTTTCCCGGCGCCACGCAGCGCGAGGTACTGCTCAACTGGCGCGGTCCGCCGTTCACCTATCGCTATGTCCCCTTCGCCGACCTCTACCGCGACCTCGTCGAAGGCGCCGGCACCCGCCCCGCCAGCGAGTTCCGCAACAAGATCCTCGTGATCGGCTCGACCGCACCCAGCCTCTTCGATATCAAGGGCACGCCGGTGGCGCGCATCCATCCCGGCGTCGAAATCCTGGCCACGGCGATCGACAATTTCAAGCACGGCGACTGGCTGCGCGAACGACCGCGCTGGCTGATGGTCGGTGCCGCCCTGGCGCTGATCTGGGGCATGGCGACCGCGCTTTACCTTCGGGTGCGCATACAGGTCTTCGATTCCCTGTTCGGCGGACTGCAGGCTGGCCTGGTATCGGTGGCCTACCTGACCCTCAACTTCAGCCATTGGTACCTCGACGTGTCGGCACCGCTGTCCCTCGGCCTCGCCTATTTCACCGTGGCTCGGCTCTACCACGGCTTCTCGACGCGGTCACTGGCCAACGGCCCGGTCGACGATCTTGCAACGCTGCAGACGGGTCAGCGCCGCCTTGCCGTACTCGCCATCCGGCTCGATGGCGCCACGCCCGGTGAGCGCAGGCGCCTGCTGCGCCAGATTGATCGCCTGGTGGCCCGCTCGAAGTCAGGAGTGGCGCGCATCGCCGACATCATCGAGGATCCGGGCTTCGTGCGCAGCGCCTTCACCGAGTTCGTGATGCTATATTGGCTCGCGGCCGAAGAAGCGGCGGACTACGTGGCGGAAATGGACGCGGCCGAGGTCGTGCTGCGAAGCGCCGAACCGCAGGCGCGGTGGGGCGAGCGATTGCGCTTCGGGCGCGAGGTGGCGGATGTCCGCTGGGAGAATTCCGGCGGCTGGCGCGCGGGCGCCCGCACCGCGATTCTCGATGCCCTGAAGGCCGCAGCGAACGACGCAGACAAGGAAAGGGTGACACCATGACCGATGCTATCCGTCCCGCCGTGGCGTGCGCGCTCATGCTGGCCGCCACCGCCCTCGCCGCCGGCCACGCGTCGGCGCAAGAGCGGAAGCCTGCGCCCAAGCCGTCCGCTGCCACCCTCCTGCAAATGGACGACGGGCGCAGCGGGCGGGGCAACCTGATCGCCACCACCGGCGTGCGCGGCTACACCAAGCCGGCCCTGGCGTCCGCCCATGCTCTCATCATGACCATCGGCGACTATCGCGGAGACATCCCGAAGCTGACCGGCGTCCCCTACGACACCGCGACCGCCACCGAAATCGCCAAGCGCTTGGGCGTTCCCGAGGCCAACATCCGCAAGTATCGGGATGGCGAATTGACCATCGACGGCATGCGGCGCGCACTGGACGAACTCGAGTCGCGACTCGACGGCAACAGTCAGGTCTTCATTTATTACTCCGGCCATGGCGGACGCCAGCTCGTGCAGGAGGAGAATGGAAGCGAGCGTTGCGCGGAATCATTGATCACGGTGGATGGTACGCCGCTGATCGACACGGAACTGGAGGCGCGCCTCAAGCGCATTTCGCAAAACGCCCAGAAGACGATCATGTTCATCGACGCCTGCCACTCCGGCGGCGTGACGACGCGGGCAGCCGGCCCGAAGGCGTACACACCCAAGTCGTACATTGCGCCCGGCACATCCTGCACCAAGCCGACCAACGTCCTTACCCGCAACATCCAGCTGGTCAAGGCGCCGGGAAGCGGCGGCGGCAATTTCGTGCACATCGCCGCTGCCCGCGACAGCGAGATCTCGCTCGACCAGCCCGGCAGGGGCGGCGTCGCTTCGCAGGCGTGGCTGGCCTGTCTGTCGGGGGCGGCACGGGATACCGACGGCAGTGGCGGCTTGTCGGCGGACGAGATCAAGGCCTGCGCCCAATCGCGCATCGACGAGCAGCTAAAGAATGCCCAGGGGTTCCTGCCCCACCATGTTTCGCTTACGGGCAACTCCGCGATGGTGCTCAGCTACGCCGCCGCCGAGTCGCCCCCACGTACGGAAAGTCCACCGCCGGCGCCGGCGGCGGCACCTGCAACTCCTGCACCCACGGCACCCGCCGCATCTCCTGCACCCGCCACGCCTTCGGCATCCGCAGCGCCCCCGGGGCCTCCCGTGGCTGCAACGTCGATAGCGACTCCCGTCGCGAGCCCCGCCCCCCAGCCGGCACCGGCCGCCCCCGCCGCGACCGCCACGGCACCCCTTGCTGCGCCGCCGGCACAGAGGCCCGCTCCGGAAGCGGCCGCCGCGCAATCAAGGATGTCGCCGCTGGCCGCCGTTAACGACATCTACAACAGCCGCGACGATCGCCGCCTGGTTACGGTGAGCGCACCGAAGACGCAACTCCGGATCGGCAAGGATCCCTTCGACTTCACCGTGAGTTCGCGCGAAGGCGGCTACCTGTACGTGCTCATGGTCGGTTCCGACGGCCGCAGCTTCGACATGCTGTTTCCCAACCAGTTGGATGGAAAGAACCTGCTCGCGCCGGGCGTCAGCCTGCGGCTGCCGGGCGCACGCTGGCAGATCACGGCCGATGGGCCGCCGGGGAGGAATACCCTGCTCTTCGTGGTTGCCGACGCCCCGCGCGAATTCGCCGCTGCAGGACTCAAGCCGTCGGGACCGTTTTCCTCGGTCGAGGCGGTCGCGGCCAAGAACATCCAGCTGGTCACGGCCGGTGCCGGCCAGACGCCCGCCGACGAATGCGCGGGTCCGCCGGCGACGCGCACCCTGGCCGTTCAAAAGCGCTGCTCGACCTCCTATGCCGCGGCACTGCTGACCATCGAGGAAGTGCGCTGACCATGGACTGGCAGGCGACACTCGACGGACGATCCCTGCATCTAACGGATAAGGGTGCGACGCGCCTCTCGGTCGCGCTCGACGAGGGTGGTCGCTATCGCATCATCGTTCCCGAGCTCGCCGAGCTGAAGGCCATTCTCGCGGCACTCGAATCCCTGCCCTTGGTGGGAGTGCTGCCTGCGAACGGCGGGCTCCTTGGCGCAAAGACCGTGAGCGAAAACTTCGCGCTGGCACTGCATTTCGGCCAGGAACAAGCGGACGACGCGCAGGATGTCCGCGACGAAGAACTCCAGCGCGCTCTGCGCCTCGCGGGACTGCCCGCAACGCGATTGGCCGGCATCGGGCGCGAACAGCCGATGAACCTGACGCGTCCCGAGCGCTGGCTCCTCGGCTTTGCCCGCTGCCTGGTGCTGCCGCCGGAGCTGCTGGTGTTCGACCGGGCCTTTGCCGGCCTGGCGCGGCGCGAAGCGGACATGGTGGTGGCCTGCGCCGCGCTTTACGCTGAGTATCACCCGTTCCGTCCCGTCATGTTCATCGATCTCGACACGCACGAACTGCCCTCGGTAGGCCGTTGCCGCGGCGAACTTCGGTTGTCGGAAGCACAGGAGGCCGAATGTCCCTGCTGATCGACCACGGCGAGAGCATCGAGTCCCTGCGCCGGGGCACGCGCCGCTTCATCGCGGCCGGTATTGTCGTGGTGCTCGCGCTCGTCTTCGCCATCCTGGTGCGCCAGGGGCTGTTCCGTCCGACCACCACGCTCGGGTTCCTGGCCGACAGCGCGCAGGACATCAGCAAGGGCATGGCCGTCAAGATTGCCGGCTTTCGCGTCGGATCAGTGTCCGACATCACCCTGCGCGCCGATGGCAAGGTCGATGTCGCGCTCGAGGTCGATGCCGACCAGATGCGCTTCGTCACGCGCGACGCAGTGGCGGAGCTACGCAAGGAGGGACTCGTCGGTTCGGCCACGATCGAGATCGTCCCGGGCCCGGACAAGACGCGGCTCGCCTCGGCTGACGCACGGCTCGCCTTCTCGCGTGCCGAGGGACTGACTGCGATGGCGAACCAGTTGCGCGCGGAGATCGTGCCGATCCTGCGCGACGTGAAAACCATCACCGGCACCATCGCCGATCCCGAAAAGGGACTGCCGGCCACGCTGGCCCACGTGCGCGAGACCACGCAATCCCTGAATGCGCTGATCGCCACGAGCAACCAGCAGGTCGGCGCCATCGGCAACTCCGCAGTGCGGGTTCTGGGTAAGGCCGAGGAAGACATGTCGCGCCTCGGCGACACGCTGACCACTGCAAACGCCCGGCTCCCTGCACTTCTCGACAAGACGCAGGCCGTGCTCGACCACGTCGAGAGGATCGGCGCCGAGGCCGAGTCCACCTTGCCCCCGGCCCTGCGCGACGGCAGCGCCGTCGCCGGCGACGTGCGGGAGATCGTCACCGGCGCCAAACAGTCCTGGCCGATCAGGAATTTCGTTGCCCCACCGGGTCCGGCACGATTGGCGAACGACAGCGACCCGCAAGCTGCAGGAGGCCGCCGTGCGGCTCGCTAACCTGGCGCTCGCGGGAATACTCGTCGCATTGGCGGGATGCGGCGGAGCGCCTGTCACGCCGGAGCCGCCGCTGCGCAGCCAGGCCTTCGCCGCGGAGCAGGACGGCGCACGGCGCCATGCGCGCGGAGACTCCGTAGGCGCGGCGCGCAGCTTCGCTGCCGCCGAGCGGCAGTTCGCGGCACTCGATGACGGCGAGGGCGTCGCCCGCAACCGTCGATATCGGGCCCGCATGGCGCTGCAGTTGGGCGATGCCGAGGGAGCGCTGGCACTTGCCGACCCGATGAAGGAAGACACCGAGGCGCAACTGATCGCGGCCCAGGCCTTGCTCGCCGGCGGACGGGTCCCGGAAGCGGAGCTGCGGCTGGCAGCAGCAGCGTCAGGCTGCGGCAGCGCGTGCCCCCACGCTGCCTCCATTGCGCTCCTGCGGGCTCGCCGGGCGCTAGCCGCACAGGCGCCAGCGGAAGCCGAAGCCCATGCCCGCGGGGGACTGGCCCTGCTGCTGCGTGGGGACGCCACCGCCAATGCCGTCGAACTGGCGAACGCCCATCGCCTGCTCGGCGACGCGCTGCTTGCCGCATCCCGCCCCGCCGACGCGGAAGGCGAGATTGCCACGGCACTCGAGCTGGATCGGCGCGCGGCGAATCCCGAAAAGATCGCCCGCGACTGGCTGCTGCTCGGGGACATCCGCCGCAGGCTCGGCAGCGATGCGCAAGCGAGCGCCCGTGCCAGCGAGGCCTACCGTCGCGCCCGAGCGGTGGCGGAGGCCGCGGGCCTGGCCGAAATCACGAAGGCGGCGGAAGCCGCCCTAGCCAAGGAGTAGCCGAATGGATGCCCTCTTCGCCAAACGCCGTCCCATCGCAGCACTGCTCGCCGCAGCGTTCCTTGCCACGGCCACCGGCCCGGTGCTCGCCCAAGGCCGTGCGGAGGTACCTCCGCCACCCGCGCCGCCGCAGGGACAGGAGTACGAACCGAAATTCATCTGGGGGCTGCTGCTCAACATCGCCTTCAAGTTCGCGATGTCGGCCTTCAGCGAATGGCTGGCGAACAAGATCACCAACGACCTTACCAATGCAAGCGCGATGCAGAAGATTCTGCTCAACGCCGCGCATGCCACCATCGTACCGCTCGCCGATGCGGCGCCGTTCGGCAGCAAGTCGGCCGGCGCCCCCGCCAACGCGGTCCCCGGCGAGCCGGCCAAGCCGGTCAGTGTGGAAAACGGCAGGGAGAACTTCCAGGGCGTGCATGTCGCCATCGTCGGCTTCGACAGGAACGGCGCGGCCACCGGCATTCGCCCGGTCACAGCCGGTTTCCGCAGCGGCGACAGGATCAAGCTCAAGGTGCTGCCGACCTTCGACGGTCTGCTTGTAATCGACAACATCAACCCGAAAGGCGAGAAGCAGCAGATCTATCCGCCGCGCGCGAGCGATGTCGTGCGCCTCAAAGCCGGCGAAGAGGTACTGATTCCGCTGGCCCGGGACGAATACTTCGAGTTCGCCGGGGTCACCGGTGACGAGCAGCTCGTGATCACGCTGCGCGACCCGCGCGCGTTTGCCGGAAAGGAATCGACGGTAGCGCCCAACCGCAAGGACGAGGGTAACGGGTCGAGCTTCGTGCAGGAAACCCCGGGGGGAACCTACCCGGTGATTGCCCAGGCCCTGAGGCTGCAACACGGCAACTGATTGCCGTCGCCGGTTGCATAAGGGGCGGGATACACGGCGAATCTGAAAAAACGCACACCGGGGAGGGCGCCGCCCGCGCTGGTTTCCCGCGCCGGCCGGCGTCTATAATGATCCGATGCCTGCCCGCCCCGACGGAAGCCCGGAGAAATACAACGTCGCGGAAGAACGCCTGACCGGCAGGCGGTCGTGGCGATTGTTGGTAACGACGCTCGCCATCATCGTCGGCGCGACCTTCCTTGCGGAAGTCGTCATCATGCTGACGCTGCCGCGCCTGCTGCCGGAGGGCACCGGCCAGCTCGCCGAAATTCTGCTCGATGCGACGCTGCTCTCGCTCGCGCTTGGCGGCGTGGTGCTGCCCCTGCTGATGCGCATCCGAAGGCGCCACCTGCGCGAGGCGCGACGTGCGCTGCGCGTCCAGTTCACCCTCGATCGCCATGCCATCGTCAGCATCACCGACGTGCGCGGCGACATCACCTTCGCCAACGACCGCTTCTGCGAGATCAGCGGCTACTCGCGTGCCGAGCTGCTCGGCAAGAACCACCGCATCCTGAAGTCCGGCCTGCATCCGCAGCGGGTTTACGAGGAAATGTGGCGAACCATCGCGCAGGGTGGCGTCTGGGAGGGCGACATCTGCAATCGCAAGAAGAACGGCGGGCTCTACTGGGTGCACGCGACGATCGCACCGTTCTTCGACGAGCGCGGCAAGCCCCAGGAATACGTCGCCATCCGCACCGAGATCACGGCGCAGAAGGATCTGGAAAAGGTGGCCAAGCGCCAGGAGGCGCTGCTGCAGACGACGCTCGACAACCTCGGCGAGGGCGTCTATACGCTCGATGCCGAAGGTCGCGTCGCCTACATCAATGCCGAGGGCGAGCGGCTGATCGGCTGGCGCCTCGACGAACTTGCCGGCAAGCGCCTGCATGACATCATCCACCACCATCGCCCAGACGGCAGGCCGCTGCCGGCCGCGGAGTGTCCCATCCACCTGGCGATGCGCGAACATCGCATCTACCGCTCGAACGACGAGGTGTTCTTCCACAAGGATGGCACCGCGCTGCCAGTGAAGATCACCGGGGCGCCGCTGTCCCTCGGCGGCGAGTGGCAGGGTTCGGTCGCCGTGTTTTCGGACGTACGCGAAGAGCGCCAGCTCCAGAAGCATTTGCTCGAGGCGAAGGACGCCGCCGAAGCGGCCGCCCGGCTCAAGGGCGACTTCCTGTCGACCATGAGCCACGAGATCCGTACGCCGCTCAACGGCGTCATCGGCATGACCGACCTGCTGCTCGATACGCCGCTCGACACTGAACAGACGGAATTCGCGCGCACCATCAAGACGTCCGCCGATGCGCTGATGGCCATCATCAACGACATCCTCGACTTCTCCAAGATAGAAGCCGGCCGCCTGACGCTGGAGAACACCAGCTTTTCGCTGCGGCAGACCGTCGAAGGGAGCCTCGACGTCGTCGTCGCCCGCGCGCAGGAGAAGGGGTTGACCCTTGCCGGCTTCGTCGCACCCGATGTCCCCGACCACCTGATTGGCGATCCAACGCGGGTACGCCAGATCCTGCTCAACTTCCTTTCCAACGCCATCAAATTCACGGAAGCCGGCGAAGTGCTCGCCCAGGCGACGCTGGAAGGCGCCATGGCCGAGGGCGATCGCATCACGCTCCGCCTCGCCGTGCGCGACTCCGGCATAGGCCTGGGCGAAGCAGCCAAGCACGCCCTGTTCCGGCCGTTTTCGCAAGCCGACAGCTCCACGACCCGCAAGTACGGCGGCACCGGCCTCGGCCTCTCCATCTGCAAGCGGCTGGTCGAAGCCATGGGCGGCGAAATCGGCGTCGACAGCGAGCCGGGCAAGGGCGCCACTTTCTGGGTGTGCATTCCGTTCGAGGTGGCCGTCGAGAATCGTACCGAAATGCCGCCAGACCGGATCCTCGAGGGCAAGCGCCTGCTGCTTGCCGGTGCGGGCGGTGCAAGCGCATGGGACCTGTATGCCGGCTCCTGGCGAGCCACGCGCGAGCAGGCCGCGGACATCGCCGACGTGCGCAAGGCACTGGACCGCGCACAGCGCGCAGGCCAGCCGTTCGACGCAGTGCTGGTCGGCGGTATGCTCGGCGAGCGTCCGCTGGAACAGGCGGTGGCGGAGCTTTGCGGCGCAGGCTCGGCACCCGTGATCTGCTATGTGGCGCAGCCGGACCGCGATTTGAGGGCGGCGCTTACCGCAGTCGGCGCAATCGTGCTGCAGCCGCCCATCAAGCAGTCGTCGCTGGCGGCGGCGCTTGCCGTCCTGTCGGGCCGGGCGCGTCCGAGCATGGCACGGCGCGCCGCGGACGGCTCCGAGCCGGCCGCCACCATCGAGCCTGCCCGGGTAGCGGCGCGGCTCCTGCTGGCAGAGGACAACCCGGTCAACCAGCGCGTCGCGGTGCACCTGCTGGGCAAGCTGGGCCACGTGGTCGATGTCGTGGGCAACGGTGCGCAGGCGGTAGCCGCGGCGGCAAGCGGCGAGTACGCCCTGGTCCTCATGGATTGCCAGATGCCGGAGATGGACGGCTTCGAGGCAACGGCGGCGATTCGCCGAAGCGAGGCCGGCGGACGCCACCTGCCTATCATCGCCATGACGGCCAATGCCCTGCAGGGCGATCGGGAGCGCTGCCTCGCCGCCGGCATGGACGATTACATCGCCAAGCCGATCAACGCGATCCAGCTCGAGGAAACCCTCGCCGCCTGGCTGCTGTCCCCGGACGGCGATGTCCGCGCCGGCAATGCAGCGCCGACCTCCGGCCGCGACGTCGCCGGCCAGGAGACGACCGCCATCGACCTCAGCCGGTTGACCGAAATGTTCGGCGACGACGTCGAGGTGGTGAACGAATTGCTGGCGGTATTCCGCGAGTCGCTGCCGACGCTGCGCTCCGCGCTCGCCTCCGAGGTACGCGATCGCGGCGCGCGGCTGCGCCGGATCACGCATGAACTGCGCGGTTCCGCGTCCAATGTCGGCGCCCTGCGCCTCGCCGAACTGGCAAGCCAGATCGAAGCCCTCGCCGACGGCGGCGCCTGGCCGGAGATCGAATTCCTTGCCGCCCGCGTTGACGCCGAATGCGACCGGGTCGACAATTTCATCCAGCGCCGCCTGGCGCCCGCAAGGCCTTGAGCATGGACACCAAACAACGAATACTTGTGGTCGACGACAATGCGGTCAACCTGACCCTGTTTCGCCACCTCCTGCAGAAGATCGAAGGCACGCTGGTCGAATGCCGCGACGACCCGCAGGCCGCCCTGGCCTGGTGTGCCGAGAACGAGCCGGACCTCATCCTGCTCGATTACATGATGCCCGAGGTCGATGGGCTCGAGTTCATCCGGCGCCTGCGCCAGATTCCGCGCCGCGAGGACGTCGCCGTGGTGATGGTGACGGCCGACACGGAAAGCGACGTGCGGCACCGCGCACTCGAACTCGGTGCGCAGGACTTCCTCACCAAGCCGGTCGACCGGGTCGAGCTGACGGCGCGCGTGCGCAACCTGCTCGCCCTGCACCACAGCCGGCGCCAGCTCGCCAACCGCGCGGAGTGGCTGGCGGCCGAGGTCGCCAAGGCCACTGCGGAAATCGCCGCACGCGAGAAGGAGGCCATCCTGCGCCTGTCGCGCGCGGCGGAATACCGCGATCCGGAAACCGGCATGCATCTGCTGCGCATGTCGAACTATTGCCGGATCATCGCCGCGCAACTCGGCCTCTCCGAGGCGGAACAGGCCCTGCTGCTCGAATCCTCGCCGATGCACGACATCGGCAAGGTCGGCACGCCCGACCACATCCTGCTCAAGCCCGGCCGCCTGACGCCCGAGGAAATGGAAATCATGAAGCAGCGTGCGACGATAGGCTACGAGATCCTGCGCGACTCGCTCTCGCCGCTGCTGCAGTGCGCCGCGGTGGTGGCCAGCGCGCACCACGAGAAGTTCGACGGCAGCGGCTATCCGCAGGGGCTGGCCGGCGAGGCGATCCCGCTGCACGGCCGCATCGTCGCTGTCGCCGACGTGTTCGACGCGCTGACCTCCGAGCGGCCCTACAAGAAAGCCTGGACCCTCGATGCCGCCGTGGATTTCCTCAAGAGCAACGCCGGGACCCATTTCGACCCGGCGTGCGTCGAAGCCTTTCTCGCCGCCTGGCCAAAGGTCCTCGAGATCAGGGCGCGCTACCACGACGAAGCCGAGGCTACCCCGGCTGCGGATACCTGAATCATGACCATGATCGACCCAGGCCGCTTCGTCGAGCTCAAGGCCAGTGGCAACCTGCCCTCACCACGGGGCGCCGCGCTCAAGGTCATCGAATTGTGCCAGCGCGAAAACGTCACCCTGCCCGAAATCATCCAGGTGTTGCAGCTCGATCCGGCCATGGTCGGCCGCGTCCTCAAGCTGGCCAATTCGGCTGCGTTCGGGCGCCCGCGTCCGGTGGTGGCGCTTACCCCCGACGTGCTGATGTCGATCGGCATCCAGGCGGTGCGCCAGGTGGTGCTTGCCTTCGCCCTGGTTTCCGACAATCGGCACGGTCGTTGCCCCGGCTTCGACTACGAAGCATTCTGGTCGCGCTCGGTAGCCACCGGCGTCGCCGCCCAGTTGATCGGCGCGGCGACCCGCGCGGCCCCGCCGACCGAGCTGTTCACCGTTGGCTTGCTCGTGGACATCGGCCGCCTCGGTCTGGCGGCGCTCTACCCCGATCGATATGGCGACCTGCTGGCACGGGCCGGCGGCCCGTATTCGCCAAAGCTGGATGCCATGGAGCGGGAAACCTTCGGCCACGACCATCTCGAGGTCGCGGCGGCGATGATGCGCGACTGGGGCCTGCCCAAGCTGTTCACCGACGCCGTGCTGTTCCACCGCTCGCCGAAGGACGCGGAATTCGGCGCCGAATCGCGCAGTGCGCGCCTCGCCAACGGCCTCAACCTGGCCACCATGCTGGCCGAGGTCTGCTTCGTTCCCGAGACACAGCGCACCGCCGCCTTCGCCAGGCTGCGCCCGCTCGGCGAGCGGCTCGGCATCGGCGACGGCAACCTCGCCGCGCTGGGCGACCAGATGCTGCGCGAATGGAAGGAGTGGGGCGCGTTGCTCGAGGTGACGGTGCAGGATATTCCCTCGTTCACCACGCTCGAGGCGCAGGCGGAACCCGCCGCGGCCCGCGAGGGCGGAGAGAAGCGCGACGCCTTCACCATCCTCGTCGTCGATGACGATCCAACGGTGCGCCTCCTGCTGCAGAAGCTGCTGGCAGGCGCGGGGCATGCGGTGCACCTCGCCCGCGACGGGCGCGAGGGCCTGGTCCAGGCCCTGCAGCACCAGCCGCAGATCGTCATCACCGACCTCGTCATGGGCGAACAGGGCGGGCTGCAGCTCATCCGCCAGTTGCGCCAGACCGACATCGGACGTTCCATCTACATCATGGTCCTGACGGTGTTCGACGATGACGAGAAGCTCTCGGAGGCCTTCGATACCGGCGCCGACGACTACCTCGTAAAGCCGGTGGTGGCCAAATCCCTGCTGGCGCGGCTCAAGGCCGGCATGCGCACGATCCGCGAACAGCAGTCGCTGCGCCGCGAGCAGGAAGAATTGCGGCGGCGCCTGCTGGAACTGTCGATCGCCAACCAGCGCGCACAGGAAGCCGCGCTGACCGATGTCCTCACCGGCCTTTACAACCGGCGCCACGCCATCGACCGCCTGGCCCAGGAGTGGGCGGAGGCCGAGCGCGGACACCGTCCCCTGTGCATCCTGTCGATCGACATCGACCACTTCAAGGCCGTCAATGACACCCACGGCCACGATGTCGGCGACGCCGCGCTGCGGCAGTTCGCCGAGATCCTGCGCGCGTTCTCGCGTGCGGCCGACGTAGCCTGCCGTTTCGGCGGCGAGGAGTTCCTGCTGATCGCACCCGACACCCCCCTCGAGGGCGCGGTCAACCTTGCCGAGCGGATCCGCCGCGCGGTCGAGGCGAAGCCGCTGGTTGCCGCCGGCGTTTCGCTGCGCCTGACGGCAAGCGTCGGTGTCGCCGAGAAGGCGCCGCATCACGCAAATATCGACCAATTGATCAAGTCCGGCGACGAGGCCCTGTACCAGGCCAAGCAGAACGGACGCAACCGCGTGGAAAGGGCCCGCCCCTAGCGCGGCGCACCGGACTGCCATCCCCGACAGACAGGAGAAAGCAATGCTCGTGAAACAGGTCGTCCTTGGCGCCAATGCCGTCACCAAGGATTCGCTGCTGCCGCTCACCTCGATTGCACCGCAACTGGTGATCGCCTTCGGCGCACTGCCGTTCTTCTCCGAACCAGGCATGGCGGACATGCTGCGCCGGACATTTCCCGAGGCCGCGCTGATCGGCTGTTCGACGGCCGGCGAGATCACCCGCGACGGAGTGAATGACGGCCATTGCGTAATCACCGCGGTTCACTTCGAAGGCACGCGCGTGCGCGCCGCCACCGCGCGACTGGCAGGCATGGCGGATTCACAGGCGGCCGGAACGCGTATCGGCCGCGAGTTGGCCGCGCCCGATCTGCGGGCCGTGCTGGTGCTCGGCCCGGGCGTGCAGATCAATGGCAGCGCGCTGGTCGAAGGCATCGGCGGCGAAGTCGGCAACGCCCCCATCACCGGCGGACTGGCCGGCGATGGCGGCGCCTTCGTCCGCACCTGGACGCTGGGCGCCGCGGGCGCCACCGACGATCACGTGGCCGCCGTCGGCCTTTACGGCGAAGCGATCGACTTCGCGCACGGATCCTTCGGTGGCTGGGAGCCCTTCGGTCCGGCGCGCAAGGTCACGCGCTGCGATGGGAACGTACTCTTCGAACTCGACGGCGAACCGGCCCTGGACATCTACAAGCGCTATCTCGGCGACCATGCCAAGGGCCTGCCGGCCTCGGGGCTCTTGTTCCCCTTTGCGATGGTGGGCGAGGACCGCAATGCAGTCGGCCTCATCCGCACCATCCTCGGCATCGACGAGGTCGCCGGCAGCCTGACGCTGGCCGGGGCCATCGACCCGGATGGCTATCTCAAGCTGATGCACGCCAGCACCGACCGGCTGGTGAACGGCGCAGAAGCCGCCGCCGAAGCGGCGCGGCGCATGCACCACAGCGAAGGCGACAGCCTTGCCATCCTGGTCAGCTGCGTCGGCCGCAAGCTCGTCATGGGCGAGCGCGTCGACGAGGAAGTCGGGGCCGTCGCCGATGTCTTCGGCACGCGCGCAACGCTGACCGGCTTCTACTCGTATGGCGAGATCAGTCCGTTCGCCCCCGGCGGTGCCTGCCACCTGCACAACCAGACCATGACGATCACCTGGATCGGGGAGAAGTAGGCCCAGGTCGCCGCCGCGCTCAACTGCCACACATGCACCGCAGCCTGCAACGCCAGCTCAAGCAAGTCCTCGGCCTCGCCGACAGCGAGGCAGTGGAGGCACTGATCGCCGCGGCCGGCGAGGCAGCCGCCCGACCGGACGTACCCGCCACGGTGGCAAAACTGCTCGGGCAACTCGGCCCGCTGCTGCAGCGCGTCGATGCGGCCTACAAGCAAGCCGATCGCGACCTCGAATTGCGCACGCGCAGCCTGGAACTCAGTTCCGTCGAGCTGGATGCCGCAAACACCCGGCTGCGTGCCGACCTTGCGGCGCGCACGCGCGCCGTGCAGGCGCTGCACACCACGCTCGACGGCCTGCTCGGCCGCGCGCCGGGCGAAACCGAAGGCGCTACCGTAGCGTGCGACGAGTTGGAAGACCTGTCGCGCCTCGTTGCCGAGATGGTGGCCGAGCGCGAGCGCGAACGCAACCGGCTCGACAACCTGCAGTTCGCGCTCGACGAGCACTCCATCGTCAGCGTCACCGACCTCGACGGCATCATCACGTTCGCCAACGACCGCTTCTGCGAGGTCAGCGGCTACTCGCGCAGCGAGCTGCTCGGATCCAACCACCGCGTCGTGAATTCCGGCCACCACCCGCGCGAGTTCTTCGCCGAGATGTGGCGCACCATTTCCAGCGGCGCGGTCTGGCGCGGCGAGGTCTGCAACCGGCGCAAGGACGGCCACCTGTACTGGGTGGCGGCCACCATCGTGCCCATGCTCGACGAAAGCGGCCTGCCCGTCGAGTACATCGGCATCCGTACCGACATCACGGCACGCAAGCAGGCCGAGTCCCAGCTCGCCGACCAGTTGCTGTTCAGCAAGCAGCTCATCGACGCCATTCCCATTCCGATCTATTTCAAGGGAACCGACGGCCGCTACATCGGCTGCAACCGGGCCTTCGCCGAGTTGCTGGGCATCCACGACATCGACGCCTGGCTGGGCACCACAGTGAGCGCCCTGAACATCGACAGCTCGGCCGCCGAATTCCACCGCAGCAAGGACGCCGAACTGTTTGCCAGCGGTGTGGTTCAGACCTACGAGATGCGCAACATGCGCATCGGCGAGCGCGAGTACAGCATGCGCTACCACAAGGCGGCGCTGACGCGCACCGACGGAAGCGTGCGCGGCCTGATCGGGGCCATGATCGACCTCACCGAACGTTACCGCTGGGAGGATGGCCTGATCCTGGCGCGCGACGCCGCCGAGGCGGCGAACCGCGCGAAGAGCGACTTCCTCGCCAACATGAGCCACGA